>Ga0268266_10004118_pt1 | contig 14046 bp, 11 predicted proteins | sample KBSS13metaG_FD_190356 | JGI IMG/M metagenome (GOLD analysis project Ga0268266, IMG submission 190356) | Switchgrass rhizosphere microbial communities from Kellogg Biological Station, Michigan, USA - KBS S1-3 metaG (SPAdes) (version 2) | ecosystem: Host-associated > Plants > Roots > Rhizosphere...
CGGACGACGAACGGCCCCTAACGAAGGCGGGACGCAAGGAGGTTCATGAAGTCGGGGAATTGCTGACCGCTCTTAAAGTGCAACTCGATGTCATCCTAACGAGTCCGCTGCCGCGCGCCGCGCAGACGGCAGACATCGCGGCCGAGCACTTGAAGGTGCGGGCGCGCGAAGAAAAACTCCTCGCGCCGGGATTCACGGCGGAGGATCTAAAGCGGCTGCTCCGAAAATATCCGCAACAAGTCCTTATGCTGGTCGGTCACGAGCCCGATTTCACTGGAGTGATCGCCGCGTTGACTGGCGCCAACCTCAAGCTTTCCAAATCCGGCCTTGCGCTCGTCGCCCTCGATGGCCAAAAAGGGGAGCTTCGCTGGCTGGTTCCGCCCAAATTTGCAAAAAACTAGAAACGGCCGCGTCGAAACCGGCGCGGCCCACTCAGCCTACTTTCGTCAAATCGTTCGGCGAGTCCGGTCAGGGACGGGCCAGCGAGGAGTCTGCGGGTACGCAAGTAGGGTTTCATGATTTTTCTCGTCCGACAAGGCGGTTGGAAGGGTTAAAATCTTTGATGTGGCAATTTGTGTAGCTCCGACCAGGCGAGAGTCCCGCCTCGCGATGTTAAAGCGCAACCAACGCCTTCAGGGTTTCGAGCAATGGCCCGGCGCAAATCGCCGTAAGCAGGCCGAAACAAAGCAGCGCGATCACAAACCAGCGGATGGATTCGTCTCCAGGGTGTTGGCGCCGGAGCCTTCGAAAGCCGGAAATCGGAGCCTTGGCTGGCCGCCTCCTGCGCGTACGGACCACCGTAATAAGAAATGGCGTTGTCATAGATAGGATTGGCTAAAATAGCCGCCAGACTCGTACGATCGCGCTCATCTCGCGTCATGTTACAAACCGTGAAAAATGAGTCACGATTAGGTCACGCCGGTAACGTAAGCAGCTTTACCCAGCCGATCTCGATTCAGCAATCTCTTCGCGATCGTCAAAAGAACGGCGCAAAACGAACCGTTGTCCACTGGGCGTTGCTGCTCTGGCTATCGCATCTGCTGGAAGCTATTCTCCGGTCGGTTTATCGGAGCCTTGGGTCACTGCTTCAAAGAGGTTGTTCTCGCCATGCTGTTGGGTGAAGAAGAGCCGACCATCGTGGACGTTCGGCACCTGGCGGCCCAAAAGACCTTTGACCGAAGAGTCACCATCGGAGTAGTGAAGGCCTGTCGGCTCGCTATCCTCGTCCACTGCCATGCGGTCCTGTCCTAAGGCTACGAAACGGGCCGGTTTGTTCGGAAAGCGCACGTCGAAGGCCCAGATTGAATCGAGCTTGTTGAGCTGATCGTGCAAGGTATCGCCGCGATCCTCGGTGAGCAGCAGTGCCGTCGGGCTGGCGAAGGTCATGTTATCGAAGCTGGAATGATCCGCGTCGCCAAGGACGACGATGCCGATGCTGCCGGTCTCGCGATTTGAATCGAAATTCACCCGGAAGATTCCGCCCCAGGCCCCGCGAGTTCGGGATCGTTCCCGGCGTTCGCGTCTGTATCCCCCGTGATAGCGAAGAAGAAGGTCTGGAACTTAGTTCCCGGCTGGAATTCACCATTCTCTGGTCGCTTGAAAGGCGTTGCGCCGGCCGTTTTGGCGAGAGCGTTCGCGTCGAAGGCATCGGTGCCATCCACCGCAGTGTCGTGTACTGTGGCCCAGGTGACTGGATAACTCGTGCCGAGGGTGTGCAGCTTGAGTTGGTTCTCCGAGAGCGTGTCGCCTTCAGGATGAAAGACGACCGGTTCACCGTCGATGCTCACTTGCAAGGCCTGCAGCTTGCCCTGGGTGAGATCGGTGGGGTTATTCGGGACAAAACGATAGACGAAAGAGTTCGGGTTTTTGGCGAAGCCGAAGAGAGCGCCACCGACGTCTTCCACGATGAAGATATTCCCGAGATCGTCGGGATGGATTCCCTCATAGCCACCCTGGCCGATGCTGCCGTAAAGAGTGCGCAGACCGCTGTTGGTGGAGCTGTCGAAGTCCGCCGCGATCTCGATCACGCCGCCGGCGTTGCCGCGTTCCTGCGTGAAGAGGAGCGTCTCGGTAAATGGATTCCAGCAGGAGCCGTCGATACTGTTGAAATGAGTTAGCCCGTCCGTTCCCGGAGGAGTAAGAAGAGTCACTCGATGGTCAGGATTTGAGACATCAAGGTTGATCCGCGTGACGTAGGCAAGGTCGCCGCTGTTCTCGTGACCTTGGAAAAGGAAGTGGCGTCCGTAGTCGTAACCATCGGTCGGTCCACCCGGGTTATGATCGACGATGAGGTAGGTGTTTTCATCCGGTTCGGTGCGGGTGACTCCGTCTTCGAGGAAGCCGAAACGGACGATCGAACCGGACGGATTCTCGAGGAGGTCCTGTCCCTGCTGTTCCAGGTCGAACGAAAAGCCAGGTGAAATAATAGAATCGGAGACTGCAACAGGATTTGCGTCCGGTACGCCCTGCACATTTTGTCCGAGTACCTTTATTTGGCCGGCCGACACTTGCGCAGCGAGAGCGGCGGTTGCGGCTAGTGCTGCGAATGAGGTTTTGGAGAGTAGACTGAAGCTAAGTGACTTAGGAATCATGATATAAGTTTCTAGTTTGTGATTTGATCGTCGAATTGCTTGTGTAGCGGCGAACTGCCGCTTTCAAGGAACCTGGCACGGCTTTGTGGCGGTCGGGTGGAGGGAAAGTGACAATCAAGTGAAATCGATTAACGAGGTCCTTCGCAGCGAGAAAATCGATTCGCCAAGCTGAAAAAAGAAGCCCGCCGGTGGTTTCCCGGCGGGCTGCCCCAAGCCTAACTAACTAGAGCTATCTGATCGGCACAAAGCCGACCTGTAGGACGATCTTTTGGCCAGTGGGACTGATTGTGAAGTCAAGGAATTCCTTCGCAACTCCACTCGGGTCGCCATTGGTATAGTAAAAGGTGGGTCGAGCATAGGGATAACTCTTTGACTGCACCGTCTTGATCGAGGGCAACCCTCCATCGATCGGCGTCACTTTGATACCGCCTGCTTTGGTGTAGGCCAGACCCACGTAGCCGACGCCGTTGGCATTTTTTCCGACTTCCGAGGCGATCTGCTCGTTGCCCGCCATCTTTTGTCCACTCGGCGCATAGTCACGCTTTTTCATCGCCAGCTCCTTAAAATCGGAGTAAGTGCCCGATGAAGTGTTGCGGGTGTAGACAGAGATCTGACCGGGACTACCTCCAATTGCGCTCCAATCGGTTACATCCCCGGTGAAGATCTGCTCCACCTGCTTCTTGGTGAGTCCTTTGATCGGGTTGGCAGAATTGACAATCACCGCGATCCCGTCGTAAGCGACGATCGTCGGTTTCATGTTGATTCCCTTGCCGGAAGCCGCTCCCACTTCTGCTGGTTTGGCGCGCCGGCTAGCCATTCCGATCTGCGCCGTGCCATCGATGATTGCAGCGATGCCGGTGGTAGATCCTTCCGCCGCAATGTCAAAAGTCGTATCGGGATGGTTGGCTTTGAAAGCCTCCGCCAGCTGCGGCACGAGTTTGGCTCCAAGTGTATCTGATCCTTTGATGACCAGCCGGTCAGCACGTGATTGCGAGGCCAGCAGGCCAAGAGTGGTGGAAATGATGAGAAGAGTCGTTTTCATGTTCTTATAGGTTACTCAATTATGCGTTCGGTTAGAATTTCCAGCCTAAGTCTGCCTGGAATAGGTTGTAATCATCCACAGGGTTAATGCCAAGATCGCCCACACCGCCCGTTCCCAGGGTGTCGTCGACTGGATTACCGTGGGCGTATTGCAGACTGGCGTAGACCGCGTCGGTGATCTGATAACCGAAAAAGACCGCAAATCCCTGCATGTTCACCCGACTGTCAAAGATGTCGGAATCAACCAGGTTCGGGTCGAGCGAAAACTGGTCGGCGTGCTGCCAGAAGCCCCGCAACTCCCAGGAATGCTTTTCTTTTAGCTTACCTATTCCCGCGCCAATCTGGTAGGCATTCACTTCGCTCGTTTTCTCAGGGTGCCCCGCCGCCACGGCCCGGGTGTCGCCAGAGAAATTACGAGCGAATTCGCCGAAAATCCTCACCGGCAGCTCACCGAGCTTGAATCCGAATTCCATCGGAACGTCGAAAACCAGCAGGTTATTCACGCCAGTCTGATTAGGCGTGACCTTGTTTCCCTCTGCATCGATGAAGGTTGGATCGCCGACAAAGGGGCCGGTAAGGTTATCACCAGTTCCGGTGTAGTTATATAGGGTGGGTGCCACTTGGAAGTAAAAGTCGTGCGGGAAGTTGATTTTTGCTCCGACCTGCCAGCCGAGGAGGAAGGAATCGTTTTTTGGCAACCCCTGGGGCGAGGCACCAATCGGGTTCTCTGGGTTGAGGTCGTCGTAAACGAATTGCGCAAAGTTGACGAAGAGATCGACCGAGATCTTCTTCGGCTCCGCAGGCGGCGGAGTGATAACCGTTTTGCCGTCTGCGCTTAAGGTTGCGCCGCCGGCAGCAGAGGATGATCCACCACCCACGCTGAAGCTAAAGGTGTGTTTAAACTGCTCCGCGACGCCTTCCGGATTGATGTCCGGGTCCCAAACCATGGACGAAGTCACGAACGGGTTGGCCATTTTTCCGCCCGTCAGAGTCAGGTCGCGAATCCCACGATATGCGAGATATACCTGGCCTACGTTGATCCGGTCGGTGTCTTTCGAGAACGGACCGTTCACCTGGTCGTCATCGCCAAAGGTAATGTTCGTCGAACGCGCGCTGGTGCTCGTCTCGAGGCGGATGCCGAAGAGGAAATCGTCAACCAGGGTCCCGCGCAATCCAATGCGCAAACGATACCGAGCCCGATCCCGCTGAAAGGTGTCGCCAGGTGGATTGATCGTGTCAGGGGGTCCGGTCTTGCCGTTCCGGACTTCGTAGCGAAGCCGGGCGTCGCCGTAGAGTTCTAATTCGGTGACCGGGGTGGAAAGTTTCAGCTTGCCTGCGGAAGTCGCCGCGTTCTCCTTGGTCAGTTCAGCTCGGACTTCCTCAGCTTCCTGATCGTTGATCAGGCCTTTCTTCACCAGCAGGTCCAGCAAAGGTCCACTATCCTGTGCACGCGCGGCAGCACTGCCAAGCAGCAGGCTGCCGGCGGCTACGATGAACATCGTTCTTCTGAAAAACATTCTCTCTCCTTTGTTGCGGCCGAAGCCGGGGTTGGTTAAGCGCAGGCAATCCCGTGATTGTCCGCGGTCCGGATTACTCCGAACGCGACAGAGGCTAGAGAGTGATTGTTACAATCGTATGGCTACCAAGTAACAGTTGAGTGAATTTGCGCTAGCGGATAGGGAGCGAAAACGGCCCGGCAATGATCACCGATTGTCTCCGCCCCGATAGCTAGCTAAGGCGCTGTCCACCGCATTCCCGAGCGGAGATCACCAGCGGCGCATTTCACAGATGAGGTTGCAAAAGGGCCCTTCGCAGCCGCGGTCGCCCTTCATCATTTTGCAAAGACCAGACCTGCCGAGAAGCTGGTCCTAAGCCTGCGGACGAGGAGCGCAATCCAGCCCCGTCATCTCATCGGTCAGTTGCTTGTTCCGCTCGTTGAGCGTCTGGAGCCGGAGCTGCCAGCGGTGCAATTGAATGCTGAGTTGATTGATGTACCCGTTGATTTCGGTCCGCTGCGATTCGTTCTCCTTCAAATGATGCTGCAGCTCGGCCATTTTGGCAGAGGCGGACGGCAGGGGCGATTGGGTTGCTGCGTTGACCGTCCTTAGAACGGGAACGTTTGCCGGTTTCCCGCACTGCTGACATTGCAAAGTCATGCCTGCCGCCGTCCCATCGACCACCAATGAAACCCCGCAATGCTCGCATGTGAAGAAAATGTCAGCCTTTTTGTTGTTCGAGTCGGTCAGTCCCGTGGCGGCCTCCATACCGGGATTCAAGCAGCCGGCATACCAACTTTACTTGGAGACACGATGTCTCCAAACGTCATGAGGAGACGTCAGATTGCGTGCCACTGTGTCGCTTTCACGAATGAATCGATGGGAACGAATGTTGTGCTTAATCATTCATGGTCAAGTACTTACGTCACTATTCGAGCACTTGGAACGATCGTTGCTGAAGAGGCCGCGAAAGGATTTCAATCTTACAATGGCTAAAGTTTTAGGTATCGACTTGGGTACGACCAACTCCTGCATGTCTGTGATGGAGGGCGGCGACCCGGTAGTTTTGGAAAATAGCGAAGGCGCACGCACGACGCCTTCGATTGTTGCATTTGCGAAGAATGGCGAACGACTCGTTGGCCAGGCGGCGAAACGCCAGGCGGTCACGAATCCAGCCAACACTGTCTTCTCGATCAAGCGTTTCATGGGTCGCAAATTCGATGAGGTCCGCGAAGAAGAACATCGCGTTCCCTACAAAATCGTGAAGGCGGCCAACGGCGATGCCCACGTGCAAGTGGAAGTGAACGGCGAGAAGAAGACGTTCTCGCCGCCGGAAGTTTCGGCGATGATTCTGGCGAAACTGAAGGCGGATGCGGAATCCAAGCTGGGCGAAAAGATCACCCAAGCCGTTATCACCGTGCCGGCTTATTTCAATGACTCGCAGCGCAACGCGACGAAAGACGCGGGCAAGATCGCCGGTCTGGAAGTACTCCGCATCATTAACGAGCCGACCGCAGCCTCGCTCGCCTACGGTCTCGACAAAAAGAAGGATGAGAAAATCGCCGTCTATGACTTGGGCGGTGGCACCTTCGATATCTCGGTGCTGGAAATTGGCGACGGAGTTTTCGAGGTCAAGGCGACCAACGGCGATACTCATCTCGGGGGCGATGACTGGGATAACGTCCTTGTCGACTGGATCGTCGGGGAATTCAAGAAAGACAGCGGCATCGACCTCTCCAAGCAGCCGGACGCGATCCAGCGCATCAAGGAAGAGGCCGAGAAGGCTAAGATCGCCCTTTCTTCTTCGCAAGAGTATGAGATCAACCTGCCATTTATTACGGCCGACGCGAGCGGACCCAAGCACATTCAAAAGAAGCTCACGCGCTCAAAGCTCGAACAGCTGACTGACTCGTTGTTCCAGCGCACCGTCAAGCCGGTTAAGGATTGCCTCGCTGATGCCAAGCTCTCGGAGAAGGATATTAATGAGCTAGTTCTCGTTGGTGGTATGACTCGCATGCCAAAGGTTATCGAGACCGCGCGCGAACTCATCGGAAAGGAACCACACAAGGGCGTCAACCCGGACGAGGTCGTTGCTGTTGGCGCTGCCATCCAGGGCGGCGTGCTCAAGGGCGACGTCAAAGACGTTCTCCTGCTCGACGTCACTCCCCTCACTCTGGCGATCGAAACCGCGGGCGGTGTCGCGACACCGATGATTCCGCGCAATACGACCATCCCAACTCGTAAGTCACAGATTTTTTCGACTTACAGCGACAATCAGCCGGGCGTGGAGATTAAGGTTCTCCAAGGCGAACGCCCGCTCTCGCGCGACAACAAGAATCTCGGCACTTTCCACCTCGACGGCATCCCGCCGGCCCCGCGGGGTGTCCCGCAGATCGAAGTGACTTTCGATATCGACGCCAACGGCATCCTGCATGTCTCCGCGAAAGACCTTGGGTCCGGCAAGGAACAGAAAATCTCCATCACCGGCAGCTCGGGTTTGAGCAAGGAAGAGGTCGAGAAGATGCAGCGCGACGCCGAAACCCACGCTGAAGAGGACAAGAAGGCGAAGGAGGCGATCGAGATCAAGAACAATGCCGACACCCTGGCCTATCAGTGTGAGAAGCAGCTGAAGGATTTGGGCGACAAGGTACCTGAGGATAAGAAGAAGTCGGTCGAAGAGTCCATCGCCAAGGTTCGGGAAGCAATCAATGCAAACGACACCGAAGCGATGAAGAAGACCTACGAGGACTTGCAGAACAAATTCCAGGAAATCAGCGCCGATCTCTATAAACAGGCTGCTGCAAGTGCGGGTTCCGCACCCGGTGCAGAGGCCGGGGGACAACCCGGCCCCCAAGGGGAACCACAGTCCGAAGGTCCGCGCAAGGAACACGGCGATGTGGTCGACGCAGAATTCGAGGTCGTCGACGAAGACAAGAAGTAACTTTTAACTAACCACAATTTACTGGCGGCAGCTCGTCAGAATCGAGCGAGCCCCGGTAACAACCCAACTAGCAGAAGGAGTAATTAAACAGTATGGCAATTAACGTAAGACCGCTTGGAGACCGGGTGCTTGTGCAACCGATCGAAGAGCAAGAAACTAAGAAGGGCGGCATCATCATCCCAGACACCGCCAAGGAAAAGCCGCAAGAAGGCAAGGTCGTGGCCCTCGGCACCGGCAAAGTCGATGACAACGGCAAGAAAGTAGACTTCACCGTGAAGAAGGGCGACAAAGTCCTTATTTCGAAATACGGCGGTACAGAAATCAAAGTAGACGGCGAGTCCTATCTCATCATGCGTGAGGACGATATCCTCGGCATCATCGGCTAACTCACCTCTCAACCAAAGACTAAGAACTAATAATATATGGCAGCTAAACAACTACAATTTGATGAGAACGCGCGGCATGCGCTTCTCCGCGGCGTCGAGAAGCTCTCGCGCGCTGTGAAAGCGACCCTCGGACCGAGCGGCCGCAACGTCATTCTCGACAAGAAATTCGGCAGCCCGACGATCACCAAGGATGGTGTGACCGTGGCCAAGGAGATCGAGCTCGAGGATCCTTACGAAAACATGGGCGCCCAGCTCGTCCGCGAAGTCGCTTCCAAGACTTCCGACATTGCAGGTGACGGTACGACAACCGCGACCGTTCTCGCTGAGTCCATCTACAAAGAAGGTCTCCGCAACGTGACGGCCGGCGCCAACCCGACTTCGCTCCAGCGCGGCATCAACAAGGCGGTCGAAGCTATTGTCGCTGAGCTGTCGAAGATCTCGAAGAAAGTCAGTGACCGCACGGAAATCGCGCAGGTCGCGACCGTCTCGGCCAATTGGGACCGCACGATCGGCGAAATCATCGCCGACGCTATGGACAAGGTGGGCAAGGACGGAACGATCACGGTGGAAGAAGCTAAGTCGATCGAAACCAGCCTCGACGTCGTCGAGGGCATGCAGTTCGACAAGGGCTATCTCTCTCCCTACTTCGTGACCAACGCCGAAGCGATGGAAGCCGTCCTCGAAAACCCCTACATTCTCATCCACGAGAAGAAGATCTCGAGTTTGAAGGATATGCTGCCGCTGCTTGAGAAAGTAGCGAAAGCTGGACGTCCGCTCCTCATTATTGCGGAAGACGTTGAAGGCGAAGCGCTCGCGACCCTGGTCGTGAACAAGCTCCGCGGCACCTTGCAGGTGGCAGCTGTGAAAGCCCCGGGCTTCGGTGATCGTCGCAAGGCGATGCTGGAAGATCTCGCAGTGCTCACCGGCGGTCAGTGCATCACCGAAGACCTCGGTATCAAACTTGAGAACGTTAAACTCGAGGACTTAGGGCGTACCAAGCGTGTCACGATTGACAAGGAGAACACCACCATTGTGGAAGGCGAAGGCAAGCAGGCCGACATCAAGGGCCGCGTTTCGCAAATCCGTCGTCAGATCGAAGAGACTACTTCCGATTACGACCGCGAGAAGCTCCAGGAGCGTCTGGCGAAACTCGCCGGTGGCGTGGCCGTGATCAACGTCGGTGCCGCGACTGAAACCGAGATGAAGGAAAAGAAAGCGCGCGTGGAAGACGCCTTGCACGCGACTCGCGCCGCGGTGGAAGAAGGCATCGTCGCTGGCGGCGGTGTGGCTTTCATCCGCGCTCAGAAAGCGCTCGACAACCTCAAGCTCGAAGGCGACGAAGCGGTCGGCGTGGCGATCATTCGCCGGGCGATCGAAGAGCCGCTCCGGACTCTGGCCGATAACGCAGGCCAGGAAGGCGCGCTCATCGTGCAGGAAGTGAAGAAGCGCAAAGGCAACGAAGGCTACGACGTCGCTAAGGCGGAATACACCGATCTCGTGAAAGCGGGCATCGTTGATCCGACCAAGGTAACCCGGAGCGCGTTGCAAAACGCGGCCTCCATCTCTGGCCTCCTCCTCACCACCGAAGCAATCATCACCGAAGTTCCTGAGAAGGAAAAGGCGGGCGGTGGCATGCCGGGTGGCGGCATGGGTGGAATGGGCGGCATGGGCGGCATGGACTACTAAGTCCGCGCGCTACAAGTTAACTCAAGCAACCACAGCCGGGTCTCGCAAGAGGCCCGGCTGTTTTGTTTCGCGGGACTTTCTTCCTCGTGCGCTTATTCTGAATCTGGGAACACCATGAGCATCTCCGAATATATCCTCGCCCTGATGTCGATCATCGTCGGTCTTGCCATGACCCAGCTTCTAAGCGGTGCGGCCGAGATCGCCCAACACGCAAAGCCGGTCCGAACCTACTGGATCCACACCGCCTGGATGGTGAATCTTTTCGTCACCCTGATCCATTTTTGGTGGTGGGAGTTTGGGCTGATGCAGATCCGGACCTGGACGTTTCTACCCTATGCCTTTGTTATTTGTTTTGCAGTCCTTCTCTACTTTCTCGTCGCTTTGCTCGTGCCGCAGCATCTGAGTGAGCAAGCTGATTTGAAGGAATATTTCTATTCACATCGCGGCTGGTTTTTCGGCACCATGGCGTTGATCCAAGTCGTCGATTTCGGCGACACCCTAGTGAAAGGCTGGACTTATTTTCTCGGCTTGGGTCCCGAATATCCCATCCGCAACCTCCTCATTATTGGCTTGTCTGTGACTGCGATCCGGACCAGAAACGAGCGCTTTCACGGCTTTATGGTCGTCCTCTTAACCGGTTACCAACTGCTTTGGATCATGCGTCATTTCAACCGCGTGGGTTAAGACGTCATCAAACCGACGTACCAGGCCACCAAACGCGCACCGAAAAACATCCAGACAAGCGCGCCGAGGGCGAGATAAGGACCAAACGGAATTTTCGCGGACCATTCGCGTCGGCCGAGCAACATGCTCGTGAGACCGACCACCGAGCCAGCCAGCGACCCAGCGAAGATGCTGCACAAAACTGCGCGCCAACCAAGAAAGGCGCCGATCGCGGCGAGAAACTTGAGATCTCCGCGGCCCATTGCTTCCCGTGGAATTTCTAACTCGTGGACGACGCCGGAAATGCGGTCGACCTGATCGAGTGAAAATGATTCCTCCCCAATGCTGAGGCGGTTGTAGTGGAGGTGCAGCGTCACATTCTCAAAGGACCGCGAATCCACCTCAGCTGCGCCGCAATGGAGCAACATCAGGTCGCTCTCGCGTGCAAAGTGGTCGCTCCATAATCCGCGCTCTTCCCCGACAACAAACTCGGCGTCATCTCCGTCGCGCACCCAACTGAATGGGCTCGGCGCTTTGAGCCGGATCCGTTTTTTCCCGAAAGCCTTCTTTCCGGCCTCCAGCACGATCCAAAGCAAGACATAACCGAGCGCCCCTGCGCCTAACGATTGCGCCAACGCGCGCCAGCGCGAGTCTTCTCCCATCAACGCTGGGAGCGCAATACTCGCCAGAACGCCGGCCACCGTTCCACCAATCGTGATTTCATCCGGGATGATGAAGTGCTCAAAATCGATAAACGTCGCGACGACCAGGAGTGAAACGAAAATCCAGTAGACAAGGGCGATCGGCCAGGGAAAGGCCAGCCAGACCGCGAGAAAAAGAAGCGCCGTGAGCAGCTCAACGGCAAAATAGCGAAAAGCAATCCTGTTCCCGCAATTCGCACATTTCCCGCGCAGCAAGAGCCAGCTGAGCAACGGCAGATTGTGATACCACGGGATAGGCGCCTTACACGATGGACAAAATGAGCGGCGCGGCTGGTTGACTGAAAGATCGCGCGGTAACCGGTAAATGCAGACGTTGAGGAACGACCCGATGGCCGCGCCCAGAACGAAAGCGAAGATGCGCAAAACCAGTTCGTACGCCGCGGACGTGTCCACTGGTTAGGGCGATTCGGCGCGGGCGGCTTTGCGCTGCATGAACCACGCAATCCAGATGCAGCTCTCGTAAAGCAGGCACATCGGCAGACTCAGCGCGATCAGCGTCAGCACATCGGGCGTCGGCGTGATGATGGTGGCAAGGATGAAAATGAGGACGATGGCGTAGGGCCTGGTGCGGGCCATGAATGGATAGGTGACGAGGCCAAACTTCACCAGCGCGAGGACGACGACCGGCAATTCAAAGGCCAGCCCGAAGCCAAGGACAAAGCGCGTCACGAAAGAATAGTATTGCTGCACGGTCCACATCGGCGTCCAGCCCAGCGATTGGGTATCGTGGAAGAAAAAGAGAATCGTCTTCGGCAGGAGCCAGAGGTAACAGGTAGCCACGCCCGTCAGGAAGAGTCCAAAGCTGACCACGATGGCTGGGAAAAGGAAACGCTTCTCGACGGCGGTCAGCGCGGGCAGAACGAATTGCGCGAGAAAATAAAGGAGGAGCGGGAACGAGATCACGATCCCCGCATAAAAGGCGAGATGAAACGAAATCGTGATCGAGTCGGTGATCCCAAGCGCGCGCAACGCGCCGATCTGGCCGCCTACTTCGCTCAGCGGCCGTTGCAGAATCAAGACCAGGCGCTGACGGAAAGCAAAACAGAGAAACATGGCGACGATCAGGACAATCGCCATTTTCACGATCGTCCAGCGCAGGTCTTCCAGGTGCTCGAGAAAGGGCTTCGAGGTCTCACTCTCGGGCGGATCACGAAAGGCGAATATATCGCGCAGTTTCATCGTCAGGGAAGAATCTCTCCGCGGGCCACCAGACGCGCCCAGATGCTGAGGGTATTGGCGTCCCGAACTTCGCCTTCGGCGATCATCTCGCGCAAGACATCAGCACTGAATTCGCGGCAATCGATGATCGCCTCCGTGTCGTCGTGCTGGGCGCCAGCCGCGGTTTTCCGCACCGGCCGGGCGAGGAAGAAATAGCAATGCTCGTCAGTGAAACCGGGCGAGGTAAAATAATGGCCCAGCGAAACCAGTTCTGCTCCCGGGACGAGTTCGTAGCCGGTTTCTTCCCGCAATTCGCGCCGCGCCACCTCACGAACAGTCGTTTCATTCGGTTCCAGAGTTTCGTCGATCTGGCCCGCGGGCATCGACCAGATCGCCGCGCGAATTGGAATGCGTTCCTCCCGAATGAGAACAAATTTTCCCTCGCGCGTCAGCGGTGCGATCACAACCGCGGGCTTGCGATGGACGACTGACCATCGGCGCGGCCCGGGCTGCGTTGGCGTCCGCACTTCATCAGTCGCCACGGTCAGGTGCGGGGTCTCGAAGTGGGTTTGGCTGGTCACGGTTTCCCAGCCGTTGCGGTCGCGCACGAGGTCGCTCTTTTGCACGCGGGGAAGTTATGGACGGTGCCGCCAAAAGCGAATCCTTAGCGCTCTGCCACCTGCTGGCGGACGACGCGCACGGCCACGTGGCGCGTCTCCAGCAGAACAAATTTTCGTAACTCCAATTCTACGCGCGCGAGCCGGTAGCGCCTTAGCAAATGTTCCGCCATCTCGTGTGCCAGCGTCTCGATCAAATGGTGCACCCGCACGGCAACGAAGCGGCGCAGACTCTCGCACACCTCTGCGTAATCGATTGTCCGTGAGAGATTGTCGCCGAGATCAGCGAAAGAGCAGCCCGGTTGCAGGATCATCGAGACGGTGAGGCGTTGCGGCTCCGCACGTTCCAGATCTGGCACGCCAACACGTGCCATCAGTTCCAGCTCCTCGATTCGGATCTCGTCATTCGGCGGTGAGATCTCTAGCAAACTCTGGAGTTCACCCAGGTCCTGGACCATCACGTCGGGATTTGCCTGGCAGAGCTTTTCGCGCGAATCAGCACCTGTGAGGGTCGCAATCGACATCACGCCGCCAACACGGGCGGTCTCAATGTCGTCCACCGTATCGCCGATAGACGCCGTCTCGGTCGCGGCGAGAAAGTTAGTAGTCAGAATCTCCCTGACCTGCGCGCGCTTGTCGGCCACTCCGACGTAGGCCCGCTCGAAAAAATGCGCTACCCCGAGCCGGGCCGACTGCTCGGCATATCGTGCCTCATTCATTGTGCTAAGCAGAAAAACTCGACGCC
>Ga0268266_10004119_pt1 | contig 14045 bp, 9 predicted proteins | sample KBSS13metaG_FD_190356 | JGI IMG/M metagenome (GOLD analysis project Ga0268266, IMG submission 190356) | Switchgrass rhizosphere microbial communities from Kellogg Biological Station, Michigan, USA - KBS S1-3 metaG (SPAdes) (version 2) | ecosystem: Host-associated > Plants > Roots > Rhizosphere >...
ACCTTCGACCAGGTGGCCGATTTCACCAAGATGCACCCCCTCGAGGTTCGTGCCATCGCCGACGGCGACGCCGCCCAGGGCATCAAGGGCATGGACCCGATTTCGACCGGGCAATTGACCCGCGACGAGATCGAAAAGGGCGAAAACGACCCGAACTACCGGCTCAAGCTCGGCGAAAGCAAGGTCGTGCTGCCACCGGCCGCCAAGAAGAAGGGCCCGCGCTACACCCCGGTGTCGCGCCGCCACGAGCGGCCGAGCGCGATCCTGTGGCTGGTCCGCAATCACCCCGAGCTGAAGGACGCGCAGATCATGCGCCTGGTCGGCACCACCAAGACCACCATCGCGAGCGTCCGCGACCGCACCCACTGGAACGCCTCGACCCTGACCCCGATGGACCCGGTGACGCTCGGCCTCTGCTCGCAGATCGAACTCGATTTCGAAGTGCAGCGCGCGGCCAAGGAAAAGCCGGTGCCCGCGGCCTACGGCGGCGCCACGCTGCTTCCGGCCTCCGAGACCACCAGGAAGGAGCCGGAATTCGAGCCGAGCGAAAAGAAGGAAGACGACCTCAACGTCGACGCCGTGTTCGCCAAGCTGAAGACCATCGGCGGCAAGAAGCAGGACGACGAGGAGGAGTAGGATCTCCCGATTTGTCGAAGAGATTGGGCGCGGCAGGGCAACCCGCCGCGCTCGTCGTTTGAGGCAGGCGTTTAAGGGCAAGTCTTCCTGATCGGCGGGGTCAGTTGGGATTGCCTGCGGCCGGTCGGCGGGTGAGCCGCGCCAGCTGTTGCAGAAGCTCATCTACGAGGAACGGCTTGATCAGCACCGAAACACCCTGTGCTGAAATCAGTTCGACTATTCCCGACCGCATATCCCCTGTCATGACGATCGCCGGAACGTCGCGGTCCAGCGCCTTGCGCAAGGCACTCACCGTCTCAACGCCGTTTGGCGATCCGCGAAGGTTGTAGTCGCATATCAGCATGTCGGGACGAACGTCATCCTGACTGATCCGATCCAGCGCATCGTTCGCCGTTGCGACCACGATCGCTTCGATGCCCTTTGCCTTCAGCATGCGGCTGATCGACGAGCGCACGCTGGCTTCGTCTTCGACAACGAGAATGGTGCCGCGGAAGCCGCTTCCTTCCTCTCGCGGAGCCTGCGCACCTTCCGGCGTATCGTGACACGCTTCTCCACGCGGCACCTCGATCGAAAATACAGTGCCTTCGCCGGGCGCCGAACGCACGTCGATCCTGTGGCCCAGCATCTCCCCCAGGCGCTTTACGATCGCAAGCCCGAGACCGACGCCGCCGCGCTCGGCGGAAGCGCCCTGGTAATATTCCTCGAAGATATGAGGAAGTTGCTCTGGCGTAATGCCAATGCCGCTGTCCATGACCTCGATCCGGATATTGTCACCCATACGCCGGCAGCCCAGCAGGATCCTTCCCCGATTGGTGTATCGCAGCGCGTTCGAAAGCAGGTTTCGGATCATCGCTTCGAGCATCCTCTTGTCGCTGCGGACCAGAAGCGACGATCGCACCACGCGCCACCGTAGGCCCTTGTCTGAAGCGGAATTGGACAGATCGGTTGTCAGGGCTTCGAAGATATCGTTGATCGGAAAGTCGCTCCTCAAGGGCCGAAGATTTCCTGACTCGAGCCGATTGAGATCGAGCAGGCTCGACAGGATGCTGGACATGGTATCGAGACTTCGCGATATGCCGCCGAGCAGGTTGCGCCCCTCCCCGTCCGGCACTTGCTGTTCAAGCGCCACCTGCAGGAATCTCAGCGTTTGCAGCGGCTGCCGCAGGTCGTGACTGGCCGCCGACAGGAAGCTGGACTTCGCCCGATTGGCCAGCGCCGCCGATCGCCACGCGCGCGAAATCTCATCCTCAAATCGCTTCCGCTCGGTGATATCGGTCGCAAGGCCGTTGATGCGCGAGGGAACGCCTGCGGAATCAAAATGGGTGACAGCAACCTGCTCCAGCCACACTTCGCCGCGGCCGTCCGGTCGCAGGAACCGGAACGTCATCGCATGTGACCGCTCATCCGCACTGCCCACACCGAGGTAAGCCTCGACGGATGCGCGGTCGTCCGGATGGATCCCCTCCATCCATTCCGTACCGGCGAGAAATTGGCGTGGGCCGAGACCGAGGATTTCGGCAGCGTTCTGACTCAGCTCGATGAGACCGGTTTTGAGGTCCCATTCAAATGTGATCACGCCGCCGGCCCGCAGCACATCCTCAAGCCGGCGCTCCCGCTCAAGGATCGCACGTTCGTGCATCCGTCGCTCGCTGAACAGAGCGGCGAGAATCAGCGCACCGAACGAGAGGGCAACGATGGTGGTCTGCGCGGCCAGGATGCGTTCCTCGATCGGCAGCCGGTTGTCGCCAAACAGCCCGATGCCGAATATTGTCGTGCTCACGACCGTAATCGCGCACATGAAGATCGCGATCGTCATGAAGGCCGGGCGAACGCGACCGCCGATCCATACGAACAGCGGGCAGAGCGAGGCGACCGCCAGTTCGAACGTCCAGGGTGCACCCGGCAGCACGGCGAGCAGGATGCAGATCGTGGCCACGATCGCGAGCGCGAGGGCTCCTTCAGCAATCTCGCGCTTCGGAGGCGCGTCGCGCAGGAACGAAGCGATCCCGATCGCGAGCGGCGCGACAGCGATGGTGCCCACTATCTCGGAGGCAAACCAGTGGCTCCATACGGCCGCGGGCGACACGACTTCAGAGACGTGAAAGAACACAAACCCGAGCATGCCGACGAAGCCGCTGATCATCGCATTGATGATCGTGGCAGCGAAAAATCCGAGTATACGACGCAACCCATCGAGATCGAACGGCGTGCCGCAGAAACGCTGGACGAGGGCGAGAACGATAAGCGGACCACCGGCATTCGCCACGACGAAAAACAAGGTGCTGGCAAGGTGGCGATCGCCGAGCAGATTGACCGCGAAAGTGGCAGCGGCCACGCCGACCGCGACCGGCCACCGCGCGGCCGGACCCAGCGCCAGCAGAAATCCGGTGGCTACGCCTGCAGCCGGCCAGAACACCGCGACGCCATCCGATTTCTCAACCAGAGCAAGACTAAGACGCGCGGCAAGGAAGAACGTGATCGCGACAGCGACGCAAATGATCCATGACTGCCAGGCTAGAGCCGGATATGCCCGCGGCGCAGCCTTTGTCGTGACCTCCGAGCCCATGGCCTGCCCGCTGAGCGAACGAAATTCCGTTCAATTTTTGCGTGTATTGAAGCTGTCATCCGCTGCACAGTATTCAGCGTCCGGGATGGTGTGACAAGCGGAATCCGGCTGTTCTCGCCCGACCGGCAGGCAAGTCGTGGCAGCAACGCTATTCGTTCTAGCCCAGTTCGATCTCGTCGTTGATCTCATGCGACAGGCTGACACCGCCGACGGTCAGCACCATTTTCGCCGGCAGCTTTTCATTGCCCTTGAGCTTGCCGGTCTCGATGGCATCGCGCACGGCCTTTTCGATTTCGCGCTGCGAGGTGACGCCGACCTGCTTCAGAAACTTGCGCAGGCTGGAATTGAAGACGTCTTCGTTCATGGATGCCTCCTCATCACGGCCTCGTCGGATTGTTCAGCATCTGCTCCGCGAGATTGCGCTGGGCGCGGTCGGCGCGGGCGTTGGCATTGCCGCGCTGCACGTCGCGGTTCTTGCGGCAATTGACGTAGTCGTTCGAACCGACAGCGACATTGTTGGAGCGACAGAACGCGTCGTCATCGGCGCTGCTGTCGACCATGGTCGGCTGGCCACGTTCGAGGCAGCCGGCGAGCAACGGGGCTGCAAGCAGAAGGGCGAAGAAGTGCTTTGCGGGTCCAAATTGCATTGGATACCTTCCGTTTTCTATCTCGTCATTGCCGGGCTTGACCCGGCAATCCATCGAAAAGATGGCGGTTTCCTTTGAAGGTTGATGGATGCCCCGGTCAAGTACCCGAAGACGCGCTTCGCGCTTTAGCCCGGGATAGTTCCCTGGAACCCTACACCCTGCCCTTCAGCGCGTCGCCGATTTCCTCCAGCACCTTGGGGTCCTCGATCGTGGCCGGCATGGTCCAGCTTTCGCCGTCGGCGATCTTCTTGATAGTGCCGCGCAGGATCTTGCCGGAGCGCGTCTTCGGCAGCCGGCCGACGGTGATCGCGAGCTTGAAGGCGGCGACCGGCCCGAGCTTGTCGCGAACCAGCGCCACGATCTCCTTTTCGATCTCGGCAGGCTGACGCGAGACCCCGGCCTTCAGCACCAGAAAGCCGCAGGGAACCTCGCCCTTGATCGCGTCCTTGATACCCAGCACGGCGCATTCGGCGACGTCGGCGTGCGAGGCCAGAATTTCCTCCATGCCGCCGGTGGAGAGCCGATGGCCGGCGACATTGATGATATCGTCGGTGCGGCCCATCACCCAGACATAGCCGTCATCGTCCTTGTAGCCGGCATCGGAGGTCTTGTAGTAGCCGGGAAACTCCGTGAGGTAGGCTTCCCGGAAGCGCGCGTCCTGCTCCCACAGCGTCGGCAGGCAGGCCGGCGGCATCGGCAACTTGATGACGATCGATCCCATGGTGCCCGCAGGGACGGGCCTTGCTGCCTCGTCGACCACGTCGACCTGATAGCCCGGCATCGGCACCGTCGGCGAGCCGTGCTTGACCGGCAGCATGCCCAGTCCCACCGGATTGCCGGCGATGCACCAGCCGGTTTCGGTCTGCCACCAGTGGTCGATGACCGGCACCTTCAACTGCGCTTCCGCCCACTCTACCGTCGGCGGGTCGGCGCGCTCGCCGGCCAGGAACAGCGTACGGAATTTCGACAGATCGTATTTGCGGATGAACGCGCCCTCCGGGTCCTCCTTGCGGATGGCACGGAAGGCGGTCGGCGCGGTGAAAAAGGCGACGGCTTTGTGCTCTGATATCACGCGCCAGAACGCACCCGCATCCGGCGTGCCAATCGGCTTGCCCTCGTACATGATCGAGGTCGCGCCGTGAATCAGCGGGCCATAGACGATGTAGCTGTGGCCGACCACCCAGCCGATGTCGGAGCCGCACCACCAGACCTCGCCGGGGTTGACGCCGTACAGATTGAACATCGACCATTTCAGCGCGACCAGATGCCCACCATTGTCGCGCACTACGCCCTTCGGAATTCCCGTGGTGCCGGACGTGTAGAGAATATAGAGCGGATCGGTCGCGAGCACCGGCGTGCACGGCGCGGCCTTGCCCGCAGCGAGCGCGGCGCTGCGCAACGCCGCCCAGTCGTGATCGCGGCCGGACGTGAGTTCGCAGGTCTGCTGCGGCCGCTGCAGAATGACGCAGGCTTCCGGCTTGACGCTTGAAAGCCTGATCGCCTCGTCGAGCAGCGGCTTGTATTGCACGATACGGCCGGGCTCGATGCCGCAGCTCGCCGAGAAGATCAGCTTCGGCTTGGCGTCCTCGATCCGCGTTGCGAGCTCTTTCGCCGCGAAGCCGCCGAACACCACCGAATGCACCGCGCCGATCCGCGCGCAGGCCAGCATCGCAAACACCGCTTCCGGCACCAGCGGCATATAGAGGATGACGCGGTCACCCTTGGCGACGCCGAAATCCTGCATGATGGCGGCGAGCGTCTGCACCTCCCTCAGCATCTCGGCATAGGTGAATTTCGAGATCGAGTTGGTGAGCGGCGAATCGTGGATCAGCGCCACCTGGTCGGCGCGTCCGCCCGCGACATGCCGGTCGAGCGCGTTGTAGCAGGTGTTGACGACAGCGCCGGCGAACCAGCGCCCATAGGCGCCCATCGAGGGATCGAATATCTTTCTGGCCGGCTCGATCCAGTCGATCTCACGCGCGGCCTCGGTCCAAAAGCCTTCCGGATCGGTCAGCGAGCGGGCATGGACCTCATGATACCTGCTGTTGTTCTGAACGTTCATGGCGCACTCCCGGTCGTTCGCCGCTTTCGTCAGCTCCTGGCTTGCCCCAGGTAACCACGCGCTTGCTTCACCAGGGAAACGACAGGGCGTGGATAGCCTGGACAAGCCCGGCCATGACGGCTGGGCAATCATTTATTTCAGGCATTGTCACGGGAAGTTGCGCCAGATCAAGCCGGAACAGCCTGGCCGTTCGGCCAAACCCTACTGCCGGGCAATGGTATTGAGCTTCTCCAGCCGCTCTTCCATGGCTTGGCGGAGATCGTAGCCGCGTTTGCCGAACGAGCTGTTGCGCTTCTCGATGAAGTCGCGCTGCTGCCGGGTCAGCGCCAGCGCCGCGCGATGACTGTCGGCTTCCGCGTTGGCGATCACCCGCAGGAACACGTCGTTGATGTCGCGGTCGAGCTGGGCGAGGCCGGGATCGACGCAGATCGCCTTTTCGACCCGACGTTTCGCGGTGGCGCAATTGAAGCTCGGCAGGTTCTTCTGGTAGCTCAGCGAACCCAGCCGTTCGATCTCCTGCGCAATATCCTTGTGGTTGGCGGCGGCGGTGCTGTCCGAAGGATTAAGACGTACGGCTTCCGCATAATCCTGCCGCGCACGGCGGCGGTCGCCCTTCTTGACCCAGGCCGCGCCGCGGTTGTTGTAGGCGCGCTGGAATTGTGGATCGAGTTTCAGCGCCGCATCGTAATCGGCAATCGCGCGGTCGTAGTCCTTGCTGGCCTGATAGGCGTCGCCGCGGTTGGTCAGAAATTTCGGCTCGGGGCGGATCTTGATCGCTTCGTCGTAGTCGGCGATCGCGCGTGCGTAGTCGCCATTGCCGGCGAGGTCGAGGCCGCGATTGTCGAAGAATTCCGGTTGCGTCGGGTCGATCCGGATCGCCGCGCTCACATCCTCGATCGCCCGTTCGGCACGACCCAGCTTGCGGTAAGCCGCCGAACGGTTGCTGTAAGTGCGTGCGCGATGCGGCTCGAGACGAAGCGCCTCGTCGTAATCGGCGATCGCCTTCTGATACTCGCCCTTGAAATACCAGGCGGCGCCGCGGTCCGAAAGCACCTGGGCAAAATCCGGCTTGAGCCGCAGCGCCTCGTTATAGTCCTCGATGGCGCGGTCGTATTTCTTCGCGTTGTTGAAGGCATTGCCGCGGTTGGCGTATCCGTTGGCATTGTCCGGCTCCAGCCTGATGGCCTGGTTCAACGCCTCGAAAGCAGCTTCGACCTTGCCGGTCTGGCGCAGGATTTCACCGCGGGCGCGGAACGCGCGGGCCCGGCTGGGATCCTTCGATATGACGGCATCGAGCTCAGCCAGCGCCTTGCCGGTCTGGCCGCTGTTATGCAGTGCGGCGGCGCGGGTAATCGCCGCGTCGAGCCGGTCGCTGTCCGGCGTCGCCGGATTGTCGATCAGTGCGGTGCAAGCCTCGATCACCTTCGCGGGCTCGGCGGCCGAAAGCGCCGCGCAAGTGACCGGTTGCTCGGCTGATGTTTCGGCGCGGGCGCTGGTGGCGGTCAGGAAGGCAAGGACAATCGCCGCGCTCGCAGCAAATGGCGAAATGAATGATCGCATGATCGGCTCTTCAAAAGACTGAAGTATGCGCGGCGATGCCGCGCCCGATCAATTTGTCGCACTGGGCTCGCTGAGGTTCGACAGACACAGGATCATCGATGCCGGATAGGGCCGAAAAGCGGCCTAGTAACCATCTATCCCGTTGATCTGCTGCAGGCGGGCACGCATCGCCTTCTTTAGATCGTAGTCGGGCCGGCCGTACTCCGCATTGCGCCGGGAGATGTATTCCTGCTGCTGCCGCCGCAGCGTGCGCCCCTGCTGCGGGGTCATCTTCTCGGCGATCGCCCGGTCGTACGACCCCTGGACCTCGCGGTCGAGGTCGGCCAGTTCGGGATTGGCGCAGATCGCCTTTTCCACGTTGCGGCGCGCGGTGGCGCAATTGAAACTGGGCTTGCCGGCGATCGCCTTCAATGCGCCCTGCCGCTCCACCTCCTGCGCCAGCGCCCGGTGGTTGGCTCTTGCGGCAACATGATTCGGATTCAGCTTGATCGCTGCGCCAAAATCCGCCACCGCCTTTGGCAGATCGCCCTTCCGGCGCCAGAGCTCGCCGCGCGCATTGTGAATATCGGCCTGCGCCGGATCTAGCCGCAACACGCCGTCATAGTCGGCGATGGCACGGTCGATCATGTCCTTGCGTTCGTAGGCCATAGCGCGCGCGGTCAGTGCCTTGATGCGGTCAGCCTTTTCGGTCTTTGCGTTGTCGATCAGCGCGCCGCAGGTACTCACCGTCCTGTCGTGATCTTGCGCAAGAGCGGCGGAGAGACAGGGCGCAGGATCGACCCGCAAATCCTTGCCCGGTTCGACCCCGGTTGCCGATGCATTATGTGCAACCGCGGTCCACAACAGCGAAGCCACGACCAGATTGAGGATGGCGGAACAGCTTCGCATCAATTTACCCGGGATCACTTTCTACTGCCGTTTGATCCTAGCAAGCGTCGCGCTTTTCCGACAACGGCCTGCGGCTAATTTCATTGTCGACGGATTCAGTCTGAATCGTGACGCGCGGGCAATCGAAACCTGTTGCACGTAGACGGATATGTCCGGTTGAGGAGAATTTATCTTGAACCTTTCGCGGGCTTCACAGACTCAACATCCATGACCACATTGACCGACTTCAATCCGCCGCGCGCCATCGCGCAATCGCAATCCGGCTACTTCTATTTCTACATGGCGCTGGCCTGCATGGCCGTCGCCTTCCTGGGCTTTGCGCCGACCTACTGGCTGCCGCTGGCGAAGCGGTCGTTCTCCGCCTCGCCAGTCGTCCATTTTCACGGGCTGCTGTTTTTCGCCTGGTCGATCTACTTCGTATTCCAGAGCTGGCTTGCCGCGTCAGGCAAGATCGCCCGGCACCGCGCCATCGGCATGATCGGCGTCTCGCTGGCAACCACGATGACGATCTTCGGCTTCCTGGTGGCGGTCAACGCGATGAAGCGCTCGGCAGCGGCCGGATTGACCGACGAGGGAATCGCCTTTGCGATTGTTCCACTTAGCGGAATTCTGTTCTTTGCAGTGGTCTTCACGCTTGCCATCGCAGCGATCCGTCAGCGGGAAACTCACAAGCGGCTGATGCTGCTGGCCGGCATCTCGCTGCTGGACGCCGCGGTCGCGCGCTGGTTTCTCACCTTCCTCGCACCTCCCGGACCTGTCGGCCCACCGCCGGTGCCGGTGACCATCCCGCCCGCCTTCGTCGCCTATCTCCTGCTGGTCGTCGCCATCGTCCACGACTGGCGCACGCGCGGCCGGCCGCATCCGGTCTATGTCTACGGCGGCATCGCGCTGATCGCCGTCAAGCTCCTGAACTGGCCGATCAGCGTCTCCCCGCTCTGGCACTCGTTTGCCGGCGGCATATTGGCGATGGCGCAGTAGCCGAATTGCGCGACTGACAAGTCTGGTTGACTTTTCGAGTCCAGGACGAGTTTTTCAGCGGAGAAGACTTGCCGGTTTTTGGTGCTAGATTGATGGCGACATCGATCTCGACCGGCAGGAATCCTGGATTTGCTAGCATTCGAATGGATCATCGGGCTGCTACTTGGTGCGGTGGCGCTGTCCGCGCTGGCGCGGCGGCTCCAGGTGCCCTATCCCACATTTCTTGCGATCGGCGGCATGCTGCTGGCCTTCGTGCCATCAGGTCCATCGTGGACGCTGGATCCTGAGCTGGCGCTGGCGCTGTTCGTGGCGCCGGTGCTGCTGGACGCCGCTTTCGACACCTCGCTGCGCGACCTTCGCACCAACTGGCTGCCGGTCTCGACACTGGTGCTGGTCGCGGTCGGGGTCACGACCACAGCCGTCGCTGTCGTCGCGCACTGGCTTCGTCCGGACATGCCATGGGCGGTCGCAATCGCGCTCGGCGCCATCGTGGCACCACCCGACGCCGCGGCGGCCACCGCGATCCTGCGTCAGGTCAACCTGCCTTACCGTATCCAGAAGATCCTCGAAGGCGAAAGCCTTCTAAACGACGCCAGCGCACTGCTGATCTACCGCGTCGCCGTCGGCCTGGTCGCAGCCGAGCACATGAAGGTGCACGAGTTCGTGCCGTCCGTGGCGCTGGCGCTGTTCGGAAGTCTGATCGCCGGCTTCCTGTTTGCGCGGGCCTGGACGCTCATCACGCGCCGCATCACCGAGGCGCCGAGCGCGATCATCACGCAATTCGCCGGCACCTTCATGGTGTGGATCGTCGCCGAGCATATCGGGCTATCGGGCATTCTCACCATCGTCGCCTATGCGATCACGATCGCCCGCAGCGCGCCCGAGCGCACCCCGGCGCGGCTGCGCGTAGCTTCCTACGCGGTTTGGGAAACCGTGGTGTTCGTGCTCAACGTGCTGGCGTTCATTCTGATCGGCATGCAGCTCAACCCGATCTGGTCCGGGCTCGATGACGAGGTGCGGTTCAAATATTGCAGTTTTGCCGCAACGATCCTCGCCGTCGTGGTGTTCGCCCGCATCGCCTGGGTGATGCCTTATGGCGCCTTGCTGCGTGCCCTGGACGCCCGCGGCCTGCTTCCTTCGCATGTCTCTCCCGCCGTACCGTCTGTGGAACGCGGCATCATCGTGTCCTGGTGCGGCATGCGCGGCATCGTCACGCTGGCGGCCGCCTTCGCGCTGCCCGAGAGTTTCCCGTATCGCGATCTGATCCTGCTGACGGCCTTTGCCGTGGTGCTGGGAACGCTCGTCGTTCAAGGCCTGACGCTGCGGCCGGTCATCCTCGCGCTCAAGTTCGAGGAGGACGATCCGGTCGCGCGCGAGGCGGCTCAGGCCCGCTGCATCGCCTATCGCGCCGCACTCGGGGCCATCGAAGCCGATCCGTCCGAAGAGGCCGAGATCCTGCGGCTCGAATACCGCGCCGTGCTGCTACGTGCCGAAACCGACCCCGAGATCGGTATCGCGAACAGCGAGCTGCCTGCCGATCCGCTGCGCCGCCGCGCAATCGGCGCCGCACGAGAGGCGCTGTTGAGGATGCGTGATCGCGAGGAAATTAGCGACGACGCCTTCCACCAGGTGGAAGAAGAACTCGACCGCGCCGAGTTGGGCGCGGAGGCGTGACGGAGGAATAGCGCAGGATCTTTTCGGAAAACCGGTACCCAGTTTTCCGGATCACGCCTTAGCCCGTCAGGCGCCCGACTTCACCGTGATCCCGCCGTCGACAACGAGCTCGATCCCTGTGACGTATTTCGATTCATCGGAGGCCAGAAACAGCGCGGCATTGGCGACGTCCCAGGCGTCGCCCATGTGCCCCATCGGCACCTGCGCGTCACGCGCGCGCCACATCGCTTCGACGTCGCCAGCCGAATAGCTGGCCGCAATCCCGGCGGAATGCGCGACCATCGGCGTCTTCATCAGGCCCGGCAGGATGCAGTTGACGCGGACGTGGTCGCGCGCGAATTGCACGGCGGTCGTCTTCGTCATCTGGTTCATTGCCGCCTTCGAGGCGCCATAGGTGACGTAGGAAATGCCGAGATGACGGATCGAGGCGATCGACGAGATGTTGATGATCGAGCCGCCGCCCTGCTTCTGCATCACGGGGATCGCGTGCTTCATCGCGAAGTAGGCGCTCTTGAGATTGACCGCGAAGACGTGATCCCAGCTCGCCTCGTTCACCTCGACGACGTTACCCATCTCGGCGATGCCGACATTGTTGTCGAGCACGTCGATGCGGCCATAGGCCTTGAGGCAAGCGGCCACCATCGCCTCCACCTCGGATTCGCGCGAGACGTCGGCGGTGAAGGCGACGGCCTTGCCGCCTTCGCCCATGATGATCTCGGCGGTCTCCTTTGCCGCCGCTGCGTTGCGGTCGACGCAGAATACCTGCGCGCCCTCGCGCGCGAAGGTGACAGCGGTCGCCTTGCCGTTGCCCCAGCCGGGACCGATCGAGCCCGCGCCCACTACCATCGCCGTCTTGCCCTTGAGCCGTTCCATCGACTTCTTCTCCCTATTAACCTTTTTGCCTTCGCAGTTCGGGTGGTGTGCAGCGCAACCCCGGGGGACGGAAAACTGGACGGATGGAGCCTCCGGGTCAATCGGTCCGATAAGCTAAAGCGGGCTGGCGGGCATACGCCGACAAGGCCCTTGCCACGGGTACCCAAACTGGGGTGAATGCGCCGAAACAGGCCCGCGGGAAACCGGGTCTGGAAGTTAACGGGTCTCCGGGGAAAGCATGGCAGACAAGACAACGCCGCTCAATGACGAGGTCGTCGCGGTATCCGACGAAGCCCTGCAAAAGGCAGAAGCTTACATCGAGGCCGATGAAGGCGCGGCCAACCGCCTGATGGGCTGGGCGGGCAAAATCTCGACCACGATCGCGGTGGTCATGAGCCTGTTCCACCTCTACGCGGCCTACGCCATCGTTCCGACCCAGGAACTGCGTTACACCCACGTCGCCTTCACGCTGGTGCTGAGCTTCCTGCTCTTCCCGCTCGCCACCCGCTTTCGCAATCGTGTGCGCTGGTGGGACGTCGTCCCGGGGATTTTCGCGGTCGCCACCATTGCCTATGCGCTGTGGGGGGGCGACGACTTTACCGACCGCGCCACTTCGCCCGACCGCCTGGATGTTATCGTCGGCATCATCTTCATCGTGCTGGTGCTGGAAGCGACGCGACGCACCACCGGGCTGATCATGCCTGTCGTGGCGGTGCTGTTCATCGCCTATGCAATGCTCGGCCCGCATCTCCCGGCGCCATGGACCCATCGCGGCTACGACCTGCCGCGGCTGGTCGGCCATCTCTTCATTACCCTGGAAGGTATTTTCGGCGTCGCCGTCGACGTGTCAGCGACCTTGATCATCCTGTTCACGATCTACGGTGCGTTCCTGGCGCAATCCGGCGCCGGCAAGTTCTTCATCGATTTCTCGCTGGCGTTGATGGGCGGCAAGGCGAACAGCGCCGGCAGAACCGTGGTGCTGTCGTCGTTCCTGCTCGGCGGACCTTCCGGATCCGGCGTCGCCACCACAGTCATGATCGGCACCGTGGCCTCGCCGATGCTCGCCAAGGCCGGCTTTGAGAAAAATGCCGCCGGCGGATTGCTGGCGGCGGGTGGACTGGGCGCGATCCTGTCGCCGCCGGTGCTGGGCGCTGCAGCGTTCCTGATCGCCGAGTTCCTCAAGATCAGCTATCTCGACGTGATCTGGATGGCGACCATCCCGACCTGTCTCTACTACATGTCGCTGCTGTTCATGGTCGAACTGGACGCGAAGAAGTTCGGCGCCAAGGACGTCAACTTCACGCCGGAGATGTCGCTGGGACAGATGACCCGGCGTTACGGCTTCCACTTCATCTCGCTGCTCGCGGTGGTCGTGTTCATGGTGATCGGCTATTCGCCGTCGCTGTCGGTGTTCTATGCCATCGTCGTTACCTTCGTGCTGAGCTTCCTGCGCAAGGAAACGGCGCTGGTGCCGAGCAAACTGGTGAAGGCGCTGGCCGACGGCTCGATCGGCGCGTTGAACGCGGCAACCACCTGCGCCTGCGCCGGCATCGTCGTCGGCATCGTGACACTGACGGGCCTCGGCCTGAAATTCTCGGCGATCGTGATCAGCTATGCCGGCGGCAGCCTGTTGCTGACCGCGATCTACACGTCGCTGATCGTGTGGATCATCGGTCTCGCGGTGCCAGTCACTGCGTCCTACATCATCTGCGCGGTGATTGCCGCGCCGGCGCTGATCAAGCTCGGCGTGCCCGATTACGCCGCCCACATGTTCATCTTCTATTATGCGGTACTGTCCGAGGTGTCGCCGCCAACCGCGCTTTCGCCGTTCGCAGCCGCGGCCATCACCGGCGGCGATCCCTACAAGACCACGCTGCAATCGTGGAAATATACGTTACCGGCCTTCTTGGTGCCGTTCGTGTTCGTGCTCGATCCGCAGGGCGTCGGCCTGCTGCTGTCGATTCCCAAGGGTGGCTCGTGGGTTGATATTCTCGAAATCACGATCAAGACGACCCTGGGGCTGCTGGCGCTCGCTGCCTTTGCCCAGAACTGGGCGCTGCGACAAAATACGCCGATCGAGAGCGCCCTGCTTCTGCTATCCGGATTGCTGCTGGTATTTCCAAGCCTGATCGAGGCGATCGTCGAATGGATCATCGGCCGC
>Ga0268266_10004120_pt1 | contig 14042 bp, 13 predicted proteins | sample KBSS13metaG_FD_190356 | JGI IMG/M metagenome (GOLD analysis project Ga0268266, IMG submission 190356) | Switchgrass rhizosphere microbial communities from Kellogg Biological Station, Michigan, USA - KBS S1-3 metaG (SPAdes) (version 2) | ecosystem: Host-associated > Plants > Roots > Rhizosphere...
CCACTTCATCCCGGTGTGCGCCATCTTGTCTGTCAATGCAACCCGATGGCGCAGTGTAGCAACTATTGGCCGTGCGCTACTTTCCGCTCCAGACTGGCTTGCGTTTCTCGGTGAAGGCGCGCGCGCCTTCCTTCAGGTCGTCGGAGTGAATGACGCGCTGCACGGCGTCCAAGCTGTCGTGGAGCTCAAATGCTTCGTGCTCCGGGACCATCTCGGTGTGGCGCAAGAGCTGTTTGATTGCGGGAAACAGCAGGGGCGGGCCCTCGGCGAGCTGTCTCGCGATCTCCCGTGCCTTGGCGAGGCCCTGGCCTGCCGGTACCACGTGGTTGGCCAGACCCCAGTGCTTTGCCTCGGCTGCGTCCATCCAGCGTCCCGTCATCAGGAATTCCACGGCGATGTGGTACGGGATGCGCCTACGAAGCTTGATGCTGCCGGCGTCAGCCAGAACGCCAACGTTGATTTCGGGTAACGCGAACTTCGCGTGCTCTTCCATCACGATAATGTCCGTTCCAAGCACGATCTCGAACCCGCCCCCGCAGGCGATGCCGTTGACGGCCGAGATGAGCGGCTTATTCAAGTTACGCGGGTAGTTGAGCCCGCCGAAGCCGCCAACTCCCCAATCCTCGTCGGATTTCTCGCCGCCTGCCGCGGCTTTCAGATCCCACCCGGCGCAGAAGAAGCGGTCGCCCGCGCCAGTGACGATTGCCACGCGAAGCTTGGGGTCATCTCGGAAGGCCGAGAAGATGTCGTTGAGCCGGCGACTCGTCGGCAGGTCGATGGCGTTCGCCTTGGGGCGATTGAGCCTCACCTCGAGAATTGGCCCATCGGTGGTGGTCTCGATACCCTCGGACATGGCGGTGCTCCTCAAAAAGACGAATCAGCGGACCAAACGGATCAGGGCGTCGACTGCGATGGCGCCGTGGCCGGCGGGGCGCACGATTACGGGATTGATGTCGAGCTCTAACAGAGTATCGACGTTCGCCTCAGCGTAGCGTGCGCATGCCATCGCCGTCTCGACCAGCGCGGCGATGTCGCCAGGTGGGCGGCCGCGGTAGCCGGTCAGGAGTTTGTGCACGCTGAGCTTCTTCATGGCAGCTTCAACGGCGCTCGACGTGAATGGCGGCAGCAGGCTGACCGTATCCCGCAGCAGCTCCGTCAACACGCCCCCGGCGCCAATGACCAGCACCTGCCCGAATTGCGGGTCTACGGTCACGCCGATCAACACCTCGGCAACACCGTCGGCAATCATCTCCTCAACGAGCAGCCTATCCGCCAACCGCGCAAGCCGGTCAGCGGCCGCCTGGGCCTCTTCGCGGTTGCGGATGTTGACGACTACGCCCCCCACATCCGACTTATGTTCCAGCTCAGCGCTCACCGTTTTCATCACGACGGGAAAGCCCATCTGCGCCGCGGCATCAACAGCGTCCCGCGCTCTCGCAACCTGCGCCCTAGGAATCTTCACGCCGAACGCCGCCAGCTCGGCCTTGCCTTCATGCTCCGCGAGCGAATGCCCACGGCTGCAAACGTCCACGTCATCCATGATTTCAGGCGTACGCAGTTCGACACACGTACCGCTTGCCCAGGCCTCGCCAATACCCGCGGCAAGATCGAGTGCCTCGAGAGCCTGGCGCTGACCCTGCAGCGGGACGATACCGGCCGCCAGGCACATCTCACGAGTTTCCGCGGAAAGCGACTCGGGCATCGAGCACATGACCGCGCCCCGCGTCGGTGCGCCGGGGAGCGCGGCGATGAATTCCTCGATCGCATCGACGTAACTCTTCGGGTCCGCTTTCGCAGCGGGCGGGCAGTCGACCATGAATCCCACGGTATCGAATCCAGCGCGCTGCACCACTGAAAACATGGCCCGCAACGCCGGCCGATCGAACCAGATATGGGTATGAAAATCGAATGGATTCGCGATGTGAACTTTGTCAGTCAATATTTCGCGCAACCGCAACACCGGCTCATCCGGGATCGTCGCAAAGTCGAGCGCAAGATCCCGCGCGGCATCCGCCGTCATCGCCATATCCCCGCCCGACGCTCCCATCACCAACACTCGCCGCCCGGGGAGCGGCCCACCCGTATGCAACACCTTCAACGTTTCGCACAACGTCGCAAGCGAATCACACCGCGCGACACCGGCCTGCCGGCAAAACGCATCAAACACAACGTCAGCACCCGACAGCGACCCGGTATGACTGCGCGCCGTCCTCGCCGCGGCCTCCGTCCGCCCCGCTTTGACGACTGCAACTGGCTTTCCGGCAACCCGCGCCTTCTCGACAGCCTGCGCAAACCGTGTCGCGTTCTTGATCCCTTCGACGTACAGTCCAAACGCCGTGACCCGCTCGTCCTCTACGAGCAACTCAATCATATCCTCCACGGCCAGCCGGGTCTGATTGCCCACCGTCAGCACGTAGCCGATAGGCAACGAGCGCTCATTGAACAGCAGGTTCAAGGCAATCGTCCCGCTCTGACAAATGAGCGCCACGCCGCGCTCCCTGCGCCGTCCCACCACCTGGTCCGGCCACAACGCCACCCCATCAAAGAAGTTGATCAGCCCATAACAATTGGGCCCGAAAAACGGCAGCTCGCCCGCGCTCGTCACCAACTCACGGGTAAGCCGATTGCCTTCCTCAGTGGCAGTCTCCGAAAACCCGGCGGCGAAGCAAACAAAGCCGCCGGCCTCCCGCCGCACGAGTCCAGCAGCGATGCCGGGCACCTCAACGTTAGGCGCCGCCACAAACGTGGCATCCGGTGACCCTGGCAATTCATCGATCGACCGGTAGTAGGTCGTCTCCGCGGTAGACGGCCGCTTTGGATGCACCCGCCAAACGTCGCCGGTGTACCCAATAACACGCGACGCATTGGCAACAGCATCCGCCCACGCCCCACCCACGAGCGCAATGCTCCGCGGCGCAAGCAATCGCGCAACTGACGATGCCTTCACGATCGCCGCCGCAATTCTATGCGCCGCGACCCCGGGCCTACCTCGGCCGAGCCGGCCGTGGCCGTAGAGAGCGACGCGATCGCGCTCGCCACATCGGGCGGGAAGGGCGCCGTGGTCACAGTCTCCCCTTGATGCACGTGCAACAGCATGAGTTCCGCACTTGCGGCAGCAACCCCATCGCCATCGCGGAGAATGTCAAACGCCACATGAAGCTTCTTCTGATCAGCGCCCAACACCCGCACATCGACGTTAACAATGTCACCCTGCTTCACTTCCTGCAGAAAGTGAACGTGCATCTCGACGGTGTAGAGCGTATTCCCAGTGCGCCCGCGGTACGCCGCGTCCAACCCAAGCCGATCCATCAACGCATCACACGCCAGGCTCACGATCAACCCATAGTAGGCATCCCGCAGATGCCCGTTATAGTCGATCCACTCCGCCGCCAGTCCCGTCGTGTAAACGCGCTCGGCCACAGCAGCGCTCCTTACTTGATCTTCAACCGCTCCCGCGCCTGCGCCGGCGTCATGATCCGCGCCCCCATCGCCTCAATGATGGTGCGCGCCTTCTCCACGAGTTGCGCATTGCTCGCATACACACCGCGACTCAGATAGAGGTTGTCCTCCAACCCAACTCGTACATGCCCGCCGGCAAGAATGGACTGCGCCACCCAAGGCATCTGCATGCGTCCGATTGCGAACGAAGTCCACACCGCATCCGCGGGCAACGTATTCACCATTGCCAACAGATGTCCCGTATCCGCCGGGACGCCGTAAGGAATTCCCATGCACAGTTGAATGAGCGCAGGCGCGGGGATCAGATCCTCCTTGATCATCTGCCGCACAAACCAGAGATTGCCGGTGTCGAACACTTCGAGCTCCGGCTTCACCCCGAGGTCGCGCAGGATCGCAGCACCCTTGCGCAGATAGTTGGGAGTCGACACATACGCCCGATTGCCATCGCCAAAGTTGAGACTTCCGCAGTCGAGCGTCGCAATGTCCGGCCGATAAAGTCCTTCGTGGCACAGATCGATGACGTGCCGCATCCGGTCTTCCTGGCTGCAGAAGTCCGAACCCGGCGCCGGGGTATCTTTGAGGCCGTTGTCGCCAACGCAGATGTATCCACCCATGCCGCACGTGAGATTGACGATCACGTCAACTTTGCTCTCGCGGATGCGCTTCACGACCTCGCGATAGTGCCGCGTCTCCATGCTGAAGGCCCCGGTCTCGGGATCGCGCACGTGGATGTGCACGATAGCGGCGCCAGCCTGGGCAGCCGCGATGGCGGTATTGGCGATCTGCTCAGGGGTGATCGCGCAATGGGGGCTCTTGGTGACCTTGGTGTCGTCGCCGGTAACGGCGCACGTGATGATGACATCGGAGTTCATGACGTCCCTCGCAACGAGCCGCCCGCGGCTGGCGTTTAATATTATGGCCGTAATAATATAATGGGGCCGCTGCAAGCCGCAAGCGATCCAGTAGGCGGTCACGGTGGCGCGGATGTGCTACCTTCCCGCCGCAATGCGACAAGGCGAGACAACCGCGACCGGAGTGCCCCCGCAGCCAACGGATGGCCGACCCCCGGAAACCCGCGCAGAAAAGCTGAATACCAAGGCTGCCGGCGTCGTTGCCGTCGCGGTGATGTGCAGCAGGGTACTGGGACTGCTGCGAGACCAGATCCTGTCCGCGCTCTTTCCGGGGCGGCTGCTGGACGCCTTCACGATAGCTTTCCGCATCCCAAACCTGCTGCGCGATCTGTTCGCCGAGGGCGCGCTGTCCACCGCCTTCGTAACCACCTTCACCAGGACTTCGGCGGTCGAGGGCGATGCCGCGGCCTGGCGGCTGGCGAACAAGGTGGCCACCCTGGCCATCGTGGTGCTGAGCGCCCTCACGATTCTCGGGATCATCTTCTCGCCCTGGCTCGTATCCGTGCTCGCGCCGGGGTTCACGGGCGACAAGGCGCTGCTCACCATCACGCTGACGCGCGTCATGTATCCGTTCATCCTGCTCGTGTCGCTGGCCGCGCTGGTGATGGGCATGTTGAATGCGAAGAGCGTGTTCGGCGTGCCGGCCATGGCGTCGAGCTTTTTCAACCTGGGCTCGATTGCCGCGGGCTGGTTGCTCGGGTATTACCTGGATCCGCACTTCGGGCAACAGGCGCTGCTGGGATTCGCAATCGGCACACTCATCGGCGGTGGCTTGCAACTGAGTGTGCAGTTACCGGCGTTGCGTCGCGTTGGTTACGTGTTTCATCCGGACTTCCGCTGGCGCGACTCCGGCGTGCAGGCCATTTTGCGGCTGATGGGTCCCTCGGTCGTCGCAGCGAGCACCACCCAGGTGAATGTCCTGGTCAACTCGGTGTTCGCTTCGGAGCTCGGTGACGGTCCGACATGGTGGTTGCAGGCTGCCTTCAGGCTGATGCAGCTTCCGCTGGGCATCTTCGGCGTGGCGCTCGGTACGGTCTCGCTACCCCTGTTGGCCCGCCTGGCGGCGACCGGCAACCTGGTGGGGTTCCGGACCAACCTGGCGCACGGGATGCGCTTGGCATTCCTGTTGTGTATCCCGTCCGCCATCGGCCTCATCATGCTGGCCGAGCCCATCATCTCGATCCTCTTCCAACACGGCGCGTTCGGTTATCACGACACCGTGGAGGCGGCTGGAGCGCTGCGCTTCTACGCCATCGGCCTGTGCGGCTACGCCGCGCTCAAGGTGCTCGTGAACGCGTTCTACGCGATCGACAAGCGCAAGACTCCGATGGTCGTCAGCTTCATTGCCGTGGGGTTGAACCTCTTTCTCAACTGGCTGTTCACCTTCCACCTGGGGTGGGGGCACCGCGGCCTGGCTTTCTCGACCGCCTGCATCGCGACGACGAATTTCCTCATCCTGTACCTGCTGATGCGCGGGCACCTGGGTAAGCTCGAATCCACGACAATGTTGCAGATGCTCGCCAAGCTCGCGGTGGCCGCAGGGGTGCTCGCGGGTGTGTGCTGGGCCGGGTTGCATTTTCTGCTCGTCAACTGGGCCACCGCCGCTTTCCTGGTGAAAGCCGGTGAGCTCGCTCTTGTCATCTCAGTCGGTGCTGCCGCGTTCTTTGGGTGTGCAACGGCACTCGGTATCACGGAGCTGCGTGAAATCACGCAAGCCGTGCAACGCAAACTGCTGCGGCGTGTCTAAGGCTCGCCGCCCACGGCGGGTTTGGCCGGCTCATCGGTCTTCCGGGCTGAACGTAGGCTGAATCCGGGCACGCTGCGTGCGACGCCGCGCACATTCGTTCTCAAGGAACCGATGAGGGTGACAATGAAGCGTTACATCTATTCCCTGGGCGCAGTGGTGTTGTTGGGCAGTGGTGTGCCCGCCATGGCGCAGGGCTACTTTGGTCGCGGCCCCGACTACCCGCTGCACTGGTACGTCGACGGAGGCTACACCGTTGCTACCGGCCAAACATCCAATTATCTCGACAACGGTTGGAACATCGGCGGTGGCCTGCAGTGGCGCCCGCAGCCGGGTCCGTTCTCCTTGCGGCTTGATCTGAGTTATAGCCGTAACGATGCGACAAACCGGCTGCTGAACGAGGGGGCAGCGGCCGACCAGACCCAGATCGACAACGGTTGGGCTGACATCTTCACCTTCGACATCGATGGCGTTTTCGACATTCCACTGGGGCCCGGTGTCAAAGCGTACCTCATGGCCGGCGGTGGCGGCGCGTATCGCCGGATCAGCCTCACGCAGACCGTGGGATTCGGCGGGTACTACTGCGATGACTGGTACGGCTTCTGCGAGGTCGGCTACTATCCAGGCGATGTGTTGGTGGATCGCACGCGCACCACGCGCTTTGCCTGGAATGCCGGCGTGGGTCTGAACTTCGCGCTCTACGGCAACCAGTCGTGGTTCATCGAGGCGCGCTACACGCAGATGCAGACTCCAGTCCCCACATCGTTCGTGCCGATTCGTATCGGGTACAGGTTCTAACAACCCACCGGCCGGGCGGGCGCTGCGCCGCCCGGCGCGGTCGCAGCCGCAGGTCAGCGCCGGGTCGTCACAAACTCGACGCACGAGGTCAGAATGCGCTCGAGCACGATCCGCATCGGCGCCGCCATCTCTTCGTCATACCGCGTCGGCCAGGTACCCGGATTCACGTCATCCGGCTCGCGCATATAGCCGCGACAGGCGAGCTCCATCTGCAAGGCATGCACCGCATTCGCCGGCTTCCCATGGTGGCGCGTCGTGTAGCCCCCCTTGAACCGCCCGTTCGTGACGTGCTCAAACGCCGTCTCGTCACAAATCGCCTCAACCCGCGCAGTCAGTTCCGGGGCACAGCTCGCCCCACTGTTGGTTCCGATGTTGAAATTCGGCAGCCGCCCGGAAAACAACCGTGGGATCCGCGAGCGGATGGAATGGCAGTCGTAGAGCACCACGGCGCCATGTTGTGACTTCAGGCGCACGATCTCGGCCGTGATCGCCGCGTGGTAGGGCTCAAAGTACGTCCGCCGCCGGGCTGCGATCTCGTTGGCATCCGGAGCGTAACCGGCCCGGTAGAGCAACTCGCCGTCGAACGTCGTTGTCGGGCACAGCTCGGTGGTCGCCTGTCCCGGATACAGCGAGGCGCCCGAAGGGTCACGATTTACGTCAATCACCGTCCGGGACACGCTGGTCCGAATGACCGTTGCGCCGAGGTCGCCGGCGAAGTCGTACAGCTTGTCGACCCACCAGTCGGCATCCTTGCGCGCCAGCCAGGGGGACTCCAGGCCGGCCTCGATCCCGCCGACGAGGTCCGTGCCGGTGTGCGGCATGCTCACCACGAGAGGGGCGTCCCCGCGCCGGACGCTCAGCCATTGCGGCTCTTTCTGATCGTTCACCGGCTCAACCTCCTGCGCTGCTTCCGGGCCTGCAATCATCGATAATGCCCGATGCCATGTGAAGACGTAGGCGCGTGAAGCCATCCATGAACAAGCTTTGGTTTGAGACTGCGCTATTGCCGCAAGGCTGGGCCAAGGGCGTGCGGATCACCGCGAACGCCGCGGGGCTCATCGAGCTGATCGAGGAGGGTACCGCGCCCGCTGCAGCGGATGAGAGGCATGCCATCGGCGTCCCGGGCATCCCGAACGTCCACAGCCACGCTTTCCAGCGCGGTCTGGCGGGCCTCACCGAGCGCCGAGGTCCCACCGGCGATAGCTTCTGGACCTGGCGCGAGCTCATGTACCGCTTCGTCGAGCGCCTCGACCCGGAGGGCGTCGAAGCGATTGCCGCGCTCGTGTATGCGGAAATGCTGGAAGGTGGCCTGACTCACGTCGGCGAATTCCATTATCTCCATCATGATCGTGGGGGCGTGCCCTTCGCTGATCCGGGCGAGCTGGCTTCGCGGGTTGCGGCCGCCGCCGAGCAAACGGGCATCGGTCTCACGCTGTTACCGACTTTCTATGCTCATAGTGGTTTCGGCGGGGCCGCGCCCTCACCACGGCAGAGCCGCTTCATCAACACCGTCGACTCCTTCGCCCGCATCGTCGAAGCCAGTCGGAATGCTGTACGCGGGCTGCCGGGCGCAACGGTCGGCATCGCTCCTCACAGCCTGCGGGCGGTGACGCCGGAGGAGCTCGCGGCGATCGTACCGCTCGCGCAAGACGAGGTGATCCACATCCACATCGCCGAGCAAACGCGGGAAGTTGACGATTGCATCGCCTGGTCGGGCCGCCGGCCCATCGAGTGGTTGCTCGATGCACAGGCCGTGGATGAACGCTGGTGCCTGGTTCATGCCACTCACGCTACTGATGCGGAGGTGCGTGGCACGGCGACGAGCGGGGCCATTGTCGGGTTGTGTCCGATCACCGAGGCTAATCTCGGCGATGGCATTTTTCCCGCGCCGGCCTTCGTGCGGCTAAAGGGCCGGTTTGGCATCGGCTCGGATTCGAACATTCTGCTGGACGGGGCTGAGGAGCTCCGGATCCTCGAATATTCCCAACGTCTGGCGCACCGGGCACGGAACGTACTCGCTTCCGGGGAAGGCCGTTCCACTGGGCGGAGTCTTCTGGAAGACGCGTTATCGGGTGGAGCGAGGGCGCTGCATTCCGTGCGCCTCAACGGGCCCGGAGTGCCCCGAACGGGCACACTGCGGAACGGGGCCTCGGCGGACATCGTGAGTCTCAACGCCCTGCATCCGGCGCTTGCGGAACGCAACGGGGATGAAATCCTGGATAGCTGGATTTTTGCCAGCGGCCGCGCAGTGGTCGATTGCGTCTGGCGCGCGGGCGTGAAGGTTGTTATCAATGGCCGGCATCGTCGACGCGACGAACTGCTGGCACGCTATCGCCATACGCTGAAGGGATTACTCGCGTAGGCATGAAGATCGGGTAAGGGGGACGTCTCTCATCATGAATAAAATTTTCGGTGTTGTGCTCGCGGTGATCGGCGGCTTCGCGCTCGGTGGCATCGCCCTGTATCGCCAGGAGCCGATCAATTCCCTGTGGATCATCGTGGCGTCGGTCTGCATGTACCTGCTGGGCTACCGCTTCTACGCGGCGTGGATTGCCGCGAAGGTGTACCTGGTCGATCCGACCCGCGCCACGCCCGCCGAGCGTCTCAACAACGGCCGCGATTTCGTACCCACACCCAAATGGGTTGCGTTCGGCCATCACTTCGCGGCCATCGCCGGACCGGGGCCGCTCGTAGGTCCCACACTCGCCGCGCAGTTTGGTTATCTCCCCGGAACGCTGTGGATCATTGTCGGGGCCGTGCTCGGCGGCTGTGTGCAGGACATGACGATGCTCATGTTGTCCATGCGGCGTGATGGCAAGAGCCTCGGGCAGATGGCGCGCGATGAGCTCGGGCCGATCGGCGGTTTCGCCGCGCTGATCGGCACCCTGATGATCATGATCATTCTGATCGCAGTGTTGGGCCTCGTCGTCGTGAACGCGATGAAGCACAGCCCATGGGCGACCTCCACGGTCTTCGCGACGATCCCCGTCGCGATTCTCGTGGGCTTCTACATGCGGTCGTGGCGGCCGGGCAGGGTGCTGGAAGCTTCCGTGATAGGGGTGTCCCTCATTGCGTTCGCCGTCTTCGGCGGCGGTTGGGTTGACCAGAGCTCCATGCGCGGCGCGTTCGACTATGACGGCACGTCACTGGCCGGGTTCGTCATTGTTTACGGCTGGCTTGCGGCGATTCTGCCGGTCTGGCTGTTGCTCGCACCGCGCGACTATCTCTCCACGTTCCTCAAGCTCGGCACCGTGGGCTTGCTGGCGATCGCCATCCTGCTCATGCATCCGCAGATCAAGATGCCGGCGATCACACAGTTCGTCGACGGTAACGGGCCGCTGTTCACCGGCAAGATCTTCCCGTTCGTGTTCATCACTATCGCTTGCGGTGCCGTCTCGGGCTTCCACGCGTTGGTCTCGAGCGGTACGACGCCGAAGATGATCTCGAACGAGCGCGATGTGCGGCTCATCGGCTACGGCAGCATGGCGTTGGAATCGCTGGTCGCCATCATGGCGATGATTGCCGCGACGCTGCTCGATCCGGGCGTCTACTTCGCGATCAACGTGGGCGCCGGCATCGTCGGTGTAACTCCGGAGGCCGCAGTTCAGACCATCACCGGTTGGGGCTTCCCGGTCACCGTGGACCAGATGGCACAACTGGCGCAGGACATGGGGGAAAAGAGCCTCTTTGCGCGCACCGGCGGCGCACCTTCACTCGCGGTCGGCATGGCGAGCATCTTCGGCTCGACGTTCGGGCGCGGCCTCCTGAGTATCTGGTACCACTTCGCAATCATGTTCGAGGCGGTGTTCATTCTGACCACCATCGACGCGGGCACCCGTGTCGGCCGCTTCATGTTGCAGGATCTGCTCGGACACATCGCAAAGCCGCTGGGGAAGACCTCGTCGTATCCCTCCATCGTTCTCTCGAGCACGCTCATCGTCCTCGGTTGGGGCTACTTCCTCTACGTCGGCGTGATCGATCCCAACGGCGGCATCAACATTCTGTGGCCGTTGTTCGGCATCTCGAACCAGATGTTGGCGGCGATCGCCTTGTCCGTCGCCACGGGCATCATCATCAAGAATACCAAGCCGATCTACGCGCTGGTGACCGGGGGGCCACTGGCCTGGCTCGCCCTGGTGACGACGGTCGCCGCGTGGCAGAAAGTAGTGAGCGACGATCCAAAGCTGGGCTTCTTCGCGGCGGCGACCGACATGGCCAAGAAGCTGGCCGCCGGTGCCCTGCCGCCGGATCGGGCGGCCGTGGCGCCGCAGCTCATTTTCAATCAACGGCTGGATGGCTGGCTCACGGTGCTGTTCACCGTGATCCTGTGGTTCGTGATCCTCGACATGGTCCGCATCTGTGTGCGCCGGCTGAGTGGTCAGCCCGTAGTGCCCTCTTCGGAGGCCCCTTATCAGCCGACGAAGCTGGAGGGTGTGCCGGTGACTAACGGGTTGCACGGCGCGGCGCCGGTGGGGCACTGATGAGCGCCGTCCTCACCAGCGCCCGGTCCGCCGCGATCCGCTGGCTCTCGGCGGGATGGAGCTACCTACGCGCCGTGTCGGGCGACGACGCGTATGAGCGCTACCTGGCGCACCACGCGGCCGAGCACCCGGGGCAGCCGCCAATGAGTCGCAAGGCCTACTTCTGCGAGCGCCAGCAGCGGAAGTGGACCGGCGTCACGCGCTGCTGCTAATGCACTCGCATGTTCCGGATCAGGCGCCGGTCGATATACATGCGCGCATCCAGCACCAGCCGATCCTGCGCCTGTTGGAGTTGATGCAGGAAAAACATCACCAGAATGCATGACACGAGCGCGGTGAGGGTGGCATTGAATGTCACGCCCAGGCCTAACGTCACACCTGAAATATCGCCGTGCAGCGCTCCCTGTGCTTCCTGGAGCGCGCGCCCGATTCCGCGCACGGTTCCCACGAATCCAACGGCAGGAATGGCCCACGCGGTGAAGCGCACCATCGATAGCTGCGCATCGAGGCGATCGAGCTCGTTTTCACATTCCGCGCGCACCGCTTCGGCAGCGTCCTGCACGCTACGCGTGGCCCCGAAACGATTCAGCGCCACCATCAGCGCGCGTGGCAGCAGCATCTCCTGCTCATCGCGCGGCAGGCTCTCAATCGGACGCCCATAGGCACGAGCGTCGTCGGGTAGCACGACATGACCTTCCCCCAGCTCGACATAGTTCTTGTCGAGGAGCCGCCGATTGCGCGCCACCTCGCCGGCCTGGTAGCCGATGAGGGCCAGGGCCCAGGTCGCCAGGATGAGGGCGACCTCCTGCTCGTAGTCCTTGAGGATGACAAATACCGAGCGCAGATTGCGGGTCACCGGCTGTCCCGGCCTGAGCTGGTCCTGCGGGACGACCGGCTGAGCGAGGATCGCATCGGCACGGGGTCGGATGAGGGTGGCATAGAGGGTCTGGATGAGAATCGCGCTGATGAGCAGCGCGGCCACACTGAACACGGCCTCGCGGCCCAGAACCGATCGCATGAATACTGGAGCTCCTTACGTCCCGCACAGCTTTGGTCGGCGCCGTGCTCAAAAGTTTCCCGTCCGCTTGCGGAATATCGCCGGTGACTCGCCCGCATTCTTGCTGAAAAATCGCGAAAAATAAGCAGGGTCGGCAAACCCCAGGTAGTAGGCGGTTTCCGCCACGGTCATATTCGTGTACGTCAAGGTCCGCTTCGCCTCCAGCAGCAGCCGGTCTTCGAGCACGCGCGCCGGGGGCTTGCCAGTCACTTCCAGGCAGGCCGCGCGCAGGCGCGCCGGCGTTACGCTCAAGGACTTCGCATATTGCGCTATCGACAGCCCCATGCGCAGGTGCGACTCAACCTTCTCGCGAAAGCGCGCCACCAGCGCCGCTCTGGCGTTGGTGGCTGCGGATGTCAGATCGGGCGGCTCGTGCAGGGCACGTACCGCGCTCACCAACACCGTCGTCAGGCGAGCGGAGGCGGCCGCTGCGCTGGCGGGAGCCTTCCATACCAACTCCCGCCGCAGTTTGGGCACCGTGTCGGCGAGCTCTTGGGTGTGAGTCGGATCGTCGGCGAGCGAAGTGCAGGCGGGTGCCAGGAACAAGCGCTTGAAAGCGGCCTCGTCCCGGGAGATATCCCGTAACAGCGTGTCCGCAAGGGTCACGACGTACCCCTCCGTCTCCGGTGCGAAGGCAAAGCCATGCACCACCCCGGCGGGGACGACCAGCAGGGTCGGCGCCTGAAATGAATAATGGCGGGTCTCCGCCTGCATGGCGCCGCCGCCGGTGAAGATCAGGAGCAGTTGGTGCAGGTCGCGATGCGCATGAGGGCGGATCCGCCAGTCGTAGAGGCGGCTGCGGTCCGCGATTGTTTCGACGTGCAGAAAGCGTTCATCCGCGTCCCGGGGAGGCTCGCCGTAGAGGAAAAATCGCGGTATTGCAGCCCGGGGGTCCGGCATCGGCACGAAATTCACCATTAGTCCGACAGGCGTTTCAGGTCCATGGGAGGACTCGGGCGCCCGCCCTACAGTTTAGCTCCACCTTTTAAGACAAGGTGCTGTGGAGCGCATGCGGACCCAGGTTGCCCGCATCGATGCCGGACCGCCCGCAGTCCTGTTGGCGCAGCTTCTGCACCAGCGGGGCATTGAGTCGGGGCGTGCTGGAGGCCCGGCCGCACGGGTGCGGCTTAAGGAGCGGTTCAGCGGAAAATGCTAGCATTCCGCCTTTCCTGAGCCGGCGCACGGCGCGGGGGACTGGACCCCTGGGCGGCCTTCGTTCAAGCTGCGCGCCTTTTAAGGCGCAGCCGGCAAAAACCACGCCTAGAAATTGCCGCAGGCAATTTCGGACGGACAGAGATCTGACGGCGGCAATCGAAAGCAATGTCCGCTGAAAGCGCCGCAGGCGACTTTCAGCCAATGGAACCAGTACGGAAATGGCACTGAAAATCATGATCCTCGGCGCGAACGGCTTCATCGGCAGCGCGCTCACCAACGCGATTCTGCGCACGACCTCGTGGGAGGTCTATGGAATGGACCTGGCGCAGAACAAGCTCGGGGACCTGCCCACGGGCACAGGCCGTTTTCATTTCGTCGAAGGCGACATCACCATCAACAAGGAGTGGGTTGAGTACCATGTCAAGAAATGCGACGCG
>Ga0268266_10004121_pt1 | contig 14042 bp, 15 predicted proteins | sample KBSS13metaG_FD_190356 | JGI IMG/M metagenome (GOLD analysis project Ga0268266, IMG submission 190356) | Switchgrass rhizosphere microbial communities from Kellogg Biological Station, Michigan, USA - KBS S1-3 metaG (SPAdes) (version 2) | ecosystem: Host-associated > Plants > Roots > Rhizosphere...
GAGGCCATGATCTCGAGGCGGACCTGGGCGGCGTCGAGGATCAGGTCGGACGAGAGGTGATCGTCGAGCGCGACGTCCTCACCGCGCCACCGCCGGACCCGGACACCGTCGAGGTGGATGTGGTCGTCCACCCACGGCTTCATCTGGTCGGTCGCCCAGGCGTCGTGGGCGAGGCCGAGCCCCTCCATGTCGCCGTCGTCGTGGTCGAGCAGGCTCAGCAACGCCTCGCACTGCCACAGCGTCATGGTGACGCCGCGCCCGAACACCGGCGTCGTGGTGGCGACGCTGTCGCCCACGAAGAACAGTCCGGGCAGGACCAGGCGCCCGCCCTCGTCGGTCTGCGCGCGGTAGACGTTCAGCAGCGGACCGCCCGGCAACACGTCGGTGACCGGCTCGGCACGCTCGGGGTCGGTCCAGGTGTCGAGCCCCGGGATGGCACGGGTGGCGGCTGTGAACGCCGCTTCGTGCCGCAGGTCCCGGAGCCCCGGGTCGTCCGTGTCGCGCACGATCACCACGGAGAACAGGCCGTGCTGGTGGCGGAAGATCAGGCACAGGTAGCCGTCGCACGCGGCCTGCCAGGCGATCGGGTTGCTCATCGGACCCGGCTCGGCTCCGTCGCGCAGGCGGTACACCCGGTCGACGTATGCCTGCCCGCAGGCTCCCCCCACGCCGGCCCGCCGGCCGAGCCCGCGGGTGACCCGGCCGGCGCGGCCGGACGCGTCGACCACGAGGTCTGCGTCGTACGTCGTGCCGTCGACGAGGAGCCCGGCGGCACGTCCGCCGTGCTCGACGACCGCGTCGACGTGCCCGGTCCGCAGGTCGAATCCGGGAGTGCCGCACGCCGCGTGGCGCAACGCCCGCTCGAACGTCTCGCGGGTGGAGCGATGTCCCACCGGGGCATCGGGCTGACCGGGCATGTCGGCACGCACGGGCTCCGCGCCGAGCATCAGCCACCGGTCGACCGCCTCGGGGATCTCGCGCTGCAACGCATCCATCACGGTCTGCCGGAACGCGTGCGCGTGGTGGAACTGCATCACCCCGCGTCGCTCCCAACGTGCGTCGTCCAGCGGTCCGGGGTCGCGGTCGAAGGCGGTGACGCGATGGCCGCGGCGGGCCAGGGCGGCGCCCAGGAACAGGCCGGCGGGGCCGGCGCCGATCACGGCGACGTGCATGGGCGCTCCTTCCCCCGAGAGCTCCGTGCCTCGAGTCTGACCGGACACCGATGGCGGCGTCCACCAGGAAAGGAGGACCGAAGTGTGACGGACGGACATCGTGCGGCCCCTAGGGTGGCGCCATGGCGGAGACGAGGTGGGAGCAGGCCCGCGCCGAGGAGCGGGCGGCGGGCCAGGGCGGGTACGGCGCGCACTTCGCGCGGCTGATCGACGAGGGCGCCGACATCGAGGGCGAGGCCCGGCTGGCCGACGTGCTCGTGCCGCGCGGCGGCTGGGTCCTCGACGCCGGCTCGGGGATGGGCCGGGTCGGTGGCGCCCTGGTCGCACGCGGGCACCGGGTCGTCGGCGTCGACTTCGACCCCGAGATCCTCGAGCAGTCGCGGCGCACCTATCCCGACCTGCCCCTGGTCGACTCGCGCCTCGACGAGCTGACGCCCACCCGGCTGACCGACGCGGGTCACCCGGCGACCTACGACCTCGTCGTCTGCGTCGGCAACGTGATGATCCTGCTCGCGCCGGACACCGAGCGGACCGTGCTCGCCAACCTCGCTGCTGTGCTCGCGCCCGACGGCCGGATGCTGGTCGGCTTCGCCCTGACCGGGGCGCCGGCCGGCGCCTCGCGCGAGTACCCGGCCGACGAGTTCGTCGTCGACGCGGCTGCGGCCGGGCTCACGGTCGAGTCACGGTTCGCGTCGTACGACCTGCGCCCGTTCACCGACGAGAGCCAGTACGCGGTGCACGTGCTGCGGCATGCCACGGCAGGCTGAGCGAGCGGCTCAGCCGCCGGGTTGGTAGACCATCAGCAGCACGATGGCGGCGTAGATCAGCCCGATCACTCCGCCCGCCGCAGCCACCCTGGACACCAGGCCGGACGCCGTGCCCCCGCCACCGATCTCGGCGGCCGCCCGTGCCAAGGAGGGAGCGAGCAGGCCGAGCGCGACGGCCATGGCACAGGCCCAGAGGAGCAGCGACAGCCAGATCCAGGTGTCGCCGATCTTCGCGACCTCCGCGGAGGAGTCTCCGGACTCCTTCTGCGACATCAGGCCCATGCCGATGACCACCACGACGATGGAGACGAGGCTGTACAGCCGGATCGTCCGCGCGGCCGACCTCGCCGCGTCCGCGTCCGGTCTGCGGAGCGCCCGAGACGCGGTGGTCGCCGCGCCGACCAGCGGCCCCACGGCGAAGATCGCGGCGAGCAGGTGCAGGAACAGCAGCAGCTTGAACACCCCTCGAACCTAGCGAACCCTTCGGTACGTCGTGGGAAAGGTCAGCCGGCGCCGGGCGTGGAGATCGTGGCGGTCGTGTGCCTGAGGACGGTCCAGAGACCGTTCTCGGGCCTGGGCGGTGGAGAGTCGGCTGATCACGGACGCCGACTTGACCGCTCCGACCGCACTCACGACCAACAACGGATCGCCGAGGAGATGCTGGCTCGACGTCATCGAGTGGAGGTCCTTGAGACCAAACGCCACACATGGGCAGCGCATCGCATGCCGCCGTCCGTTGCATCGTTCCGGCGCGTATGGACGCACGCGTCCTCCCCTTTGGAGGCGAGGTCCAGCGAAGACCCGCGTCATCAGAGTCGGAGGATCTCGAGCTTCGCATCCACGAGGCTGCGCACCAGGTCGTCCGGTAGCGGTTCATCGATCGCGAAATGGAGCGACCCACTCGTGTACTCGTACCCGTCGAGGCGGGCACCGAGGCGGGCCAGTACCTCCCCGCTGTGCGGCAGGTACGCCAGGTGGTTCTTGAACGCCGCGAACCCGGCCACCACCTTGCCGTCGACACGGAATGCGGGCATGCCGTAGGAGATGCACTCCTCCGCGTCAGGGACAACGGCCCGGATCGATCGACGGAGAGCCGCAAGAGTGCTGAGCTTCGGCTCCTCGAGCCCGGACAGGTAGGCATCGACCTCGTCAGCGGTCATGGCAGGAAGTCTCCTCTCCGTAGACGCGCAACGACACGGGGCCCGAGGACCCGCGTCACTCCGCGGCCTGCGGGGTAGCTCCGAACGCACTCATCTGCCGATATGCGCTCGCGCCTAAGGTGTCGAGTACTCAGCGTCAGGAATCGCAACCTCGCGGGTTGCAGAGGGGGACTGATGGGGCCGCGCCTGGAGAAGACCGTGATCGAGTGTGCCGAGCCAAGGGTGCTGGCCGCGTTCTACGCCAGCCTGCTCGACATGCAGATCATCACCGACGAGCCCCACTGGGTCGTCATCGGTCGTGAACCTGGCATGCGCGAGCTCGCCTTCCAACGTCCGGAGCACCCTCGGCACCCAGAACCCTGGCCGGGCGGAGCGCCTCGGCTCCACCTCGACATCCACGTCGACGACCTCGAGGAGACGGAACGTGGGGTGCTCGAGCGGGGCGCGACCCGCGCCCCAGGAGCTCCCGAGACCGGGTACCGGGTGTTCCGCGACCCGGAGGGCCATCCGTTCTGCCTGGTGGACCATCCTGCGAGCGCCAAGGATCCACGCTTCAGCGATACCTAGGCCTCGCCCGATGGGCGATCGCTGTCACTCGGGCACGAGCACCGCGTAGCGCCGGTCCACCTCGTCACCACAGACCGGGCACCACTCCGGATACGCGATGCCGACGACGCGGTGGGCGGGATGCTGCGACCCACACGCATTCACGCACCGCTGACCGCGTCGCTGCAACGAGCTGCTCAGTAGTCTTGGGCCATGTCGTTCGTGGCGTGGCTTGCCGAGCAGGTTCGCACGTGGCGAGTGTCTCGCGCTCTGGCACGGCCCCTCCGCGACGCAGCGCGGGACCAGGCCGCAGCCGACGAGCTGCAACGAGTGCGCGACGGCATCGACCGCTTCCCGCCGATGGGCGCCTGACCCGATACCTCGGCCGGGTGGAGGAGGGCGACCAGGTCGTGATCATCGCCGGGTCACCCCGCCGACTCGGTTGCGTGGATGGAAGGATCCGGGGATGCCTCCAGCGCCGCCCGATGTCCCTCTCTCGCAGAACGCGGCACCGCTCGCGCCCGACCAGTTCGACCGCTGGTACGGCGGCTGGGATCCGCTCGACCCCACGACCGTGGCCGCGTTCATGGACGGGTTCGATCGCCCCTGGTGGGTCATCGGCGGCTGGAGCATCGAGGCCTACACCGGTGTCCACCGCGACCACGAGGACATGGACATCTCCATCCTGTCCAGTGATGCCGAGGCCTTCCGGCTGTTCCTGGGCGACCGGTGGACGCCGTGGAACGTCGACGACGGGTGGTTCCGTCCCTTCGACCACCGGTTCCTCGACGTCCGACCCGACAGTCAGGTGTGGGTGCGCCGCAACGCCCGGTCGCCGTGGATCCTCGACGTTCCGTTCACCCCGGTCACGGACGGCCGCTGGACCAACAAGCGCCGACGAGCGCACACCGAGGACCTGGACGACGTCACCTGGGTCGCTCCGGACGGGCTGCGTTACGCCAGACCGGAGGTCACCTTGATGTTCAAGGCGGCCCAGGCCCGGGCGAAGGACCGGGTCGACGCCGACGTCACCCTCCCCAGGCTCGACGCGCGGGCGCGGGAGTGGCTCTCGACGACCGTTGCCCGCTTGGACCCCCACCACCCCTGGGTCCTCGACTGACGACGCTCACGTCCGCACGCGGAGACGAACCCGGACGAGGCCAGAACCTACGGCCCGGCTGGCTCCATCGCTGACGTTCCGCCGTGGGTCGCCTCGAGGTCGGAGAGGGCGCGGAGCAGAACCGATTCGACATCACGCGCGGCGATCCGCAGGTGAGAAGGAGTGGTGCGTGCGGACAGAGCGAGCTGGACGCCGACCAGGGAAGGGTCTCGCTCGAGGGCCCAGCGACCCGCCTCCGTCTTGGACAGGTGTTCCCCGGTCAGCCCGAATCCCCAGATCCGGCACGCCGTCAGCACCATCAGGACGGCATTGGTGTCGTCGTCGGTCCGGGTGAGCCAGGTCTCGAGCCAGCCGATCCCGTTGGCGCGCACGCGGTCGGCCGGCACCTCGCCGATGACGTCGCGCGGCGCCGGCCCCAGCAGAGAGCGGCCGTTCGCTCGGGCCTCGGAGAGCTCCGGCCACACGTCCGGCACCTGGTCGTCCGGACCTTCGACCTCCAGCTCCGCCCCAGAACCGGGCCAGCGCCCGACCATCAGCTCCCGGGCCGGGTGATCACCCGGCCGTTCGGCTGTCTGTCGCGTCACGACCAGCAGATCGATCCCACCTGCCTGGCCCGGGTCGGCCGCCCGCACGGCATCGACGAGCCCGTCACGCTGACCGGAGCTCAGGCCGGCTTCGACCACGAGGAGCAGATCGAGGTCGCTCGTGCCCGGCCGGAAGTCGAGGTTGGTGAGAGATCCGTGGAGGATCGCCGAGACCAAGGCGGTCCGGAGTACGTCGGCGCACGAGTCGGCCAGCTGCCTCACGGTGGCAACGGCCGTCTCCTCGACGGTGGACATGCCGGCATGTGTACCAGCCGGAGGCCCAGCGCGGACGCGCCTTCCGCGAGCCGATCCCGCGCTCAGGTGATACCCATGACTCGTGACGTCCGACCGCGGTCCTGCCTTCCGGATGTGGCCGCCGGTCTCGGTGGGCGTACCCCTCGTGCTCGGCCTCCTCATCTCGGCGCTGGCGGGCGATCCACTGACCACCTCGTCGATGACGGCCGCTATCGGGTGGCTGCTCGTCGCCGGCTTCGGGGTCTGGAACGGGTGGGCGCTGATGACGATCGCGAGGCATCGCACCGCACTGCTGCCCGGGGGTGCGACCACGACCGTGATCGACAGCGGGCCGTTCGGTCTTTCGCGCAACCCGTTGTACGTCGGCCTCCTGGCCGGCTCGGCGGGCGTCGCCCTCCTCGCCGGGTCGATGTGGGCCGTGGTCGCGCTACCCCTGGAGTGGGCGCTGCTCCGCTGGGGCGCCGTCGTGCCCGAGGAGCGCTACCTGGCGGCGAAGTTCGGACCGGCGTACGCCGACTACGTCGGCCGGGTCCGGCGCTGGCTCTGACCGCGCCCCGGTTCCGCGGAGCCAGCGCGCCACCCGCCATGACCCCGAAACCACCGCCGTGATGGTTAGCGATCGTTAACCGGCGCCGCTAGCATGTGCGCCATGACGTTCGACCTGTCGCGCGAGCACGAGGAGTTCCGGCGCGTCGTGCGCGAGTTCGCCGAGGGCGAGATCGCACCCCACGCCGCCCAGTGGGACCGCGACCACCACTTCCCGACCGACGTGGTGCAGCAGATGGGCAAGCTCGGGCTGATGGGACTCACCGCGCCGGAGGAGTACGGCGGTGCCGGTGACGACGGCGACTTCACGAGTCTCTGCGTCGCGATCGAGGAGCTCGGCCGCGTCGACCAGTCGATGGGCATCACCCTCGAGGCGGCGGTCGGGCTCGGCATCAACCCGATCCTCACCTTCGGCACCGCCGAGCAGAAGGAGCGGTGGCTGCCCGACCTGGTCGCCGGCCAGACGCTCGCCGGCTTCGGACTGACCGAGCCGGGCGCCGGCTCAGACGCGGGCGCCACGCGGACGAGAGCCGAGCTCGTCGACGGAGAGTGGGTGCTGAACGGCGCGAAGCAGTTCATCACCAACTCCGGCTCCGACCTCACCTCCTGCGTCTCCGTCACCGCTCGCACCGGCGAGACCGGCGAGGGACGGGCCGAGATCTCGGCGTTCATCGTTCCGGCCGACGCGCCCGGCTTCACCGCCGAGCCGGCGTACGACAAGCTCGGCTGGCACGCCTCCGACACCCACCCGCTGACGCTGGCCGACGTCCACGTCCCCGAGGACCACCTGCTGGGGGAGCGGGGCCGCGGGTTCGCCCAGTTCCTGGCCACCCTCGACGACGGCCGGATCGCGATCGCGGCGCTCGCCGTCGGCTGCATCCAGGCCTGCCTCGACGCCTGCGTGGAGTACGCCGGCGAGCGGCAGACCTTCGGCGTGCCGATCGGGCGCAAGCAGGGCGTCGCGTTCCAGATCGCCGACCTCGAGGTGATGGTGCAGGCGAGCCGGCTGCTGGTCTACAAGGCCGCCTCGATGAAGGACGCGATGCGACACGGCTCCGGGCCACGCGCCAGTGAGCTCAAGCAGGCCGCGGCCGTCGCGAAGCTGTACTCCACGGAGTCGGCGGTCACCGCGACCCGGATCGCCACCCAGGTCTTCGGCGGCTACGGCTTCATGGAGGAGTACCCGGTCGCCCGGTTGTACCGTGACGCCAAGGTGTTGGAGATCGGTGAGGGAACGTCGGAGGTCCAGCGGATGCTGATCGCGCGCGGCCTCGGTCTCCCCGTCGAGTAGTGCCTCTCCTGCGCGACCTCCCGTCGGAGGTCAAGGCGCTGACCGGCGTCGCCTTCATGGTGGCGCTGGGCTTCGGTCTGGTCGCGCCCGCGCTGCCGCTCTTCGCCAGCGAGTTCGGCGTGGGCAAGGCCGCCGCCGGAGCCGTGGTGAGCGCGTTCGCGCTGATGCGGCTGGTGATGGCGCCGTTCGTCGGACGCCTGGTGAACGCCGCCGGCGAGCGGGTCCTGGTCGCGGCCGGCATCGGGATCGTCGCCGTGAGCAGCGCCCTGGCCGGCCTGTCCCAGTCCTACTGGCAGCTGTTGGTGCTCCGCGGCGTGGGTGGTGTCGGCTCGATCATGTTCAGCGTGGCCGCTGCCAGCCTGCTGGTGCGGGTCACGCCCAGCCACCTGCGCGGGCGGGCACAGGGTGTCTGGGCCGGGTCGTTCCTGCTCGGGCTCGTCGCGGGACCGGCCGTCGGGACGGTGGCGACGTTCTCGCTACGACTCCCGTTCTTCCTGTACGCCGGGACGCTGGTCGTCGCGGGCCTGCTCGCGCTGGGGGCGCTCCGGCACAGTGAGCTGGCAGCGCGGGCATCCGATCGTTCCGACCCGCTTCCGCTGGCCGATGCGCTGCGACATCGTGCGTATCTCGCCGCCCTGGCCGCCACCTTCGCCGGCAGCTTCGCACTGGTGGGCGCGCGGTCGGCGATGGTGCCGCTGTTCGTCAAGGACGACCTCCACCGGCCCGCCGGCTGGGCGTACGCGACGTTCCTGGTCGTCACCGTCGTGAGCGGCGCCCTGCTGCTCCCGGCCGGCAAGGTCGCCGACACCATCGGTCGTCGCCCGGTGATCGTGGTCGGCCTGCTCGTCGGGGCGGTGGGGTTCCTGCTGCTGCCGACCCTGCCGGCGACGGCGGCCCTGCTGGGAGGTGCCGTGCTGATCGGCGTGGCGGCTGCGTCGGACTCGGTCGCTCCGGGCGCGGTGATGGGCGACGTGGTCGCGGGCAAGGGCGGCACGGTGGTGGCGGTCTACCAGATGGCCGGCGACGTCGGCTCCGTGCTCGGGCCGGTCGTGACCGGCTGGGTGGCCGACAGTGCGGGCTACGGGTCGACGTTCGCCCTCTGCGCCGCTGTGTGCGTGCTGCCGGTGTTCGCCGTGCTGGCCGCGCCCGAGACGCTCCAGCCCCGCCAACCCGTCCCGGCGGCGGCTGCCGAGGACGCGGCCAGCGACGCGGCGAGCGACGCGACCTGACCGGCGCGGCACGAACGTCTTCGCTGATACCGGCACCGGCCTCCGGTTTGCCTAGACTGCACGGGTGTCGCGCCAACCTGCCCTGCCACATGTCGTGGTGGAGATCGGGCGTTTCATGGTCACCGGAGGCCTCTCGACGCTGGTGTCGTTCAGCCTCTTCAACTTCCTCGTCCACGGTCTCTACCTGACCTCCGACCCGTGGCTGGAGAGCCAGCCGCTGACCGCCCTCGTGATCGCCAACCTCGCCGGCATGATGGTCAGCTACCGGCTCAGCCGGAACTGGGCGTTCCAGCACCGGCCGCCGGTGCACGCCGACGGCGGGCGCACGGCGTTCTTCCTGATCAACCTGGCGACCCTGCCGATCGCGGTCGCGACCCTGTGGTTCAGCCGCCACGTGCTGGGCCTGACAGATCCGCTGTCCGACAACGTGTTCGGCAACGTGATCGGGGCGCTGATCGGTCAGGTCGGCCGGTTCTACCTGTTCCGCAAGTACGTCTTCCGGAAGCCGGTCACCCGGCTCGACCTCGAGCACCCCGTGTCGCTGCTCGGTCCGGCACACCGGATGCTCGACCCCGATCCGGCGACCGAGGACCGCGTCTAGCGTCGGCTCCAGAGGTCGGTCCAGGAGTGGCCGAGCTCGGCGACCAGCTCACGCAGCAACGGCAGGCTGAGGCCCACGACGTTGTGGTGGTCGCCCTCGATCCGGGTGACGAACGCCCCACCGAGACCATCGATCGTGAACGCACCGGCGACCTGCAGCGGCTCACCGGACGCGACGTACGCCGCGATCTCGTCGTCGCTGACGTCGGCGAAGTGGACGACGGTCGAGCCGGTGGCGGTGGCCTGCCGCTCGGTGGCGGTGTCGCGCAGGCAGTGGCCGGTGTGGAGCACGCCGCTGCGTCCGCGCATCGCCTGCCACCGGCGTACGGCCTCGTCAGGGTCCTCGGGCTTGCCGAGGGCCTCCCCGTCGAGCTCGAGGACCGAGTCGCAGCCGAGGACCAACCGCCCCGTTCCCACCTCGGCGGCGACGGTCGCGCACTTGAGCTCGGCGAGGCGCTGCGCCAGGTCGGCGGCGGCCAGCTCGGTCAGCTGCGACTCGTCGACACCGGAGACGACGACCGACGGCTCGACTCCGGCGGACCTGAGCGTGGCGAGGCGTGCGGGGGAGGCCGAGGCGAGCACGAGCGAGGTCACCGGGGGAGTCTCCCAGAGCACCCGCGCCCCACCGGCCAGGCAGGGATCAGGAGCGGGCCGTTACCCTTCCCCGGTGCCCGGCCCGACTCCACCGACTCCGCACGGTGGGTCACCGTCGATCCACCAGCCGGACTACTGGTGGTACCGCGCACGCTCCGAGATGCTGCGCACGGTCCTCGAGCCGTACGTCGGGTCCCCGCAGCGCCTGCTCGACGTCGGCAGCGCCGACGGTCCGAGCGTCGGCTGGCTGACCGCGCGGCAGAAGGTCTCGCTCGACCTCGACCCGCGTGGGCTCCGGCCGCCGGCGGGGATCTGCGGGTCGGTCCTGGCCCTGCCGTTCGCGGACGCCAGCTTCGAGGTGGTCAGCGCGTTCGACGTCGTCGAGCACTGCGACCCGGAAGCCGTGGCGCTGGAGGAGCTCCACCGCGTGCTCGAGCCCGGTGGCCGGCTGCTGATGTCGGTGCCGGCGTACCAGTGGGCGTGGTCCGACCACGATGTGGCCAACGGTCACCACCGCCGCTACACGCGCCACAGCGCCGTCGAGGCGGCGTCGGCGGCCGGGTTCGACGTGCTGCGGTCGACGTACGGGTTCAGTGCGGTCTTCCCCGCCTTCGCCGCCGAACGCGCCGTGCGGGCGGTGCAGCATCGCGTCGGGTCGGCACGTGCGCAGGGACCGGCCGACGTGGTCGACCTGCCGCCGGTGAGCCCGATGCTCGAGCGGGTGCTGCTCCGACTGTGCCGGCTCGACCAGCGCGCGCTGGCCCACCGCGACCTCCCGTTCGGGTCGTCGGTCTTCCTCGCGGCGGTCAGGCGATGACGGGTCCCGCCGTCCGCACAGACGCGCGGTGGGCGGGATCCGCGGTGCTGACCGTGCTCGTCTCCCTCGCCCTGCTGCTGATCGGCAAACACCACTACTTCTGGTACGGCGACACCCCGGCGGCGTACTACGGCTGGTGGTACCACCTCGGCGACCTCGTCCGCCACGGCCAGTGGACGACACTCGACCCGCACGCCTGGCGGGCCGGCAACTACGCCGCCGAGGGCCAGTGGGGGCTCTGGTCGCCGCTCACGATCGGGATCGGGCTGCTCGCCACGATCGTGCCGAACCTGCTCGTGCTGACCGCCGCGGTGAAGCTCGGGCTGGCCGTGGTGGCCGTGCTCGGGGTCTACCTGCTGGTCCGGTCCTACGACGCGCCGCCGGCCGCGGCGTACGTCGCGGCCGTGCTGGTGCCGATGGGCGGGATGACGCAGTACCTCGACCTGCCGTCGTGGGCTGCCGCCGAGATGATCTGGGCGTTGTTCCCGTGGGTCTGGTGGGCGTTGCGCCGGACCATGCTGCACGGCGCCAACCCACTGCCCGCACTGGTCGCCGGCTACCTGCTGGTGACCGTCGGCTACGTCTTCGGGACGATCATGCTGATCTTCGTGATCGTCGCCTGCCTGGTCGACTGCTACCTGGCACGCGACCGCGCGGCCGGACTGCGCGTGCTCGGATCCGGCGCGCTGCTCGGCCTGGTGGCGCTCACGGTCTACCTGCCGGGTGTGCTGACGGACTCGGTCACGATGCGCGCCAGCGGTGTCGACCTCGTCGGTGGCAAGTTCACGACCGATCCGCTGGCGCTGTTCGCCGGCGTCCTGCCGACCAGCGCGGTGCCGGGGACCACTGCCAACCTGCTGCCCTACGCCTATCTCGCCTGGCTGCTTCCCGTCGCCTGCTGGATCGACTTCCGGAGAGCACGCGCCGAGTGGCGACCGCTCGGCGGGCTCCTGCTGTTCACGGGTGCGGTCTTCGTGACGGTCGACGGGATCTCCCAGCTCGGCCCACTCCGCTGGCCACTACGGCTCGCGCCGTTCCTGGTCATGGCTCTGGCCGTGCTGCTCGTGGTCGCGTGGCACCGCTTCGGACTGGCGCGTCCCTCGCGCCGACGGCTGGCCTGGTCGCTCGGATGGGCGGTCGCGGCGACGGCGCTGAGCCTGGTGCGGGCGTCGTCGATGTGGCGTGCCCACCTGAGTGCCCTGGCCCTGGTGGCGGTCGGGCTGGCGCTGGTCTGGTGGGTCGTGCGGCGCGGCGGTCTCGTCCGTGCGGCGCCGGTGGCGGGTGTCGTCACGGTCGCGGTGATGGCGCTGCAACACGGGTTCTACCCGACCCCGCCCTCGCCCCAACGGCATGCGCCGACGACGCTGGCGGACTACAGGACTCAGGCAGCCGGGGCCGTCGGCGACGTGATGGAGGTCGGCGCGGCCAACGAGATGATGACCAACGCCTCCCACCCCATCGGTGACCTGCTGCTGGCATCCGGCTGGTACCTCAACCCGCACGCCGTGCAGAACACCTACACGACGATCAGCTACCAGGCCTACCGCATCCGGTACTGCGTGGCCTACAACGGCGACACCTGCCCGGAGGCGTTCGCCACCTTGTTCAGCACCGAGCCGACCACCGGCCTCCCGCGCGTCGACCTGCTCGGAGTGAACTCGCTGCTGCTGGTCCGGGCCGACTACCCCGCGCAGACCCTGAGCCACCCCCCGGCCGGATGGCGGGTCGCCGGTGAGGCGGCGCACTCCGTGACCTGGACGAGGCGTACGCCGGTGCCGGGTGCCGGTGGAGTGGCCTGGACGTCGCCCGGCACGACCGTCTCGGCGGTCGAGGCGGACGCCACCAGCACGTCGTTCCACGTCGACCAGGTGCCGCCTGAAGGTGGGACGGTGGTGCTGAAGCTCCTCGACTGGCCGGGCTACGCCACCTCGGCCGGCTCGATCACGGATCCGGTCGACGGGTACCTGCTGACGATCCACATCCCGCCCGCCGCGCAGGGACAGAACGTCGACGTCGGCTTCCACCCGCCCGGCTGGCCGCTCGAGCTCGGTGCGTGGGCGCTGGCCCTCGTGGCCGGCGCGGCGTGGTCGGTCGTGGCCGCTGTCAGGCGCCGCCGCCGCGCCTGAGCCTCCGACGGCTGCCCGACGGCTGGGAGCGAGGGCCTGGAGCGAGGGCCTGGAGCGAGGGCCTGGAGCGTCGCGACCGTGTGGTTCTTTCTGGTTGGTGAAGGGTCCCGGCGCCTAGGTTGGCCCCGGACGCCCTGGAGGACGGGGCGTCGAGGAGGTTCGATGAGCGCACCCCACCAGCCCGCGTCGCCCTCGGACCCGTTGTTCGAGGGCCTGACCTACGGACGCGCATGGAACGCGTTCTGGCTCGGGCTGGTCTCGTTGTTCTGCTGCGGGTTCTTCGCCGGGATCCCGGCGATCTTCGTCGGGGCGCAGGCGCTCACCGAGATCACGGCGTCGCAGGGCCGGCTCACCGGTCGGCGCCTGGCCTGGCTCGGGGTGGTCCTGGGAGCCGTCGGGACCGTCGCGTCGAGCGGAGCCGCCGCCTACTACCGATCGCGCTGAGGTCAGCGCGGCAGGCCCGAAGCCCGCCAACCTCCCGGCCCGTGCGGGTGGACCACCTGGTGGAGGCGGCGGGGCGCGTTCCAGTCCGGCGTACGTCGCTCGGGTGCGGCCGGCGGGCCCTCCAGCGACGCCAGCACGGTCACCAGCGCAGCCAGCTCCTCGGGCGTCGGGTCGCCCCTGACGACGCGTAGTGTCGGCACGCCCTGGTCCGACGTCTCGGCGGCCATCAGAGCGGGATGTTCCCGTGCTTCTTGCTCGGCAGTACCTCACGCTTCGACCCGAGCAGCCGCAGCGCCTTGACGACCTCGACCCGGGTCTCGTGCGGGGGGATCACCCCGTCGACGTACCCCCGCTCGGCGGCGGTGTAGGGGTTGGCCAGGGTGTCGTCGTACGCCGTGATCAGCTCGGCGCGCAGCGCCTCGGGGTCCTCGGCCGCCTTGAGCTCGTGGCGGTAGAGGATGTTCACCGCACCCTGCGCGCCCATCACCGCGATCTGGGCTGTCGGCCAGGCGAGGTTGAGGTCGGCCCCGAGGTGCTTGGAGCCCATCACGTCGTAGGCGCCGCCGTAGGCCTTGCGGGTGATGATCGTGACCAGCGGGACCGTCGCCTCGGCGTAGGCGTAGATGAGCTTCGCGCCGCGGCGGATGATGCCGTTCCACTCCTGATCGGTGCCCGGGAGGAAGCCCGGCACGTCCACGAAGGTGAGCACCGGGATGTTGAACGCGTCGCAGGTGCGCACGAACCGCGCGGCCTTCTCCGACGCGTCGATGTCGAGCGTGCCGGCGAACTGC
>Ga0268266_10004122_pt1 | contig 14041 bp, 10 predicted proteins | sample KBSS13metaG_FD_190356 | JGI IMG/M metagenome (GOLD analysis project Ga0268266, IMG submission 190356) | Switchgrass rhizosphere microbial communities from Kellogg Biological Station, Michigan, USA - KBS S1-3 metaG (SPAdes) (version 2) | ecosystem: Host-associated > Plants > Roots > Rhizosphere...
AAGCGGGACGCTACCGAGTGTCGGTAGTGTCCGCCTTCAGGCCTGCGCGAGAAAACTTCGCGTCAGACGATCGAGCAGCTGCGGCAGCGTCTCGCCGTCCAGCGCGAAGGCGCCGGCCGCCGGAGCCCACGAGAGTTTAAAGCTTCTGGACATCGCCGAGACCCAGATTTGTCGCACCGGGGCATTCGGCGAAATCACGAACTTCGTCTCCGAGGGCTCTTCGAACACGAGGTTCAGCACGCCGTTCTGCAGCTCGACCTCGAAGCCCTCGCTGTCGGCCAGCGGCAGCAGGGCCTGGCGGGCCGCATGCAGCGCTTCGTCGCTCTTGACACGAAATTCCTGTTCGGACAGTGACATATCGCTCTATTAAACCTTTGCCGGGGGGCGTCCGTCTAACGGGATGATAGGAGGTCAGAGAGTCATGCGAGCAAGAATGCACGAGTGGAGTTTCTCGGCGTCCGCGGACTGGGTTGTCGGCTTCCTGCTGGCGGTTGCCGTCGTCGCCGCATTCATCTGACGCACTGCGTCCCACCGCGGGCCCTAAGGGCCCGCGCGATGTCCGTCCAGAGCGCTTACTTTCCAGATCCCGTCGGTTTGTCGCCCGCCGCTAGATAACTGCGACGCGCCTGCGCGGTCATGCCGGGCTGTTTCATCTTCACAGCCAGCTTGTGCACTTTGTTGTCGAGCGTCATCGGCGTGAAGCCGATCACATACTGGCTGTGGAGCTCCTGCGCGACTTTCGTGAAGGTCGGCGCGAGATCGCTCGCCTTGGTGAGCTCGAAGTAGCCGCCGCCTGTTTCGTCGGCGATCTTCCGCAGACCTCCGTCGGGCTTGGTGCGGACCTTCTGTTGGCCGTTGAAGTACACGCTCTCGAGCCCGATGGCGTAGATCATCACTTCGTCGGCGCGCGCGCGATCGAGCACGGTTCCCAGACGCAGCTTGCTCTCCGTATCGTCACCATCGGTGAAGACCAGGATCACTTTGCGCCCGTCCTGGGTCTTCAGCTCGTCGAGGCTTGCACCGACGGCGTCCCACAGTCTCGTGCCGTTGCCGTAGTCGAGATTCTTCGCGTCGGTGATCAACTGATCGCGGTTGTTGCTCCACTTGGCGTTGAACTGAATCTTGTCGTTGAACGCGCCGACACGCGCCTTGTCGTCGGGGAGCAGCCGGAGCAGAAATTGCTCCGCCGCCTGCTTCAGCAGATCAATCGTGAGCGTCATGCTTCCGCTCGTATCCAGCATGACGACGACGTTGATCGGATGGATGCTGTTGTCGAAGTAGACCAGCGGCTGCGGCTTCTCGTTGTCGAAGACCGAAAAGTCTTCCTGGGTGAGATCGGACACGAGCCGCTTCTGCGAATCGGTCACCGTGGCGAAGATCGACACCACCTGCGTGCCCGCCTTGAATGTGGGCTGTTGCGCCATCAGCGTCAGGGACATCGCGAGTGCGAGCGCAGCGGTAACGGCAATCGGCTTCCAGACCTTCATGGTTTCAGCTTACTGCAACGGAAGGTCCAGTGGGGCGCCTCAACGTGCCGGCGGCGGGAGCTTCTCCACAAGGGATAACGCCTCGGTTATCGCGGGTTCCAGCGCGCCGGCCATCAGCCTGTATCCATCGGGAGACGGGTGAAGGTCGTCCGGAGAGGACACGAGTCGATCGGGTTGTCCCGGAGCGGACACCGCGGCGCGCGTGTCGCAGAACACCACCGAGCCCTGGTGACGCGCGGCGTAGCTGCGTATCCAGTCGTTCACGGCATGCATCCGGCGGTTCTGATCCGGACTCGCGGTGTTGAACGGGATGATGGTGCCGGCGACGACGATGATTCGCGCTGTCCGGGCCGCGGCGTACATCGCCTCCAGCTCTACCTCGACCGATTCCGCGCTCCGGCCCTGATAGACGTCGTTGACTCCCGCGATGATGATGACAACAGCCGGCTTCGGTTCAGCTGCGTCAGTCGAAAACCGCGCGCGGATCTGATCGCTGCGCTCGCCGTTGACGCCCCGGTTCAACACCTGCCAGTCCGGATGGGTCCGCGAGAGCCAATATGCGTACTGGCTTTCGATGTTGCCGGAACCGTTGGGCGGCGATTCGACCGGCGACTTGTACCCTGGAGTGCCCGCGGTGGTGGAGTCACCCAGCGCGAGGATCGTGATCATGATGGCGAACAGCATAGTGCCCGTCGGCTATTTGAGAGTCCTCATCAGATCCATCCCGTCGTTCGAGCGGGTTAGGATATCCGAACTGTGACCCGGCCAGCGCTCTTCGTGATTGCGTGCCTCGCGGCGCTGAACCTCGTGCGCCCCTTCGCCGCCGCGCCTGCTCGCGAGACTCACGCGGGCTTCAACGGGATCTGGAATTCCGCCACCGTCACTCCGCTCGAACGTCCGGCGCAGTTGAAGGACAAAGCCTTCTTCACGCCGGCCGAAGCGGCTGACTGGGAGCGCCAGGTTGCTAAAAGCAACGAGGAGCCTCCGGCCGACCTGGTTTCGAAGAATACCGGGACCGGTACCTACAACACGGTGTATCGCGAGTTCGGCACGCGCACGGTCAAGACGCTCCGCACGTCAATCGTCACGGATCCTCCCGATGGCCGGATTCCTGCGCTCACGCCCGCTGCCGCCGACATCAAGCGGCGCCGGTTGGCCGCCATCAAGAACCCAGAGAGTGCCGAAGATCTGGGTCTTCAGGATCAGTGCCTCGCGTTTCTCACCGCCGGGCCGCCGATGCTGCCCTACTCGTACAACAGCAACTACCAGATCCTGCAGACCAAAGATGCCGTCGTCGTGCACGTGGAAATGATTCACGACGCGCGGATCATTCGCATGGATGGCAGCCCGCATCTTCCAGCCGACATCAGACGATGGATGGGCGATTCGGTGGGCCGCTGGGAAGGCGACACGCTCATCGTCGACACGACGAACTTCAACGACGCGGGGGGATTCTACGGCGACGCGGGAGGCAATTTCGGGTGGGACAGGAACCTGCACCTCGTCGAGCGATTCAGCCTGCTCGACGCCGACACGCTGCTGTACCGATTCGAGGTTGACGATCCGACGGCCTTCACGCTGCCGTGGAAGGGCGAGTTCACGATGACGCGGTCGTCAGGGCCGATCTACGAGTACGCGTGCCACGAAGGCAACTACTCGTTGACGAACCTGCTCCGGGGATATCGCGCGAGCGAACGCCCGGCCGGCAATCCGGCCGGGCGCTAGCCATGTGTTGTCGTCCGGTTTACTCGACGCGAACGACGATTTCCCAGATGCCGTTCACGAACACCTTGTTCCGCGAAGCCAGATAGACGTATTGCAGGCCGATCACGGCCTTTTCCGGCGGCGGGTACCACAGCGCCGCGGTTGGATAGCCGTGAGTCTGCATCCAGCCGATCGCTCCATCGGGGTCGAAACCACGATCGAGCAGATCGAAGATCCTCAACATCTCGATGTCGGGACTCTGGAAGAACACGTTGCCAGGCACATAATGCAACGTCTGCACCTGCCAGTTATCCCCCATCGTCGCGTGGCCGAATGCGCCCGTCGGCACGATGCCAGGCCACAGAACGACGTTCAGCTGATTCGCGACGGACTCGGCCTGAGAGAACGGTCGCGCCGTGAAACTCTGAACCGCGCTCGGTGAACTGGTGACGCTGTTGGCTGCATCGGTCGCCGTGGCTCTCCAGTAGAGCAGCGTGCCCGTCGGCAGATCGGCCGTTGGAATGAAACCCGTTTCGTTGATGCCTTCGGTGTTGTTTCCGGTCATGACGATCGAACCGAAGGACGAGTCCCTGGCGACCTCGAACTTGTACGTGATTGGTCCAGCCGGTCCGGATCGGGCCGCATTGCTCACGCGGAGTGCCGGTCGCGGAGTGGTTTCAGCGTTCGTCAGCGGACCGATCGGATTCGGCGCCGCCAGGGTGATCGCCGCGCCGATGGTGAACTTGAACGGATCGCTGAACGTGCCAGGAGTCGTGCCGATCGTCGCGCGCGCGCGCCAGTAGTAGTCCTTCACCGACGCGAGCGGATCCAGCGTCACGCTGGTCTGGCCGTTCGTGCCTTCGGCGACGCCATCCTTGGTCTGCACCTTGGTGGTGAAGGCCACGTCGGAGGCGACCTCGAAGGTGTAGGTCCTTGTGCCAACGGTCGTTCCCGCCGGCGCGTTGTTCACGACAAGCTTCACCGGCTGCGTCTGGTTGGCAACCTGCGAGCCGTTGGCGGGAGTGACAAGTTGCGGCGCCCCGGCCGGCGCCGGTGTTGGAGCCGCCGTGCTCCCGCAAGCAGCCGCCGCGATCAGCGCGGCGAGAGACAGAATTCCACAGCAAACGCGCCTGCGCATCCTCAACACCATCCAATGCGAGCCCGTGCCCGCGTAGTACGTCCCGCCCAAGAACGATTTAGGAGTCGCGACGTGAGTGTCGTCGCGTTGGGAAGGCGAATGAACTGAATGCATCAGTATACAGGACGGGCTGGCGCAAAGCTTTCTCCTGTGTGTGACGCCGGTACGTCTATCACCGACTTGACCGGTCGGATATGCGGGCGATAGACTAACAAATCATCCTGAGACTCAGTCTCATTATCGAGAATCGGCAGTCATGCTTCAGGCGCTTGTCATCACGCTTCGAGAGGGACTCGAAGCTTTTCTCATCGTCGCGATCAGCCTGTCGTACCTCCGCAAGTCGGGACGTGCGGCGCTCACGACCGCGGTGCATTGGGGCATCGGCGTGGCGGTTGCCGTCAGCGCCCTCGGCGGCTACCTGCTCTTCCACTCGCTGAATCAGGAATGGCTCGACGGTCCTCTCGCGCTCGTGGCCGCCGCCTCGGTGGCCTGGATGATCGTGCACATGTGGCGAACGGGCCGACGGATGAAAGGCGACATCGAAGGCCGATTGCAGGCGTCGAGCGCGCGGCCCGGTTTTGCCGCGTTCACGGGCGTGTTTCTGTTCACGCTGCTGATGATCAGTCGAGAGGGCATGGAGACGGCGCTGCTGCTCATGCAGCTGCACCAGACGACGTACCTCGTGCTCGGTGCCGCTATCGGGAGCCTCGCCGCCGCCGGCGTCGCCTGGTTGTGGTCGCGGTACGGGCACCGTATCAACCTGTCGTTGTTCTTCCAGGCGACCGCCATTTTCCTCTTCGTGTTCGTCGTGCAGCTGGTCATCAAGGGCGCGCACGAAATGTCCGAGCAGCAGTATCTGCCTTACAGCGAGATCATCCACAGCAGCACTGAATCCTGGGGACCCGACAGCACGTTCGGCCACGTGCTGACCTACCTCCTCGTGGTCCTGCCGCTCGCGTGGATCGCGTTGAAGTCGATGGTGTCCAAGAGTCCGCTGTTTCCGTCAGCGGCGCCCGCCCCCGTCGCTCGCAGCTCCGCAGCACGCTAAGAAGGAACCGCGCTCCGCGGTTTCTTCTGACCGATCTACAATCCGCTCGTGGCGAAGAAACCGACGGTCGTCGATCTGACGTGGTCCCACGATCTGGTGCTCTCCGGGACCAGCGACAAGACGTCGATGACGCTCGACAGCTCCGGCGTCGCGGGCCCGTCGCCGGTGCAGGCGCTCGGCTTCGCCCTCGCCGGCTGCATGACGATGGACGTTGCGTACATCCTGACGAAGGGACGGCAGCCGTTTCGTGCCCTGCGGTCGCACCTGGTCGCCGATCGCGCTCAGGAAGAACCGCATCGCATCGTGAAGATGCATCTGCAGGTCACCGTGGAAGGCGACGTCGCGGCTGACGCCGTGGCGCGGGCGCTCGCGCTGTCGTACGAGAAGTACTGCTCGGTGTGGCATTCGATGCGGCAGGACATCGTCTTCACCACCACGCATGACGTCCACCCATAGGCGCGTCTACGTCGACTGGGCGCGGGGCATCGCGGTCCTCCTGATGATCGAGGCGCACACTGTCGATGCGTGGACGCGTCTGGACGTCAGGCACACGAAGGCGTTTCGCGACGCCACGGTCCTCGGCGGATTCGCGGCGCCGTTGTTTCTCTGGCTGGCGGGACTCGCGGTGGTGCTTGCGGCGACGCGCGCCGCCGAGCGAACGGGCAGCCGCCGGGCCGCGGCCGAAATGATTTGCCGGCGAGGTCTGGAGATTTTCATCCTCGGCTTTCTCTTCAGGCTGCAAGGGTTCGTGATCACGCCGGGTAGTCACCCCGTGACGCTGTTTCGCGTCGACATCCTGAACGTCATGGGTCCGGCCATCGCCGTCGCCGGCATCATGTGGGGGGCCGGGCGCACCGCGACGGCTCGCACGGCGTCGTACGCGGCGATCGCCGGTGCGATTGCGATGATCACGCCCATCGTTCGCGCGGCGCCCGCAGTCGACGCGCTCCCGCTCTGGCTCCAGTGGTACGTGCGGCCGTTCGGCGAGTTCACCATCTTCACGATGCTTCCGTGGGCCGGTTTCGTGTTCGCAGGCGGCGCGGCAGGGGCGGTCATCGCAGCGGCCGGAAATGAACGCGACGAGGGACGGCGGCTCGCGATCCTTGGCCTCACCGGCGTGTCGCTCGTGCTGCTCGGCTTCTACACGGCGGGGCGTCCTTCGATTTACGCCGTATCGTCGTTCTGGACGAGCTCACCGACCTGGTTCGCCATCCGGCTTGGCATCCTGATGATCGCGCTCAGCGTGATTTACGTTTGCGAGGTTGTCCTCACGGCCTGGGGGAAACAGCCGGCTCCCGATGGCAGGCCGCTCCCGGCAACCATCGATCCCCTGGCCCGCCTCGGGCGCAGCTCGCTGTTCATCTACTGGATCCACGTGGAGCTCGTGTACGGCTATGCGAGCTGGATGTGGCGTCATCGGCTGCCACTTTGGGGGACTGCCATCGCCTGCGCGTTGTTCTCGGTCCTGATGTATCGCGCGATCGGCTGGCGTGACCTGGCGGTGGAGCGGTGGCGGAACCGGCCTCGAACGACTCGCCGGGCTCCCCAGGCAGCCACGGCCTGAACAGGCGTAGAATCTCCGGCTGGAGGGGACTATGAATCGTCGTGACTTTGCCCGGCTCCTGGCCCTCGGCGGTGCGGCTCCATTCCTGTCGCCGACGGCGGCCTGGCCACGATCCCTCGATCTTCCACCGACGCCCTCAACGCCGGATGAAAAATTCTGGATGAGCGTGCGCGATCAGTTCGTGATGCCGAAAGAGCTCACGATGCTCAACGCCGCGAACCTGTGTCCCGCCTCCGGCCCGGTCCTCGAAACGATGTACCGGCTGACGAAGGACATGGATCAGGACCCTTCGCAGGACAATCGCGCAAAGCTGGGCGACGGGCGAGAGAACACACGCAAGCTCCTCGCGGACTTCCTGCGGGTGACTCCGGACGAGATCGTCATCACGCGCAACACGAGCGAGTCGAACAACCTCGTGTCCACGGGCATCGATTTGAAGGCGGGCGACGAAGTGCTGCTCACCGCTGACAACCATCCGAGCAACCACACGGCGTGGCAGGAAAAGGCGAAGCGTTTCGGGTTCACCGTCAAGGACGTGCCGACGCCCAATCCCCATCCGGGGATGGCCTACTACGTAGACGCCTTCACCAAGGCGATTACCCCGCGCACGAAAGTGATTGCGATCACGCACCAGACGAGCACGGTCGGCGATCTGTTTCCCGCCAGGGAGATTTGCCGGCTCGCGCGCGAGCGCGGCATCCTGAGCCTGGTCGACGGCGCGCAGTCGTTCGGCTTGATGGACGTCGACTTGAGCGACATGCAGCCGGACTTCTACAGCGGGAGCGCCCACAAGTGGATTTGCGGGCCCAAGGAGAACGGCGTGCTCTACATCAACAAGAGCGCGCAGTCGAAGATCTGGGCCAGCATTTTCAGCGCGTATCCCGGCCGCGTCGGCGTGTCGCGCACGTTCGAAGGATTCGGTCAGCGCGACGAGCCGACCATGATCGCCTTCGGCGAAGCCCTGACGTTCCAGACGAAGATTGGCCGCGCGGTCATCGAAAAGCGCTCGCGCGAGCTGACGCAGGCGCTGCTACAGGGACTGCGAACGATTGACGGCCTGAAGATCTGGACCAGTCCCGATCCTTCGCTGACCGTTGCGGTCGTGTCGTTCCAACCCGGGAATCTCGACGTGCGTAAGCTGTCGACGGCGCTCTATCAGAAAGACCACATCGGCTGCGCCACGCGCGGCGGCCAGGATCGCCCCGGCATCCGCCTGTCTCCGCACTTCTACAACACCCACGCCGACATCGATCGCACGGTGGCTGCGATCAAGAAATACATGGCGACCGGCGTATAAGAAAAAACCGCCGAGACCGCAGAGAACGCCGAGAAACTATTCTCAGCGGTCTTTGCGATCTCTGCGGTTTCTTCTTTTAGAACCGCATTCCCACCGCCAACAAGATCGTACGGCCACCCGCCTGACCGCCCGCGAACGAGAGCGGGAACGCATTGATGTTCGCGTTGTTCAGATTGGTTACGGTGTTGCCCGTGGCCGTCCCGAACGTGGAACTCTGCGTGTACCCGGTCGGCAGACCCAGGCTGTCCACGCTCGTTGCCTTGTTCGGCGTCACCGTGGTGCTCCACGCGATCAGCTTCTCGTTGTTGAAGAGATTGTAGACGTCGAATTTGATCCACGGCTTGACGGTTCGGAAGACGGGGATGTCGTAGTTGATGGACATGTCGAACACGCCGTATCCGTTGAACGTCTGATCGCCGCGCGCGTCGGTGAAGAAGACGGTCTGCGGGCCCGGTTGATCCGGATAGCCGGCTGCGGTGAGGATGGCGGTCTGCGCGGCCGTCAACGGCACGTTCTTCGCGGCGAGGCTGTACGCGAGGCCCGACTCGACCCGCAGGAGTCCCGAGAGTGACAGCGTGCCCTTCGATCCCATCTGCCAGTTGTAGATGCTCCAGAGGCGGAGACGATTGCGCTCGAAGTTCTGCAGGTCGCCAAACGGGTACGTCCGGGCGGCGTCGAACGCCTCGGGATAATTCCCGATCGGCGACGTGCTGCCGGGCTGGTTGGTGGCCTCGCCCTCGTAGTTGCCGTAGTTCTGGAGCTGCACTGTGTCCTGACCGTTGATGGTCCAGTTGTCGGTGATGCGGTAGCGCGATTGGAACACCAGCGCTTGATACTTCCGGTAGACCTGGTCGTTCGGCGCGTTCTGGTAGAGGCGATTGGTGAACAGGCCGGCGCTGATCCCGTTGACGACGACGTTGGTGACGCCGGTCTCGAGCGTCTGGTAGTCCTCGATCAGGTCGTGCGTGACGCGGTCGATGTAGCTGATCTCACCGAAGCCGCGCGTCCCGAACATCCTCGTGCCGTACGAGACCGTGAACTCGTGAACGAGCGGCGACTGGAGGTTCGGATCCATCTTGATGTTCTGCGTCGGGTCGAGCACGGTCGCATTGGAGGAGTTGATCGGATAGTTGGCGAGATCGAATCCCGGCGCGAAGTTGACGCCCTGGCCGGCAGGCCCGCGATAAATCGGCGTGATGTCCGCCGGGTTGCCCACCGGGCTGTTGGCGCCGATCTGCGCTTCGTCGTAGCGGCCGGAGTACTGGCCGTAGTTGACGTGGACGATGTGATCGCCGTTGCCGTTGATGTCGTAGGCCACGCCCAGGCGAGGCACGATGCGGCTGGTATCGACGCTGACGATCGAGCCGGTCGACACCGCTTTCACGTGCTCGAAGCGCGCGCCGATGTCGGCGGACAGCTTGTCGCTGATCGTCCAGTGATCCTGCGCGTAGGCCGAGTTGTTGTCGACGTTGAGGACCGCGCCGCGGACCGCCGGGTAGTAGTCGAGGAAGGACGTGCCCGGGATGAACACCGGAACGAGCCGGCCGCTCGAATCGAGCAGCGGCGCGCCGCTGGCGTCGGTGGCGAAGTCGGCGTCGAACACGTACGACGTCGACGACTGCGAGTTCCCGCCGGTGCGCTGGCTGCGGAACCACTCATAGCCGCTCTTGGTCTCGTGCCGGCCGCGCAGCTTCCAGTACTTGGTCACGCTGCCCGTGAGCTGCTTGTTGTTGCGGTTCTCCGGGTCGGTCGCATCGAAGTAGGGCGCGTTGTAGATGCACGCGCAGTTCAACGCGAAAAACGGTGAGTCGGTGATGGCCGTGCTCGTGCCGCCGGCGTCCAGGAACGCGAAGTGCCGCTGAGAGTACTGCGCCTCGACGAGCAGGCTGTCGCCGAGCACGCCCTTGTAGTTCGTGTAGAAGTAGTTGTTCGGCTCGCTGAAGTTCTCCTCGCTGCGCGGATCGATGATCAACGACTGAATCGTCGAGCTGTTGGTCAGGTTCGTCGCGTTGGTGAGGTATCCGCCCGACAGCGTATGCCCCGGCGACACCGTGCCGGTAAGTTTCAGCTCGAAGCGCTTGTTCTGGTTTTGCGACGGCACCGACACGCCGGTCTGCGGGAGCGACTGCGGCGTATTCACGTTCTGGTAGCGGCCGGAGCTGAAGAACCAGAGGTGATCCTTCATGATCGGTCCACCCAGGGTTCCCTCGTAACGCTCCTGCAGTTGATCCGGGTGCGCCGTGTCCTGCGTGCCCTTGCTGACTTCGAACGGCGTCGGCGTCGTCCAGTCCGGGTTCACGAAGTTCACGCGGGCGCTGCCCGAGAACGTGTTGCCGCCGCTCTTGGTAATCGCGTTCACCACGCCGCCGGTGAACCGGCCGTACTCGGCGGAAATTCCTGCCGTCAATACCTGGGTTTCCTCGATGGCGTCCTCGATGAAGAGGTTCTGCGGCTGCGCGAACAGGTTGTCGTTCACGTCGACGCCGTTGATCATGAAGATGTTGTCGAAGGCCATCGCGCCGTTGACGACCATCTGGCGCGAGTTGGTCGAATTCTCCGTGACGCCGGGCGACAGCGTCGCGATTCCTTCGAGCGTGCGCGGCGTGGCGAGCGCCTCAATCTCCTCATGTTTGAGGTTGGCGCCGACGATCGATGTCGCAATCGGCGTCGGAAGCGTGCCGGTGACCTGGACTTCCTCGGTAACGGCGCCGGGCTGCATCGTCGCGTTCTGTTCGATGGTGATGCCGAGAGGCAGCGTCACCGACCGGGTGACGTCTCCAAATCCGCTCAACGTGAATTTGATCGTGTACGCGCCCGGCGGGAGCGCGGTGATTGAATAGTTGCCTTCGGTGTCGGTGACGGCCGTGCGCGCGCCTTGCAACGCCGGCGACGTCGCCGTAATCGTGGTTCCAGGCACCGCAAGACCTTGTTGATCCTTGACGACACCGCGGATGGTGCCTGTCTGAACACCTTGAGCGAAGAGAGGCGCCGCGATGGCGCCGAGCAGGAGGAAGAGACCGAACGACCGGACCGATGTCATGAAACACACTCCTTCGAGGGGCACATGTTTCGATCCTAGGCCGCGCACTGTACGCAACCGATCGCTGTCCGGCCGTAAAAAGACCGTCACAGCGGCGCCGAGATCCATTCGAATGGCGATCTCGCTGCTGAGATGTCCGCTGGAGGATCAGCTGCGGGCGTGATGTCGCGGAACGTCAGTGCTGGTGACATTGCCACCAGCACTTCTCTTATAGAGCGCTCACGCGTTTACGGAACGCTAACGCGCGGCCGACGTCGACGTGGCAGGAGTGGCGGGAGCGATCTTGATGTCGTTGAAGTTCAGCAGCGTATTGAACAGCATGTTGAACTCGCCGAAATTCTGCCATCGATAACACGGATTGCCGGCGAACATGATCACGCGTCCCTTGCCCGATGGCTGATCGACGATCGCCGGACGATTGCGGATTTCGTTCGCGCCCCGCATCAGCCCGCTCAACACGTGATCGTCTCCGCCGGGGTAACGCATCAACACGCCAGGCGGTGTCGGCGGCGGCGTCGCCGGCGGTGGCTCGAATGGATTCGTGTTCGTCTGTACCGTCAAGAGCGGTCCGTTGCCGTACCGCACCGGAATGATCTTCTTGTCGTAGCCGTAGAAGATCGGATTGTCCGGCTGCAGAATCTCCGCGTCGATGATCGCGCCCGGTGAGTAGAAGGCCGCTGAGGTCCGCGCCGCGTCCACCTTCGGCGTCAGTCCGAACTCCGCCGGGAAGAAGCTCGACGTGCCGAGCGTCACCAGCACGCCTCCGGCCTTGGCGAACTTGTCGAATTCCGCGACGCCCTCGACGCCCATGCCGCCGGTGATATCGTCCGACTCACCGTACATCCCGAGATTCTTGAACTGCTCGCTCTTCTTGTACGAAATCGCGGTGCCGCGAGAATCGACGTCGAACACCAGCCGCTTGGCGCTGCCGCCCTGGTGTGGAATGACGATGACGTCGTAGGCGCCCTTGAGATTGCCTTCGCGAACGCGATCCTTGTAGATCAGGTCGTACGGCACTTCGAACTTGTCGAAGGCGAAGCGCACCCAGCCGACGTCCTGCGTGCTGCCCCAGGTGCTGTAGACGGCCAGCCGCGGGAGATCGAGGTCGTGCATCGGCACGTCCGGCGCCGATGGCAAGCCGACGGCGGTCAAGCCAAGTGCCTCGACCGCCTGGCGCACCTTTGCCGCGTCGCCGTTGACGACGAACGATCCGGCGGGGAACGTGACGTCGCCCTGCTTGAACTCCTTCTCGGCGGCCTGCACTTTCAGGTCCTTCAATCGATAGCGCAACGTGATCATGTTGTTCGAGCCGTAGTGCGCGACCGCGAACAGCGATCCGGATCCGCTGACCGTGCCGGCCAGCTTGACGTCGGCGGTGAGCGGCGTGACGGCGAGGTCGAGCACGGCCTTGTCGCCGATCTCCTTCACCTCCGCCTGGCTCATCATCCCCATCGTCCACGATGCATCGTCGTAGGTGCGGGTGACGGGATCCGGGTAGGTCTGCTTCTCGAGCAGGTTCTTTGCGAGACGGCCGTACGGCTGGTCGCGCTTGATCACGTACGAGCCGGCGGGGAAGGTGCCTTCCTTGAGCTTGACCTCGGCGTTCGCGCGTCCGACTTCGATGCCCTGCATCCGAAGCAGGTTGACGAGCCGTTCGACCCGGGTCATGTCGCGTTGTCCGGCGGGAATGAGGAACCCCGCGACCGCGTCGGTCTTGCCTGCCTCGATCGAGTTGCGCGACTTCTGGTAGAAATTCGACAGGATCACGTCGGGGAAGGCCGCGGTGTACTGCAGCGCGGTCAGCACGCCGGTCTCGCCGTAGTTCGTGTTGTTGCGCAGCGACCAGTCGAACTCGCCGGTCGCGGGCCACGGCCGGAACCAGTCGCGCTGCGCCTGGTTGCTGCGTCCGGCGGTGATCGCGGCCGCGTCGGGTGCCGGCGTTCCGGGACCGCCCGCTCGGCCTGAGCCTGTCGAAGGGCCGGTCGCAGGGACCGCTGGTCCGCCGTTGCCCGGGCCGTTCGGATTTCCCAGCCGCAGCCTGGTCGTGTTCGCGCCGCTCGTGCCCTGGATCTCGTACATCCGGATCATGCCGTTGTGGTTCGACGACATGAACGCCAGGTAGCCGGGCGACCACATGTCCACGTAGCCGTGCGTCCACACACCCGGCATTCCGTATTTCGCCATCTGCGCCATCTCGAAGTTCGCCATCATCGGCAGCTCGCCGTAGAGGATCGGATCGAGATTCGGGTTCTGCGGCGCCTGGCCGCTGAAGGTGTAGAGAAGCGTCTGCGCCTGGTGGAGGTCGTGCATGATCGGCGGATGCCACTGCAGGTACCAGTCGAGCAGCGCACGCATCTCCACCTGCGAGTAATTGATGTCCCGGTTGTCGTCGTGAAAGATGTACTTGCCCCAGTACGGAACGCCCGCGCCCGTGGTCCGGCCTTCCGTTTCGTTGATGCCGTACTTGTAGTACCAGTCGACGTTGCGATCGCGGCCGTCGGGATCCGCGACCGGAGTAATCGAGACGATCACGTTGTCCCGAATCTTCTTGATGAGCGGCGAATCTTCCACCGCGACGCGGTACGCCAGCTCCATCAGCATCTCGGAGGGTCCGACCTCGCCGCTGTGCAGCCCGCCTGACAGGTGATAGATCGGCTTGGCCTTCGCAACGATCTCCTTCGCCTGCGCGTCGGTGATCTTGCGCGGGTCGGCGAGCTGCGCGAGGTATCCGCGGTACGTCTCGAGGTTCTTAATCGACTTGTC
>Ga0268266_10004123_pt1 | contig 14040 bp, 9 predicted proteins | sample KBSS13metaG_FD_190356 | JGI IMG/M metagenome (GOLD analysis project Ga0268266, IMG submission 190356) | Switchgrass rhizosphere microbial communities from Kellogg Biological Station, Michigan, USA - KBS S1-3 metaG (SPAdes) (version 2) | ecosystem: Host-associated > Plants > Roots > Rhizosphere >...
CGGGAATCTCTTCCGGAAGCCAACCGAATGCCGCAAACTCCCGCTTTCTTCCCTCCGAGACGGACTTCGACATTGCCTCATCCTCATGATGGGCGAAGTACTGAAAAGGGCTCGATGCCGCAAACTCCTCTCCCTGAAAAAGCATTGGGATAAAAGGAGATGTCATCACAAGTCCAACCGCGACCTTCGCGCGTTCAAGCCCTACAATCTGCTCAAGCCGGTCTCCTTTGGCACGGTTTCCCACCTGATCGTGATTCTGGATAAATCCCACGAATCGATGCATCGATAGCCCTTCGACACGTCGCCCGTGAATTCGCGACCGGTACTTCGAGTAGATCCCATCGTAGACAAACGCCTGGGTCAACGCCTTCGCCAGGCTCTCCATCGAACCGAAGTCGCCGTAGTAGCCCTTCCCCTCACCGTTTGTGTCGAGCACGGTAAACAAAGCATGGTGGAAATCGTCGTTCCACTGAGCATCCATGCCATAGCCGTTCGCCTCTCGCTGTCGCACCACCCGGGGATCGTTCAGATCACTTTCCGCAACGAGCACCAGCCGCCTTGCCAAGCGAGCGGACAACTCTTCGACCTCGATTGCCAATTGCTCCATAAAGTTAATTGCTGACCGATCCACGAACTCGTGCACGGCATCGAGTCGAAGGCCATCGATGTGGTACTCCTCCATCCACATCAGCGCGTTGTCGCAGAAGAATCGGCGTACCTGGTCGCTCTGTTCGAACTCCAGATTCACTGCATCGCCCCACGGCGTGCAGTGATTGTTGGTCATGTAAGGTCCGTACTTGCCCGTGTAGTTTCCCACCGGACCGAAATGGTTATAGACAACATCCAGCAATACCGCCAGTCCATGGGAATGACAGGCATTCACGAATCGCTTAAGACCATCGGGGCCGCCATAGGACTCACGAGCAGCGAACAGCGCAACGCCATCGTATCCCCAGCCAAAATCTCCTGGAAACTCCGCGACCGGCATCACTTCAATATGCGTCACTCCAAGCTCAACCAGATAAGGAAGCTTTTCAATGGCACTATCGAAGGTGCCCTCACGAGTAAACGTGCCGATATGGGTCTCATAGACGATCGCGCTTGCAAGAGGCGGCGCCTGCCAGCGTTCATCGCTCCAGGAGAACTGGCCTTTGCCATAAACCCGGGAGGCTGCATGAACGCCGTTCGGCATCCACATCGCTCTGGGATCCGGATATGACGTCGCATCATCGTTCAGCAAAAATGCATAGTCGGTTCCCGGCCCCGCCTCTTCAACCTGCACTCTCCACCAACCCCGATCATCTCGGAGCATGGGATGGATTGTGTTTCCGATCTTAGTCGCGACCTTCTCTGCTCTCGGCGCCCAGACCTGGAACTCATGCATGACTACTCTCCCGTACCAGCAAAGCGACTGGAAATTCACGAAGCAATGTCTTCAGGGCAACCCGTCCGCCGTCGAGTGCAGCTCCAGTCAGTCGGTTCGCCCATCTTCCCTGAGGTAGCTCTACATTTGTATCCCGCCATGCTCCGGCAAGCTTTGTATTCCATCGAGGAATCACCGTTGCTACGGAGTCACCACGCAGATAGGCAACGGCGTGCTCCGATCTCGATCCTGCTACCACCAGAGGTGCATATGCGACATCCGCGCCAAACAGCTCGGGATGCTCGCACCGCAAAAGCAGCGCCTGATGGACAACCCACATCTTCGGCATTCCCTCGTCAGCTCTCTCCATGATCTGGAAAGCCACTTTAGGACCAGTCAACCCCCGAAGATCGGCAAGGAGCTTCCTGCGACGTTCATAGTCCACAGGCCTCCTGTTATCTGGGTCTACAAGACTCAAGTCCCACGTCTCTGTTCCCTGATAGAGATCGGGCACACCGGGCGCCGTATATTTCACCAGCGTCTGTGTCAGCGAATTCACTCTTCCCGCGTCCTTCACTTTGTCCACAAACTGCTCAAGATCTTTAAGGAAAGAAGCATGCTCAAGCGTCTTTGCAATGAACTCCATGAGTGTGTCTTCGAACTCTTTGTTATTCGCGGTCCAGCTTGTCTGCAGCTTAGCCTCGCGGACAGCCTTCAACATGTATCCCTGTGCTCGTTCGACAGAAATAGGCCATGCGCCGATCAGAGTCTGGTAATAAAGATATTCGGTGTTACGGTCAGGCATAACACCTGTACCAATCCTTTTGCGGAAGCCCGCATTCATCCTTGACCAGCGGTGAATCGCGCCTCCGAATCGAGACGCTTGCTCAGTTAAAACTGCCAGTCTCGCCCTCACATCATCGCTGCGCTTCGTGTCGTGGGTAGAAAGCGAGGTCATCGTAAGAGGATGAGTCGCCTGCATCCTTTCAGAGTAGGAATGAAATTCTGCAACACTGACACCATTGCTCACAGGATTACCGCCCACCTCATTCATCCCCGAGAGCCGGTCGTAACAGTAAAAAGTGGTGTCCTCTATTCCCTTCGCCATCACCGGGCCGGTGAACTGCTGGAAGCGTAGAACGAATTCGCTCTCTCGTCGTCCTGTAACCACCATAGTCAGAACGTCTCTAAGAAAATCGAAGAGACCCCCATCAATATCCTGGCGTCTCGTCTTCGCGCATTCGGTGGCCATCGCGATGTGCATACGATCTTCGTCCGTAATCTCATTTCGCTGCGGCACGATATAGGTCCGATAGATGTCCATGCAGGCCGCCACTTCACGAATCGCACGTCTCACCTCTGCCTGGGTATAGTCGCGCTGATCGCGGTTGGATTCACATATCTCCACGAAGATCGACGTCAGCCGGTTCACGTCGCTTCCCAAAGCCTCCTGAGACACATTGATCTTTTTGTCATGTGCCAGAGCGCCATAGTCCGTAAGGGTTGCGGCCATCTCTTTCCCCAGAAATTGCTGGTAGACGCCGGTTAGCTCATTCAATCCCTGAGGCCATAAAAACAGCCCTCCGACCACATTCATGAAGTCATACCCCGTCGTACCTTGAATGGGCCAGCTCTCCCGCAGAAACTCTCCAGGCTCGAGTATCTTCTCTCCTATAATCCATGCCTCTGGAGCGCGGTTGCGCAGTCGCTTCAGATACTCCAGCGGATCGCGAAGACCGTCAGGATGGTCGACACGAACTCCATCGAGCACGCCACGTTTCAGCCAGTCCAGTACGAGCGCGTGGGTTTCTTCGAATACATGCTCACGTTCGACACGCAAACCTACCAGACTGTTCACATCGAAAAATCTGCGATATCCCAACTGCTGACCAGAGGTCTTCCAATAGGCCAAGCGATAGTTCTGCTGGCTCAGAAAATCATCCAGCAGATCTTCATCTGAATTGAGCTCATCGATGGATCGTTTGATGCCGTCGCAAACATCCTGCTCTTCGCGGCACAGTCTATCGAGCAGACCGTAAAGCACCTCTTTGTCGTTGTGCAGAGCCAACACCTTAGACCGATCTTCATACGGTGGCGAGGGCAACCGTCCAAACGACGCCGCTACAAAACTGAGGGTCTTTGATCGCGACAGATCTGCCGCCCGCTCCAAAATCACCTGGAGAGATTGCGGGGCGACGGGCAGACTCTGCCCTGAAGCTTCGACATGAAATTGATTACCAACCCGCACCACCCGGATGCCACCCTGATGCAGGACTCTTCCGTACTGATCGCCCAGGATCGGCACCAGGATTTTGTCTCGCAGCCTCTCTTCTACTGGCTGCCAATCGATGTCGAAGAATGAAGCATACCGGCTCGATCCGCCGTTCTCCAAGACATCCCACCAGTAGCGGTTCTCCTGTCCAAGAGACATGTGGTTCGGCACGATGTCCAACACCTGCCCCATGCCCAACTCGCGGAGCCTTTCAGAAAATCGTTCATGCCCCTCTGCTCCTCCGAGTTCTGCGTTGACCTCCTGGTGCGATACGACGTCATATCCATGCATGCTGCCTGTAGCCGCCTGCAGGTAAGGGGAACAATACACGTGAGAGATGCCAAGCTCGCGCAGATAGTCCGCTATCGCCGCAGCATCATCAAAACTGAATCCTTTATGTAATTGAAGGCGGTACGTAGAGCTCGGAACACGTAGCATGAACAAACCAGTCGAGTAAACTGCAGGTAAATGTGTGAAAGGGAGGCGCAGGTTTCTTCCGTCTTTTCGAGTTAGAACTCTGATCTTCGCCAGAGGTTGTACCTTCCACCTATCACGCACAAAATCTGCACATTGCAACCGAAAAGGCCCTACTCGCATCTCCTCACACGGAGAGATCAGATCCTAGTGAAGAAAACCCATAGCCTCATGGATCACCACCGATACGCAAGCAACTCTTCTCTTCTTGACTCCAGGGCACAGAAACCGCCCTCTTCTTTGTGCATCTCGCACAACCTGCTCGCAGCCTCTGCGCGACCCCAGCGAAGTGCCTCCAGCCCGAGAGGGTCGGGTATCTTTTCCAGCAATTACCGATCAACCTCACTCCCTCCGTCTTGCACCGTATACTTTCTTCTGGCTAGAGCTGCAGGTCCCCTTCAGCATTAGCCTCATAAACGTTTCGACCTGCCGGGCTTATCTTCAACCCTCGGCGCGCATCTCACTTTCAAACCGCTGTGGTTTTCACGGACGGGCATAAGGAAATAGCCACCCACGCACGATGGCCTCTTCATCCACCAATACCGCAGCTGTGACTCAAGACCACCCCGGCTCTCCGTCTGGCATTAATCTGCTCTTCCATCTCAGTGCCGTATCGCCCGAAGCCCTTGAGATCACGCTGGCCAATCTTGCTGCAGCGTTTCCTGACCAGACGGCATTCGTTGCTATTCCTGAAATCGCCAGCTCGAACCCGATTCAGGCACCTGAGAATCTTCGCCTGCTGCCCTACACTCCAGCGGCTCCCTCACCCACAAGCTGGGTGCTCACAGCAGCTGATTATCTCAATACCTATAAACTCGCCCAGGAACATAACGCCTCTGCCTGTCTCTTGCTCAGCGCCGACTCGCATACCATGCAGCCGGAATCCATACGCAAACTGGCCGACGCCACGCTCAACTCGTCAACCGATCTCATCGTCTCGCACTATCATCTTGGGGCGCGAGAAGGTCTGGTAAACTCCGCCATTCTCTATCCAGTCACCCGTGCACTCTTCGGGACGAAGCCGCGCTTTCCTCTTGCCATCGACCTCGGCATCTCCCTTCGCATGGCCGAGCGCCTTGCTACTGCGGCGCAGCGCTTCACCGCAGCCAATCAGAACGACGCGCTCTTATGGCCGGTCGCTGAAGCTTCCGTCGCCGGTTTTACCGTTGCAGAAGCCGATGTTCCCGCTCGACAGATTCCGCAGCCGACTGCTGCCGATCTCAATGCCCTGCTTAGTCAAATTTTGAGTTCCTTCTTCACCGATATCGATACCAGGGCCTCGGTCTGGCAACGCATCCGCTCCGTCGTTCCTGCGCGTACCATCGCCCCTTCTCCCGAGCCGGCCGAACAGATCGATATCACTCCAATGCTGGAGTCGTTTCACCTGGCCTACTCGAACCTTCACGAGATTTGGGCGCTCGTGCTCCCGCCCCACACCCTGCTCGGTCTCAAACGGCTCTCCGTCATGCCGCCCGAGGCCTTTCGTATGGCAGATAACCTTTGGGCGCGAACTGTTTACGACTTTATCCTCGCCTACCGTTTACGCACGATCAACCGCGGCCACCTTCTCGGCGCTCTCACACCGCTTTATCTCGCGTGGGTTGCGTCGCACCTTATGCTCATTCAAAGCGGCGTACCTCCCGAGCGTCATATCGAGGAGGTCGCCCAGGCATTCGAAACCGATAAACCGTACCTTGTATCGCGCTGGCGCTGGCCTGACCGCTTCAATCCATAATCGTCATCAGCGCACAAATCTGTAAGGAGATCCGCCCATGTGGCAACAAGTCGAACTCGCCCTGAGCCAATCCGCACACCGAGCTCTCGTCACACTGGCTAATTTTCTCCCCGGCCTGCTCGCTCTGCTGCTGGCGGTCCTTATCCTCACTGTCATCGGTGCTCTTCTCGCTGCCCTTCTCAAGCGTCTGCTCACCGCGATCCGCTTCGACGAGCGCCTCTCCAAAAACTCGCTCGTCCCGCTAGACTGGGCTCCCTCCCATGGCCCCACTCTTCTCGTTACTCGTGCTGTCTTTTGGGCCAATGTCGTCCTCGGTTTCCTCATCGGGATCTCCGCCTTCGACGCTGCCTACGCCGGCAACTCTCAGATGTCTTTCTTCCTCCTTCCGTACCTCACCCACTCCGTGGGAGCCATCCTGCTCTTTATCGCCGGAACTTTGCTGGCCCGTTTTCTCGCTCGCACAGTCCTGATCGAAGCTGTTAACGCGCGCCTGCAGTACGCTCGCTTTCTCTCCGTTGGAGTCAAATGGCTCGTACTCGTTCTGACAGCGGCCACAGTCCTCGATCATCTTGAGATCGGCGGAACCGTCGTCGACTTAGCCTTCGGAATCCTGTTTGGCGGAATCGTCCTCACTCTCTCGCTCGCTATCGGCCTGGGCTCTCGCGACATCGTCAGCCGGTCGCTGGAAAAGAACGTCGACGACGTCATCCCCCCAGATCCAAGTGCCTATAAACCACCCACAACCTCTGAGACGTTACGGCATTTCTAAGCTCCTTCGCACTCGGCCCTCCGCGATTTCACCTTTGCAGGCAAATAGTAGTTTTCATTCGCGGAAAAAGTCTCTATCATCCGCTGGTATGCGCTCGCTCCTCACTATCTTGCTGTTCACAGCGACTTTCTCTGCGTCTGCTCAAGTAAAGCCACATACAAAACCTCAGGAAAATCTGGCGCAGCGCCCCTATATGGGTTGGAGCAGCTGGTCTTTTATGCGCGGTAAGGTAAGCGAAGAGAACGTCAGAGCTCAGGTCGACGCGCTGTTCGCTGCCCACCTCCCCGACTATGGCTACCGATATATCAACCTTGATGCCGGTTGGTCAGAGGGATACGACCAACACGGCATTCCCAAGACCAACCTCACCAAATTCCCGTCCGGCATGGACGGCCTCGGCCAATATCTCCACGCCAAGGGCCTGATGTTCGGCATCTATATGAATCCCGGCATCGACCCCAAGCTATACGACGCCAACCCGCTCATCGAAGGCACTACCGCACACATCAAAGACATCACCATCACCACTCTTCCCGGCAGCACCCACAAGGGCGCCTATAAAATCGACTTCACTAAGCCAGCCGCACGTGCCTACATCTTCTCCATCTTTCGCCAGTTCGCCCGTTGGAAGGTCGACTTCGTCAAACTGGATTTCGTCGGCCCCGGCGGCGGCAACCTTCCTGCCGACAACCGCGAAGAGGTCCGCGTATGGCACGACGCCATCCTCGCCACCCACCGCCCCATCTGGCTCGAGCTCTCGAACTGGATGTCGATCGACCAGGCTCCGCTCTGGCGCGCCACCTCCAACGGCTGGCGCATCGAAAACGACGTCGAGTGCTACCCCTGTGGCCGTTCCACCGACCCCGCTATCAAGGGCAACCTCACCATCTGGTCCAAGGTCTCCGAACGTTTCGCCGATCTCCGCCTCTGGATCTCCTACGCAAAACCGGGCGGCTGGAATGACCTCGACTCCCTCGAGATTGGCAACGGCGACAAGGACGGCATCACTCCCGCCGAGCGCCAGACCATGTTCACTCTATGGGCTATCTCCTGTGCCCCTCTCTACCTCGGCACCGACCTCACCCGCATGGACCCTGCCGACCTCGCCATCATCACCAATCGGAATCTCATTGCGATCGATCAGGCCGGCATACCTGCCTCCCCGCTGGACCTCCAGCAACTCCGCAACAAGCCCCTGCAGGTATGGTTCACCAAAAACCGCGACGGCTCCGCCACCCTCGCTCTCTTTAATCTCGGGACCGACTCTGCCGCAATCAAGTTTGACTGGCGCGAACTAGACGCCCTTCGAGACACTCACTTCTCCCAGCACCCGCCAACTCTCACCGATCTCGTCACCAACCAGACCATTCCCGCTTCGCCCGAAGACCTCAACCTCACGCTTGAATCCCACGCCTCCCGAGTCTTCCGGCTGAATCCTGTGCGGTAGCTCTCATCCCATCGCATAAATTCAAGCGAACGATGCGTTTCGCTTGATATGGGACCAAATTTGTCCTATAAAGAAATAGGACCAATCAGGTCCTCAATCTCACTTGGCATTAGCACTGCACAAACTATGAATAGCCGGACTCTGTCCCTCTCTCTGTTGCTCGTTGCGACCCCTATTGCTGCACAGGGCCCAAATCAGCGGCCGACACCTCCGCCCCGTGTTGCCCTTCTCGCCCTCGACACGAACGGTGACGGCAAACTGTCTGTCGAAGAGATCGCCGCGGCCAGCGCTGGCCTCATCACGCTCGACAAGGATCACGACGGCCAGCTCACCTCGCTCGAGTATCTGCCTAACCAGGGCGATCCCGCTGCCAACAAACCCGACGAAACCGTCCAGCGCCTCATGACACTCGACCGCAACGGTGATGGCGTTCTGTCGAAAGACGAAGTTCCAGAGCGCATGCAGGGTCTCTTCGATCGCACCGACACCAATCATGACGGCAAACTCACCCCCGACGAGATTCGAGACTCTGCCAAAACCCAAAGCAGCCCCAGCGGCCGCGCACAACGCTCTGGTGACGCCACACGCATGGATCCCGTCCTGAACGCTATCGACACCGACCATGACGGCGTTCTCTCCGCTGCGGAGATCGCCGCAGCTCCCACTGCTCTTAAAGCCATCGATAAAGATGGAGATGGTGAACTTTCCTCAACAGAACTTCGTCCTAAGCAGATGACACCCGCCGACCGCGCAAAACACATGCTCGACGAGTGGGACACCAACAAGGACGGCAAGATCACGAAACCGGAGTCGCCCGATCGTATGCAGTCGCAGTTCGAAAGCATCGACACTAACCATGATGGCGTTCTTACCGAAGACGAGCTCACCGTCTATTTCGCCAACATGCCGCAGCAACAGCCTCGCCGCGAAGGCGGAAACAATCAGGCCCCCGGCCAGCAAGGACCGCGCCCTTAACGCCATGACCTCTCTTAAGATTGCTGCCACACTTTCTCTCTCTCTTTCGCTTCCAGTCGTCTCCGCGCAATCGCGTTCGAACACGCATGTCTTCTATCACGAGAACGTTCTCGGCACATCGCTCGAGCTCAAGCTCCGCACCGCAAGCGATGCCCAAGCTACTCGAGCCGAGGCTGCCGTGCTCCGCGAGATCGATCGCGAAAACCGTACCCTCAGCGCCTGGTCGTCGACCAGCGAGTTCTCTCGCTGGACCCGCACCCACAATACCCCAGTTCACGTCTCGCCTGAGCTCTACGAGGTCCTCGACCTCTTCGACCGCTGGCACCAGCAGACCGCAGGCGCTCTTGATGCTTCGGCGGAAACCGCAGTGCGCGCCTGGAAACTAGCCGCTGTCGAGAATCGTGAGCCCACGGACGCCGAGCTTGAGAAGGCTGTCGCGACCATGCAGCGCCCGCACTGGTCGCTCGATCCCGCACATCGCACGGCAATTCATCTCGATGATGCTCCCATCGCTCTAAATTCCTTCGCTAAGAGCTATATCGCGAGCAGAGCTGCCAACGCCGCCCTGGCTGCAGGAGCGACGGGCGTCGTCCTCAACATCGGAGGAGATATCGTCCTCCGCGGCGATATCTCCGAGCGGGTTGCAATCACCGATCCGCGCGCCGCAGCAGAAAACGATCCGCCGATTGATCTCATTCGCCTTTCCAACAGGAGCATGGCGACCAGCGGCGACTACAGACGCGGCTTCGATATTCACGGCGTCCATTACTCCCACATCATCGATCCGCGCACCGGTGAAACGGCCGAGTCCGTTCTGTCATCCACCGTGATCGCGTCCGATGCCGCAACCGCCGGAGCCTTGGCAACTGCGTTCTCCGTCATGTCTCCCGAGCAGAGCCGACGCCTTGCTGCCGCGATTCCAAACGTCGATTACCTTCTGGTCCTTCGCGACGGTCGCACCATTGCCAGCCGCAACTGGTCCTCTCGCGAGCTGCCCCGCCTTCAGACCGTGTCGTACGCTCCGCCCCAAAAAGCAGCTGCCTCTCTGGATCTGCTGATCAACCTCGAGCTCGCTCGCATCGACGATCCGCGCTACCGCAGACCCTATGTCGCCGTCTGGGTTGAGGACGCTGATCGCTTCCCTGTTCGCACGCTTGCTCTCTGGTTCCAGAAGCCTCGCTGGCTGCCTGAGCTAAAGTCCTGGTATCACGCAGATCAGGTTCGCAATCTCGCCGAAGGCACGGATCTTTCTACTACGGTCTCTTCGGCAACGCGGTCGCCTGGGAAGTACACCCTGCGCTGGGACGGAAAAGATAATGCAGGCAAACCCGTCAAACCCGGTAAGTACACCATCTTCATTGAAGCCTCACGCGAACACGGAACCTACGGCCTGATGCGCCAGGAGATCGATTGGGACGGCAAGACAGCCTCCCAGTTCACTCTGCCCGGTAACAAGGAAATAGCGAGCGCCTCTCTTGACTACGGCAAGCACAACTAGCTCCTCAAGGGAGACAAAACCGGCGAGCGCGAAGCAGCCTGTAGCTCTTCGCGCCCATCTGCGCCGCAAGACTGCCGTCGTCGCTCGCTGGCTCCATATCTATCTCTCGATGGGGTCCTTTGCCATCGTACTGTTCTTCGCCGTCACCGGTCTTACCCTGAATCACGCCGACTGGTTTTCCAATCAGGAAAAGACCGTTCATGCGGTCGGCCAGATGCCGCAAAACTGGCTTCGTCCCTCAGGCCATGCAGACCCTGCGAAACTCGAGATCGTCGAGCGCCTTCGCTCTGCCAACAAGCTACATGGTGCCGTGTCCGACTTCCGCATCGATGACGATCAGGTCTCCGTCTCGTTCAAAGCGCCCGGCTACTCCGCCGATGTCTCTATCGATCGAAATACCGGCCGTTACGATCTGATCGAAGTCCGTAACGGCTTCGTAGCTGTCATCAACGACCTTCATAAGGGCCGAGACTCCGGCAAGACGTGGTCCTGGTTGATCGACCTCTCCGCCGTCCTGCTCACTCTAGTCTCGCTGACCGGTCTGCTTCTTCTCTTCTTCGTCTACAAGCGACGCACCTCGGGCCTCGTCCTGGCCGTTGCGGGAACGCTCCTCTGCTATCTCGTTTATCTTCGTTTTGTTCCCTGACACTCCGCTTAATCCAGGCACACCGTTACATCGCGAAGTCGTCCTCTCAGCTTCCGCCGCAAGCTCGCGCACGCAATAAGCCGAGAATAATTTTTGGATCCCTGGTGATAACCTGAAGCATCCAAACCGTGAGCTGGAGCAGCACCTCTTTCTTGATAAGTTTGCTATGGCAACGACGGCTTACACAGTTCGGGCAGATCTCGTCGAGCGCCGCACGCGTCTGCGGGCCGCTTCTGGATCGATCTCAGATGACTATCTCAACGAGCTCCTTGCAGAGGTAGATGCAGCTCTCGAAAAGATCGAGGTCGGACGATATGGTCTTTGCGAGACCTGTAACGATCCTATCGAGGAAGACCGCCTGGAACTCAATCCTCTCTGTAGGTTCTGCCTCGATCACCTCAACGAGACCGAACGAGCGAGCCACCAGAAAGATCTGGATCTTGCAACACAGATTCAATTCCAGCTTTTGCCACCAAGAAGTCTCACCCTGGAACAGTGGGAGACTCAATATCGCTACGAACCTGTAGGCGCGGTCGGAGGAGACTACTGTGAAGTAACCCCTTTGGGCGACGCCTCAAAGGGCATGCAGTCTCTCTTTTTCGCGGTCGGCGATGTAGCCGGCAAGGGAGTCGCAGCATCTTTGCTGATGATGCACCTTAGCGCGATCTTCCGCAGCTTATTGTCGATGGATCTGTCGTTAGCGGAGATTGTTTCAAGAGCAAATCGGCTCTTCTGCGAGAGCACAGGTCCGGCCCACTATGCAACGCTGGTATGCGGCCGTACCACTCCAAACGGAATTGAGATCTGCAACGCCGGACATTGTCCTCCTATTCTGCTTTTCCATCACGGAACCGAACGGGCAGCTTCAAACGGTCTGCCGCTGGGCCTCTTTGCCGGTGCTCAATACACCGTCACGCAGTACACTCCGTGCGATGGAGAGAGTCTCGTGCTCTACTCCGACGGCATTACGGAGACCGAGAACTCGTCTGGTGACGACTACCAGGAGGAGCGTCTCATTCGCTCTCTAAGAGAGCGAATCGAGCACGGAGCGCACTCCATGGTTGAGGCCGTCTTACACGATCTCAGTCATTTCCGAGGCGCGAATCCAGCGTCTGACGATGTGACACTGCTCGTCGTGCGACGCCGCGGGCAAGGTGCTAACTCACCCACCAGGTAAGAGCGACTAAACGCCTAGTACGCCGGTCCCGAAAGCAGCGTTCGCTGGGTCGACTGATAGAACCCGAAGATTGCAACTCCCACAAAGCCGATCAAGGGAACGATATATCCCAGCGCCAGGCTTCCCGTCTGTCGCGCGATCAGACCAGAGATCGGCGGGAAGATCGCTCCTCCGACAATCGCCATCACCAGCAGCGATCCGCCCAGCTTGGTATTTCTGCCCAGTCCCTTCAGCCCCAGGGCAAAGATCGTCGGAAACATAATCGAGATGAAGAAGCCACTCGCGACCACAGCCCCGGCACCCATCATCCCCGGCCGGATCACGGCGATCAGCATCATCACCACGTTACAGACGCCATATACGCCCAGCATCAGGCTGGGGCGTATATAACGCATCAGGGGCGTCGAGATAAATCGCCCTGCCATCATGACGATCAGAACGGCCGTCAGATAGTGTGCTGCCGTCCGCTCGCTCACAACCGTGTACTGCTTCATGTAAGGAATAAGGCTGCTCCACGACGAGATCTGCGCGCCCACATTACAGAAGTTCGCAGCGACGGCAATCCAGATCGCGGGATTCTTCACCAGCTCCCCAAAGCTTCCGTGATCTTCTCCTTCTCCTTCATGCTCCGATTGGATTACAGGAAACTTCGTTCTGGAGAGAATCAGCGCACAGATAAGGACAATGATGCCGAAGGCAAGATACGTCGGAACCACCCGCATAATCTCGCTATGAAGATAACCCTGATACGTCCCTGCAGCCTTCATCTGCTCGATCTCGGCAGCATTCGGTTCGACGCCCGAGAAGATGAAGTACGTGCCAATCAGGACTCCAGCAACCGTCCCGGGAGGATTGAACGACTGCGAGAAGTTCAGCCTCTGCTCAGAAGTAACCGGATCACCGAACTGAGCGATAAATGGATTCGCCGCCGTCTCCAGAATCGATGCACCACAACCCACAGTGAACAACGCAACCAGAAACATCGCATACTGCCCACGAGTAGCGGCAGGCAGAAACAACAGCATCCCACAGCCGAAGATCACCAGCCCGGTCACCATTCCGGCTTTGTAGCCCCAGCGGCGCATCAGCAATCCAGCGGGAATCGCCATGCAGAAATAGCCGAAGAAGTTCGCCGTCTGTACCAGCTGCGCGCTGAACTGCGAGAGCTCGAGCGACTTCCTGAACTGCTGTACAAGAATGTCGGTAAGGTTGTTCGACATTCCCCACAGGAAGAACAGCACGGTGACCAGAACGAACGGAAGCAGATGCCCCACGGGAAATACAGGGTGCTTGCCGTTGGTGGAGCCAGAGTTGGACCGTGGCGTTGCTGGTACTGAAATCTGCATTCAATCTCCGTTTCTCAAACCTCTGGTTCCGAGGCCGCGATCAAATCCTACATGGGCAGCCCTGTTTCCTGCTCGATGGATTGCACATGTTTCTCTAAAGCCTGTAAACACGCTCAGCGGTCTCGGCAAAGATCGCCGAGCGCTCCTGTTGACTGAAATCGACGAAGTACTCTTCAAGCGCATCAAACCACTGCTTGTATCCGCAGGCCAATAGGCACACCGGCCAGTCGGACCCTGCCATAAGCCGCCGCGGTCCAAACGCCTCCACCACAACGTCCAGATAGGGGCGCAGTCCCTCCAGGCTCCATCGCTTCCAATCGGCCTCCGTCACCATCCCC
>Ga0268266_10004124_pt1 | contig 14039 bp, 12 predicted proteins | sample KBSS13metaG_FD_190356 | JGI IMG/M metagenome (GOLD analysis project Ga0268266, IMG submission 190356) | Switchgrass rhizosphere microbial communities from Kellogg Biological Station, Michigan, USA - KBS S1-3 metaG (SPAdes) (version 2) | ecosystem: Host-associated > Plants > Roots > Rhizosphere...
CAGCGTTCCGCCACTTGCTGCCAAGTGAGATTCGCCTGCCGCAGATCGGCGATCGCTCGCTCTTCTTGACCGAGCAAACCTCGCGCACGCTCTACTAGCTCGGAGCCGATGGCAATGGCGCTCGGAGTCGGCTCACGGGCAGGGACTTGGGCCAAATGAGCATCCTGATCGCCTTCGGCGCGACGGTGATCGCGCTTCTGCCGGCGTTGGCGGCGAGCTAACGTGGCGACTTTATTCCGCGTCATCGCGATCAAGAGGGCGATTAGACGATCAGGATCGTCTACGTCGTATTCACCAACCGCAGCGCGCACGAAAAAACTGGCCAGCACCGATTGAGATACGTCTGCCGTGTCATACATCTCTCGGAGCCGCTGATCTTCCAATCGCAAGCGGATCTCGCGGTGAATCAAAGGCTCGAATTGACGCACGATTGCTGCGGCAGCTGATTGATCCCCTAACCGAACTCGCTGGATGAGAAGTGCGAATTCGCTGGCAATTGGCATCGAGCGTTCCTTGGGGAATGAACCTCAGATTCTAACCTCCGTATGACCGGACCGCAAAAGTCGCTGCAAATTGGTTCGGCAATGTGCGCCATCGGTAAAAAGAGCGATTTTTAGAGCAGGGAATGAGCCTTAGTACTTCCGGCCGAGCAGGGCCAGCCAATGTGCAACGGCTGTTTGCCGGTCATCGATGCCGGCAGTGCCGGGCCCACTAAAGCCACAGTCCAAGGATCAGCCGCTCATGAAAGCTGAGAGCATTATTTGTTCCAAATAAGCTAACAACGCCCTACATCCGGACGCGACATTGAAGTCGAAAATCTCCGTCGTTTCGCAAAGTATTCTGCTAGGCCCCAAGACGGGGCGTGGGGACCACACAGGCGGTCCACTCCGATGCCGCAGCCGCTAAACTCAGACGAATAAGAACTAGGAGAGCCGCTAATGATTCACACTGTGTCGAAAGCCAAAACGGTTCTTGCGATCACTTTCAACCTTAGCCTAATCGCGTTCGCAGACGCCGCCATGGTGCCGCTGGTCTCGCAGCCGGATGTGGCGCCGGTAAGCTGGGACGTTGATTCCAATGCCAGCTTTTTTGCAGTTTCGATTCCCGACTTCAGCATTCCCGACGGTCCCACCACGACCACAATCCGCGTTCGCAACGCGAGCGGAACCGGCACGGTCTGGACCGCCGGAAATCAAACAAAGATCTCCGGCCGAATCGACACCATGTATGACCGATCCAACGATTCCGCCATTCAGTTCTTGCCGCAAACTAATCTCGTTGGATTGATCACTGGAACCTATCGCCCGAATCCTACTGCGTGGAATGGCACAGAATACATAAACACCAGCGCGGCCAACGCAGATCTCGGCGCCAGAGTGAACGGCTTCACCTACGGCATTAATTACCAGATAGGTTACCTAGCCGCCCGCACCATGTTATTTGATTTCACCAGCGCTAACCAACTATCCACAACACTCGGTGGTTCAATTTCCAATTTGAACTCGGCTGGGAACGCGTTTGGCGTAAAAAGCATGGACGTTGATTTCGATGGATTCTATGTGCCTGCCTTCGACTACCAACCGGTATCCGACTCGCATGAAACCGTCACTCAGATGACGACGCTTGGGGCGGGCACAACGAGTAGCGGAGTAATCGAGGCAGGAACCTTTGGCGCCTACAACCGAAGAATGACACTTAGTTTCTCTGTGCCTATTCAGTTCACACTAAACAATCTAACGCTCAACGGCACTGCCACCAGCCAGATCGTGGCTTACGCCGTGCCGGAGCCAGCCACAGCGACGCTAGCAATGTTTGCGGTCGCGTCGTTTGCAGTGCTTGCCTGTCGACGACGGACCTAAATCTACAGCGCTAGTTCATCGTTGAAATGCTTCGTCAAGCTGTCGGAACAAAGCAAACATAACGCCCGCCCTATGAGGAATTAGCGTCCGATTCTATTTCCAGGAGCCACGAACCGCAAAAATCGAACCTATTTGGTTCGATCCTGTGCGCCTCTGACCCAAAAAAGAGATTAACTGTGTGGGAGGGTTCGTCCGAGTTCATAGCGTTGACGAGCTGGCCGCGAATTCTTGAAGATGCCAGGAAACGTTGCACCCCTGTAAAGCGGGCCGGATCGGCCATCGAGTTAAGTAGCTTCGAAATCTCTTTTTGGTGGAAGCGAGAGCGACCCAATTATGCTGAAGCGACGATGTCTATTAGCAGCGGCGGTTTGTACTTTCCTGATAACCTGTGGGCAGAGCAAGGCTGCGGTCATCGAACCGACGACCGACCACGCCACTCTGATCTACTATCCCTATTTCGGCGGCGCACCAGTTACGGTGACGGGCGCGAATGGGGCGAGCGTTCCTTACACCGTGCTCAATGAGACCACAAGTTCGGGCCGGCCATTGAATAATGGCGCTGTGGAAGGTTCGATTGGCACGAACGGCAGCCAGTTCGTCAAGCTCTATGGCTTTGCGACTTCGGACTCGCCCACAAACTTGGGTCACATTGAGGCAGTCTGGCACGACACGCTTCGGGTGAAGACAGAAGACAATCAGCCGGGTCGAACCGTCCGTTTAGTCTTTGACACGGGCGGAAATTTTTTTGGCTCGATCAATTCACTTTCATTTAGCGTCGGAGCAGCGCAGTTTTTAGCGGGCGTTGACGCGCCGGGCTTTACGGACTCGCCGAATAATTTTTTTGCCGCGCTAGGATTGGGGCAAAACACGAACGGGCTGTTTGTCAAAACCCAGTCGTCCGGACCTTGGCTCTCTAAGAATTTCTCTGATACTACGCCAGGATCAAGTCTCTTTACAGAGTTCGATGGCAAGTTTTTTATCGACGTGCCCGTAGTTGCTCAACCCGTATCGAGTCCAATGGGAGGAAACGATCCTATCACGTATAGCGAGTACTCGACCGGCGACTGGTCACTGCGGGTGAGGCTCCGCGCGAATGCAGCAAACTCTGATTTCTACGGCGATTTCGCCCACACGATTGAATTCGCCGGTGCTTATGAAGTTTCGGGCCAACCCATACCAGATGCCACGTTTACATCCGGCCTGACCGCAGTCCCCGAACCGGGCTCGTTCGTCATCGCGGCCACTGGCGTTTGCGCATTCTTTTGTGGCCGAGTGCTGTCGAAGCGTGGTCGGGTTCAATGAGCGTGGGCGCAACTTGGAGGGCCTGTTCGCAGTCCAGGCCTTGTTCGGCCGAGCCGGCATTCCGATGAGGTGCATCCGGCGCGTGCCAACATGGATGAAAAACACACGGATACCTTGTCCAAGCCTTTCGGCGTCCAAACGTGCTTAGCGAAAAAGTCGCAAGCCCACAGCGTCCGGGCGTGCATCTTCAAGAACTCTTCGATTATCGGCACTCGTCGCGAGCTGCTAGAAATGCCGCATCTTTCCAAGTAAAGTCTCCCGAAAGCTCATCTCGAAATTCAGAGTGCCGAGAACCCGTCCAGAATGACCACTATGCCACATCCGGTTCCTTCCATGCCGTGGCGCGCGTCGCTCGGACACACCTCCGAAACATCAACTCGGTCGATGTGACCGAAGCACGCAGTTGCCAAATTCCCTGGCGTCGGCGGGCGTCCTAAAAAAGGATCTCTTTCTCACAGATGGAGGAACTGCTGCGCCTGGGGGCCGATGCGCTTGCGCACACAATTGTTAGGGTGCCGGCTGCGTCTTACGCACCAGCCGCGAGACATACAGATCGACGCCGCCGTAGTTCTCGACAGGCTTGTTATCCTCCCAGTGTCGAACCGAGGAGAAATAAAGCTCCTTCCCGTCGGCCGACAGGCACGGCTCGGCGGCCCCGCCCTGGGTGAATACTGGCGATAGCCTGGCTGGCGGCTGCCAGGGGGAGGTTGGACTCGCGCGATACGACCACCACAGTTCCTGGTCGTAGGGGGTCGGCGAGAAGGGGGACGTCCAAACCAGCACCAGATTGTCGGACGAAATGGCCGGATCGGTCTGGAACTGCAGCGCGTTGAGCGGCGGGCCCACGATCTGCGGCGGACCAAACGGCTCGTCGCGCGAGGGCCGGCGGCAATACAACAAGTCGAACCGGCCCGCGCGCGATACGCCCTGCGTGTACCACAATTCCAGACCGTCGGCCGATAAAGCCGGACTGCGGTCGCTTACGTCGCTGTTGATGTGACGTCCTAAGTTGACCGGCTCGCCCCAGGGAGCGTTCACGCTCGTGCGGCGAGTTTCGTACAAGTCAACGTACCCGACGCCCGGCCGCCACTCGGCGGCGAAGATTAGCGACAGTTGGTCGGACGACAACTCCGGGTCGCCGCTCCAATGCACCGGTTGATTGATCGCAGTCGAGAGCCGCTCGGGCGGACCCCAAGCGGCGTCCTTCGACGGTCGACGACATTGCCAAATATCGACGTTGTCTTCCTGCTCGTGCCCACGGCTGTGATACAAAAGGGTCAGCCCGTCGGGCGAAATGCAGGGCGAATGATCGTTGCTCTTTGTGTTCACAGTTGAGCCCAGGTTCTCGGGCTCGGACCACTGCCAGTCAGCGGACGTCAACAACGCCGCCAGCCCCATGGGCTTTTCGGCCGAAGCGTTCGACGATGGCTCGCTCACCGGTAGCTCAGTCAGTTGTTTCCCACTCGGCTGGTTTTGGTGCGGCGATGTCTCACTCACAGATGGCTCACGCATCCAGAGCCCGACACCGAGGAACAAGAGCGCACCGCAGACCAAGGCCGCGACTGCGTGTCGCCAGCGGGGAGCACGACTTGTCGCAGCCAGGTGAACTTGGCGTTTGAGCTCTACGGCGGAAGAAAATCGTTCTTCCGGCTGCGGTTTCATGCAGCGGGCAACAATCCGGTCGTAAGCCGCCGGCACCCCGGCGATCCTCGAAGGGGAAAGGCCAAACGGCAGCGGGAGCTCGCCGGTGAGCAACTCGAAGAACATCACTCCCAGCGCGTAGATATCTGCCCGAGGGTCGATGAACTGATCGCCGCGCATCTGTTCGGGCGCCATGTAACGAGCGGTCCCCAGCCGCGCATGCGTGGCGGTCAACATCAGCTCGCTCGCGGCCGATCCTTCGCGCAGCTTGGCAATTCCGAAGTCGGCGATCTTAATTCGGCCGTCGCGGCCGATCAGCACGTTCTCAGGCTTCAGGTCGCGGTGAACCACGCCTTGGCTATGGGCGTAGGCCAGCGCATCGCACAGTTGGTCGATCCACTGACTCGCTTGCAGCGCGTCGACAGGTTTTTCGCGCAACATTTCGCGGAGCGTCGTTCCGTCCACCCATTGCATGGCGATAAAAAAATAGTCGCCCGCCTGGCCCGAGTCGTAAACGCCGACGATTCCCGGATGCGATAGCTTTGCGAGGGTTTGTGCTTCGAGCGCGAAACGCGACAAGAATTCGGGATTCGCGGATTGCTCGATCGTGAGCACCTTCAGGGCGACTGGCCGATCATGGGCTAGCTCGCGGGCGAAGTAGACCGTGGCTTGCCCGCCGATGCCCGCGAGCGACTCGATGTGATAATCGGCGAAGAATTCTTGCAGCTTGTCAACCGATGGAGGGCGGTGCCGGGAGCCGTCCAGCGTCTCGTCGTCGGCCGTATCGGTGGCCAGGATCAGCAGACAGCCCGGACACGCGCCGCCGGGCGCGTCGTCGGGAATCGCCAGCCCGCAGATAGGACAAGCCGTGTCTGTGCTCATTCCGGTGACGCCCATGACCGTTGAACGCGCTACCGCGGGGAGGGGTATTCTTTCAACTACTAATGCCAAACATCCGAGGACCTTACCAGAGCCAGCCTGCGTAATGCACGTCAAGTCAACGTGAGACCGTCAATCGCCACCGCGGAGCGCGCGAAACAAGGACCGAATTTCATCGTCGATGTCGGCCTCGCTCTGGACGGTGGCACGGACCTCCTCGCGCAGGATCTGCCCCAGGCGCTTTCGCAGGCGGTGGACGGCGACGTGCACAGCCGCAGAACTCAATCCCAACTGCTCGCTCGCCCGCTCGCAAGAGCCCTTCGTCTCACAGGTAAAGAATTCGCTCAGCACGTCAAACCGCGCCTCCTGGCCTGTTCGTTGATACTCGGCGCGTAGTCGATTGATGGAGTGTTGCAGCAACTCCATGGCCCACGTCCTATCGAACATGCGGTCCGCGGAATGAACCTGCGGATCGACGACGTCGAGGAACTGATCTTTGGATTCGTCGTATCTACTGGACTCAATGCGCGGCGGGCAACGTTTGGCGGCGTGTTGATAGCGAAGATCGCGCTGCACGAACTGCTTCAGCGCCGTCAGCAGGAAATTGCGAAACCGGCCGCGCGTGCGATCAGCTCGCAGGACCACCTCTTTCTCCCACAACCAGGCGAAAAATCGCTGCGTGGTCTCCTCGGCCTCTTCATCCGTCTGGCCTCGCAGGCGCAGGAAATCGGCGACCGGTCTGTAGTAGACCTTGTACAGGTGATCCCACGCTTCGGCCTGATCCTTCGGCGCGGCGCCGGCTTGCGCCACGACGGACCATGCCGTGGTCAAAAACCGGGCTTGCGGCGGTCGAGTTCGGACAAGTTCCGGCACGGGACACCTTGAAAAAAGCGGGAGCATAGCGCCGACCTGCAGGCCGGGCTGACATTCACAACTTAATTAACCCCTGCCAGGGGTTCAAATCATTTGCGCTGCTCGGCTGACATCACTCTCTAGCGGGGGGTGCGATTTTACAGGAGATCCTGGCAATTCGTCGGTAAGGAATCGCCACAGCCTGCATTACTACTTGAGGCGGGGCCGTTGCGTCACACCGCTTGAGGCTTGATTCGGTCTCGCTGACGTTGCGAACCGAGACTCGGACAGGTTCTCCCGAAACGTAAGACATCCGTGGATTTTGAATACAGGGAGTAACGCTAGTGTGCCGGAACATCGCAGACCAACCTCTTCGCTGCGCGCTCATTGTTTGCGCGCTAGCAGGCCTCTCTCCGCTGGCTGCTTCGGCCGCGCCAATTGCCATCTCGACGGTGCGGGTTGGCAATGGCGGCAACGCGAGTGACTCGAATGGCTTTGGCGCCGTCGCCTACGAATACAACATTGGCACGACCGAGGTGACCAATGCGCAGTACGCGGCGTTTCTCAACGCAAAGGCCAAGAGCGACCCCCTGGGCTTATACAACGACGGGATGGGCAGCAACGCGCGCGGAGGCATCGCACGAAGCGGCGCCAGTGGCAGCTTTAGCTACGCCACCAGAGCGAACATGGGCGACAAGCCGGTGAACTTCGTGAGTTGGTACGACGCGATTCGCTTCGCTAACTGGCTCAACAATGGTCAAGGCGCCGGCGACACGGAAACCGGCGCTTACACGTTGTTAGGTGGCACGTCCACGCCCAGCAGCGCCAGTAGCATCACGCGCAATCCAGGCGCCACGTGGTTCCTGACCAGTGAAAACGAATGGTACAAGGCCGCCTATTATCAGCCTGCCGCGCAAGGCGGTGACACTGACAACTATTGGCTCTACCCAACGCACAGCAATAGCGCGCCCACAATCGCCACGGCAGACAGCGTGGGCGCCATTAGCAATCCGGGCGCGAACGTTGCCAACTACGCCGAAGGCGCCGATTGGAATTCGTTGGATGGTAACCTCACAAGCGTCGGCAGCGCCGGCGCCTTGAGCGCAAGTTTCTACGGCACGTCTGACCAAGCGGGCAACGTGTTCGAATGGAACGAATCCTTGCTCACCTCGAATCGAGGCATACGGGGTGGGATGTTCGCCAACACGGCGAACAACCTGCGAGCCCTCGTCCAGAGCGCCAGCAACCCAACGAACGAGGCCATGGGTATCGGGTTCCGCGTGGCAACTGTCGCCGCCGTTCCTGAGCCAAGCGCCGGAGTGTTGGCGATCCTAGGCGGCGCGTTGATGCTGTGGTGGGCCAAGCGGCGCAAGTAGCGCTTTCCGAGGCGACGATCACTATCGATCGTCACGCGCCACTGCCAACAAGAGGAGCCTGCCGCACCCCTCTCACGCCACGGCGGCACTTTTGGCAAGAGCTACCGGTATCGAATCAACAAACAGCAACAAGAATCTTCAGGAGCAAGCTAATGCAATCACGTACTCTTCAACTTGTTCTGCAACCGTACAGAATTTCGGGCCGCGCCGCCTGGTGTGGTTTGGCGCTGTTGGTTTGTCTGGGGATAACTGCCGGCCAGGCCAAAGCCATTCCCATCATTCCCTTGCCGCCCCCGCAGCACTTTGGCAACGATCAGGAATTCGACGGTACCAGCGGCCAAAGAGCCGGGTTTCTGTTGGGAACAAAAATCAGTGTTCCATCCGACCTGCTGTTGATCAGTGTGGGAATCATCTTCAAGACGGCCGGCTATTCTGCCAACGTCGGCATATACAGCGACCTGGACGGCCATCCCGCGGATCTATTGGCGACCACCGATCCCTTTGCTGTCGTGACTACGGGTGCCGTGGAAGCTCCGGTGACTGCGCCGCTCAACCTGCCGGCCGGTGACTACTGGTTTCAAGCAGTCTATAGCGGTAGTGCCAGCGTCGGTACATCGTTCGATGGTGAAGCGCAAGTCGATTATGTCGCCCACAGTTTTTCCAATCCGCTGCCGGCAACCGCTCCCTGGAACAGCTATCTTGGCCAGCCATTCAATTACTACCTGGTGGGCTATGCGGCAGCGGTGCCAGAGCCCTCGACGATCGTTCTACTCGGCTCTGGACTGATCGGTCTGGTGGCGGTGGCGCGCGGCCGCCGCAGTCGGGCTCGCCGAGTTGAATGTGTTCAACAGTAAGAAGTGGCCGCTCGCTGCATTCCGATCACGTGATTTTCTAGGAGAACACTAGTGCGACTAAATGATCTTCGCGCATCTCTGTTTGGTCTGATCGCGGCAGTTGCCTTGAACTCGATGAGTGGGTCGGCGCTGGCCGGCATCGTAGCCGGCTGGGATTTCGATCCCATCAGCTCCTCCGCCGGTGCCACTTCCCCTTACGCTCCAGCACAGGCGGCGAGCGAACTTACGATCGTCGGGCTTACTCGAGGCTTCGGGGTATCCCTAAGTTCCGTCAATGATGGTTGGGGCGGCAATCTCTTTAACTCGTCTGACGCTGCGAGAGCCGAAATCGATGGAAAGTTCATCACGTTCAGCTTAACGCCTAACTCGACAACCTCGCTTTCGCTGAGCAACATCGACGCCTACAACGTGCGGCGGAGCAGCTCGCTGAGCGCCACGATGGGCCAGTGGCAATATGACGTCGGCAGCGGCTATGCGAACATCGGCAGTGCCATCAATTGGGGCAGCTCACTCGCCACCTCTGGCAACGCTCAGCCGGCGATTGACTTGTCCGGCATCAGTAGTTTGCAGAACATTGCCCCGAGTACCACCGTTACGTTCCGGCTGTTGGTGTGGGGCGGTCTCCCACCATCCTTCGGCACGTTTTATCTCAATGACCCGCCGACCGCGAGCAGCGACCTTGATTTCTCGCTGCAGGGAACGTTGACCGCCGTGAGTGTGCCAGAACCGAGCGGATTGCTGATGGGCGCGCTGGCGAGCGCCTTGGTCGTGGCTGCCCGCATCGGCAAGCGGCTCCGCCGCGTTTTATCGTAATCGTCTAAGGTCCGTCGCTTTATGCTCGTTGTCGATTCTCTCAAAGCCGTCGTAGTTCGCATGTGCCACGTCGACGCTGCAAAAGGCACGATGCCTCTGCAGCGAAGCGCCTGTGACGCGCGGTCGATGTGACGACACTTCTTCCCTGAAAAGACTTCCCAAAGCAACTTATGAGGGCGTTTCCTGAGCGTCCGATCGAGCGGCCGCAGCCTGCACAGGTCCGACACACGAATGGTGCTTAGTTGGCCGCAAGTCCTAGCAAGGAATTGATCTACGACAACGGGCCTCGCTTGAGTAGATGGGAGTTGTCACGTCCCCATCCACGGCAAGGAGGCCCAAGAGATGCGAAGTATTACCGACGGACGCTTTCGCCGGCAAGCCAGCTTTTTGTGCCGGCAATACTTGCAAGACAGCGATCTACCATTCGGCGATGTGTTTTCGGAGAATACTTTGTCGCGGGCCCTTGCGACAATTAGCGACGGTTGGATCGATCGTGTCTACTCACCGCTAGTTACGCTGTGGGTCTTCCTAGGACAGGTCTTGAGCGCCGACCACTCATGCCGAGCCGCCGTTAGCAGGTTGATTGCACACCGCATCGCTCAGGGGCAATCGCCCTGCTCCGCGCAGACGGGCGCCTACTGCCAAGCGCGAAAACGTCTGCCCGAGACGTTCTTTGCCGAAGCTGCTCTCCAGACGGGCCGATCATTGGAGTCGAGCGCGGCGCAGGAGTGGCGATGGAAGAACCGGCGAGTCTACGTTTACGACGGGTCCACCGTTCAGATGCCTGACACGCCGGAAAATCAATCTGAATACCCACAGAACGAGATACAGAAACCGGGGCTCGGCTTTCCCATCGCCAGGCTAGCCGTAGTGTTCTCGCTAGCATGCGGAGCAATTCTTGAGTTGGGGATCTGTCGGTATGCCGGCAAAGGGCAGAGCGAGTTGGGGCTTCTTCGGACCCTGATGAATATTTTCCGGCCTGGCGATGTCATGCTCGGTGACCGCTTGATGTGCGCGTGGACTGAGATGGTGATGCTCCAACAGCGAGGGGTCGACAGCGTCTGTCGCTTTACGTCTCACCGTAAGCACGACTTCAGGAAAGGCATACGCTTCGGCGAAGGCGACCACCTTGTTCTCTGGATCAAGCCGCAGAAACCTCGCTCAATTGAGCGGGAGACCTACGCTGCGTTGCCCTGGGCGATGTTGATTCGAGAGTGCCGCGTGCGTGTCGCCCGACCTGGCTTCCGCACTAAAATCCTGGTGATCGCCACAACTCTATTGGACCCCGACGTCTATACCAAGGAAGATCTCGCTGAACTCTACCGGGCTCGATGGAACGCTGAGCTTGACATTCGATCACTTAAGGAGACGTTGCAAATGGACTACCTACCGTTCATCGTAGCGCGGGCCCTTGGCCCGGCGTTTTCGTGGGAGCCCCTTGGGATAGTTGGCCATGCCGGCCGTCCATCTATCGCCACGGCGTGTCTGTGGAGACGCAGCGGCATAATCACGCACTGCAAATGAAGAACAAGCAATTATCTCGTCTTCACAAATTTTCCCAAACTGTCGTAGAGAACGTGTCCCATGATTTTCGAACTCCGCTGACAGTTATCAAGGAATACGCCGCCCTCCTAAACGAAGGAATGCTGGGCGCCGTTACGCTTGAACAACGACAGTTTCTCGACGTGATTGGCGATCGAGTAGACGATTTGAACCGCATGGTCGAAGACATGCTCGACGTCAGCAAGCTCGAAGCAGGTATGCTCACCGTCCGCCGGGCCAATTGCAATGTCGCTGACATCATACATCATGTGGTGTTGTCGCTCAGTCGCAAGGCGGCTCTTAAAAAAGTGGACTTGTCAGTCGAACTTGAGGACAACCTTCCTCAAGTGTATTGCGACCCTGACAAAGCAGGTCGGACGATAGTCAACTTGGCCGTCAATGCCATCAACGCGTGTTTCGTCGACGGCAAGGTAAAGATCACTGCACGGCGGGATCAACAACCGTCCGATGTCATGATTGGAATCACCGATAACGGGCCGGGCATCGGCGCGAACGACGTGCAACGAATCTTTACGCGCTTTGCTCAGATAAATGCTCCTCCTCAAGATAGCGCCAAGGGCTTTGGGCTGGGCCTGGGTATTGCACGGGAACTGGTCCAGATGAACCTTGGCGAAATATCCGTTACAAGCGAAGTGGGGTCCGGAAGTTGCTTTTCGTTCTCACTCCCGTGCGTGAATCCGGTAGAAGTGGCGCGTCGCTTTATTCGGCGCCTTGTGGAGCATCCAAATGCGCCAGTAGCCGTTCTGTCTCGCCTACGTGCGGAAAACAATAATCCGGGCTTGCTCATCGAGATCGAGTCAATACTGTTTTGCGTGCTGGGAACGAACGATCTCTTATTCCGCATCAAGCCATTCGAGTGGATCGTATTGCTAAATGCCGACGAATCGGAGTATGAGGCATTTCGTAGCCATGTAAAAAAGGCGCTACAAGAGTCCAATTGCAATCGAATGCAAGAGCCTCTGCCTATGTTGGAAATAGAGCTATTGGGGAAGTGGATGTGGCAAGCGATGCCGAGTCAGTGCCGAACGCCCTTGAAGAGTACTTGTCAAGTAATGGTGACACAATGCCATAAAGGCTATGCATGGGTTGCACAACAAATGGCACATCCTCTCCTTCTCGCAGGCAGTTCATGCAACTGGCGGGGCAATACGACGTATCTCGCTTTCATTGCGTTCGGACGAGACGATCTGGGAACCTGGGAACGCAATTGCGGCAAGGACAGAGGGGAACCTGTTTGCGGCTTGAAGGTCGCCGCGGTCCTTGAACGCGGTCGACGCGATGACTGGAGTCACGGCGCTGCCACACATCCGTAACTGGTCCATATGCAAATACTCATTGATGCAATCGATAAAGCTCCGCACGTGCCGGGCGATCTGGTGCTCCACGTGCGAGATGAAAAATGGGAAATGGAAGTGCGGTGGGCGGGCCACAAGCACCGGATCTACTTCTACCGTCTTGATCTAGGACGGATCGCATGGAAGCCACACACGATTGACGTCGTTGAGGTGTCCGAGGTTGCGAAAGCCGTTGCCTGGACAGCTTGGCGAAAGATCACCGTCGACTAGGCTTAATTACGACCACCAATGCTGCTGGCCAGGTCTGTCGACTTTCGCGAGGCGCGCTCTAAGGATTATGGCGATTCCGTTCGGATAGCCAAGTGCGTTCGCTCTGATTTGCTGCCCGGTTAAGTCTAATTTCACCAGTGTTTTGAAGCCAATCCACATGGCTGCGCTCGCCCTGTCTGTGAGACACTAGTCGCCGCCGTTCCTTGGTACGGCGTCGGTCTTTACGTACGATGATTGCCTTGAAGTCACCCTACTGCGCGTAGACCTGCCAACGAGTTTGCCGTTCCCGGCAGCGGTTGTATCGCCGGTTGACTACCGGCGGCGTGGAGCGGTGTGGGCTTCGTCGATTGTCTGCCCTAGTGGCAGCTCTCGCACCAAAATGGAGCGATTTTCTGACATCGCAGGAACGAGCCACCTCACCGGCCGCGTTTGGACAATGACCATTCCGAGTTCTTGTACTCCAAAACCGATAGTGACTTATCGCCGTCTTTATCGAGCTTCCGGAATTTCATCCTGGCGTTCTCCTTCGCCTCGCCCATCTTGCTGCCGGCAAATTCCTTTTCGGAAAGCTTGTAATCCTTGTTGGCGTCGAATTCGTGGAACGCAAAATCAATGGCCTTCTTGCGTTTCCTATCCGCAACTTGGGTGACCGTTGTTGAAACGCAAAACGCAAAAAATAGTAGGGCCCAGACCAGCTTTGATTTCATGGTGAGTCTTTCAGGTTGAGAGCCGCAGAAACCGCTATCGAATCATTCCACGTTAGCCGCCGCGTAGACGCTTGGTCAACGGTTTGCGATTGCGCATTTGATGACGATTCGTCCATGTTTGGCGATAACGATGCGCCGCCTTGAGTGGTCGCAAATCGACCACTAATCGGCGACGTTCAATGGTTGTTGCTTTTCGCAGATAGCAGGATCAGCTGCGGATGCCAGCGATTTGAATACGTCATCGAGCGTACATTCAATCTAGTTGTGGCGTCGATTTTCCGGTGTCATTATGCCCCTCTGATGCGCCGGTGTCGGACCCGCCCCCGACGTTGCCGGCAAGTGCGGGAGGGCCGCTGGTGGTACCCGGCGGCTCTCCTTTCAATGCAATTCACGCTTTCTTGGAGTAATCTGCTCGTTCAGTACAGCCGGGGGAATAAAGCCTTGCGGAAACGTATCCTGTCTTATGCGAGTTGGCTGCACGGTCGGATGTTCTGACGCCCAGTCGCTCGGATTCCACTATTTTGGAGATTAGAGACGATGAAGCGCTTCATTGCAGTTTGTATGGTGCTGAGCCTCGCGGCCGGGTTCGTCGGTTGCGACAAGAAGACCGAAGTCAAGAAGACGACCA
>Ga0268266_10004130_pt1 | contig 14027 bp, 9 predicted proteins | sample KBSS13metaG_FD_190356 | JGI IMG/M metagenome (GOLD analysis project Ga0268266, IMG submission 190356) | Switchgrass rhizosphere microbial communities from Kellogg Biological Station, Michigan, USA - KBS S1-3 metaG (SPAdes) (version 2) | ecosystem: Host-associated > Plants > Roots > Rhizosphere >...
GAACGGTGCGGCTCATGATGTCCAACCATCTGGCCGAGCGCTCGACGAACGCAGCGCCTCCTCCCCGGAATTCGCTCATCAAGCGCTCGGCCAGATGGTTGGACATCATGAGCCGCACCGTTCGCGGACCCAGAATCCGCACGCCATCCAACTCACCGCCGTTGAGCAACATCTGCGCGAAACGGAAATAGTCCGTGGCGGTCGATACCAGGCCACCCCCACCAATCGGCTACGAGCGTGCATGATGGCCGCGTCGTGGGCCGATGCTGCCGTATCTGCTTAGGTTTCTAATGGATCAACACGGTCTGCATGCTGAGTAAGAACGCGAGGCGGTCGTGGCGTAACACTTGAAGCTTAAAATACCTTTGCTGGGGAGGGCCACACCTTCGAATTCAAGGTTGAGTGCGCGCGCCTCCACGTTTGTCCGGATAGCCCCAAAGCGCCGCGGGACATCTGATGAACCCATCAACATATTGAACCGGAGTCGGACGGTCGGAGCGCAGAAAAACAGGTCCGTCGAGATCCACTATCGTGCAAAGCTGGCCGATCAGGAACGCGGGGGCCATGGCAAGGGAGGTTCCGGTCATGTTGCCGATCATCGGCTCGAGGCCCACCTCGCGCGCCTCCCGCGCAATGGCAAGGCCCTCCGTAAGGCCACCGCACTTGTCGAGCTTGATATTCACCACCTGGAATCGGCCACAAAGACTGCGCATATCTGAAAGGCCTTGTACGCTCTCGTCCGCGGCGATCGGAATGCACGAAACAAACTCATCGAGCCACGCATCATGCGCCATGGGAAACGGCTGCTCGATCAAACTCACGCCTGCTCCCTCCAGCACCGGCATGAGCGCGTTGAGTGAATCCGGGGTGAAGCCCTGGTTCGCGTCCACAGCCAACCATGCTTCTGGCAATGCCGCTCTGACTGCCTGGATGCGCGCCGCGTCGTCGGGCTCTCCTGTCAGTTTGAGTTTGAGCGCACGGGCGCCAAGGTAAGAGTGCGCGGTCGCCGCCATTTCCTCGGGCGGCCCGGCGCCGCAGGTAAAGGTCGTCAGCAGAGGCCGCGGCTCGTCGAGACCCGCGATCTGCCACACAGGGCGCCCCTCGAGGTGGGCCTCCAGATCCCACAGTGCGCAGTCGAGCGCGTTCCGCGCCCCTCCACTTGGCAACAGTGTCCGCAATACATCTCGGCTGATGCCGCGCTCGATCTCCGGCCGGAGTGCTTCGAGTTGCTCGAGCATCGTTGCGGGACTCTCACCCCGGTAATAGACCCCGGAGGCCTCCCCTCGACCGATGTGGCCGTCCTGCTCGAGGCACACACAGAGCACATCAGTCGTATTCCATACATATCCGGTGATGTGAAATGGCCGGGTCAAAGGCCAGCGCTCGATCCTGGTCTCGAGAGCCAAAGGACCCCTGATCCTTCTGTCGATCACTCCCGACCCGCCTCGAGGCCAGGCTGTGCGCCATGCCCGATCGGCACGTACAGCACGCTTGGGCAATTCTGGTTGTGAAACAATCTCACGGTCACTGCCGTCGCCTCAGACAGGCTTTCATCCGCGACACACCCGCCACTGTTGAAATTCTTCTGCGCGTGGATCGAATGGATGGGGCCGATCACGAGACGCAGCCTGTGCCCTCGCCTGATGAGCCTCGAGGTGAAGGTGAAGCGGTTGAACTCGTAACGCAGGGGCTCCGGCGTCGAGATGAGCTGTGCTTGGCGTAGGCTCTCCCGATAGCGCGCACGAATTTGATCCGTGGTCAGCAGGATGCTCTCCCCCTGCAGGCCGATCTCATAAACAGACACGCGAAAGTCCGTGTCGGGCCTGTCAATGGAGATCCACGCGGTAAACCTGAAGAACCCGCTGATCTCGGTATCCGACTCGAACGGCGCGCTATGGTAGATGAGGTGAGCGCCTCGCGAAGCGTGGATCATGCGCTGCTCGGTGATCGACGAGGGATCCAGGGTGCTTTCCAGTTCCGCAAGCGTCGTATCGCGGGGATCGTAGACATAACAATCGGGTGCGGGGTCATCGGGCGGCTCGCGTACCAGCGCACCAGAGTGGAATGCGTCAGTGGGATTCCCGGTGGCATGTAGGTAAAAGGGCTCAATGTTTACCGTCACCGCATCAAGGGTCGGTGCGTAACGCCAGCACTCCGCACCCGTGACGTAGTAGGAGACCGCGTCCTGGAGAAAGGCGGGCCTACTCCCATCCTGGAGCGTCCAGGCATACCACTGTGCGTGGAGTTGGTAGAGATCGAGAACTCCCGCCGTCCCGATCTTGATTCCATCCTGCTCGCCGCTCGGCAGCGTGCAGCCTGTGTGATTCCACGGACCGATCACGAGAAGATGCTTCTCCCGCGCAGCGCGAGTGCCGTGACGCATGTGTTGTCGGTAGTGCTCCAACGCGCCGAGCTGATCGCCGTCGTAGATTCCGGTCAGGGTCAGAATCGGAAGGTCGATGCTTCGATAATCCGCGGCACTCGGATTGAAGGCATCCCAGTACGCTCCCTGTTCCGGGTGATCGAGATACTCCTGGAACGTTCGGGAAGGCTCACCCACGAGGCGATCCAGCTCTCGAAAGCTCCGACCGGACTCGAGCCATTTCCGGAAGCCCTTCAACCAGAGCGCATCGTCGGCGAAGCGCTTTCTTTGCCCTGCCCGGCCACTCACCAAGGTGAGCCATCGCACCTCGTATGCGCTGAAAATGTTGCCGCGCATCGGTGTGTCAACGCCGAGGTACGGCGCCGCGGTCGGGGCAAGGCTCCTGAGGTGAGTCGAACGATGGCGCGCGGTCGCCCATTGCGCCGAGCCGAGATAGGATGCGCCGTACATTCCAACTTTTCCGTTGCAGAATGGCTGCTCCGCAAGCCACTCGACGACGTCATGGCCATCACGCGAGTCACGCACGTGCGGCTCGAAGGCTCCGTCAGAGTCTCCCCGTCCGCATACATCCACTGCAAGAAAGCGCAATCCGTAGTGGGCGAAAAGAATGCCTCGATCATGCAAGTGATCCGCGCCGTACGGTGTCAATGAGACCACGCAAGCCGTCGCAGCGGCATCCGCGGGCTCATAGAGATGAGCATTCAGGCCTGGCCCGTCACGCATCGGGATGCGAATCCCGCGTTGAATGCGCAGCTCCGGTTGCTTTGCGGAGCCGCTCATCCACACACCGCGGCAAAGACACGCAAAGCGTTCTCGCCAAGGATGCCGCGGATCTCATTATCGGCATAGCCACGCTTGACCAGGCCGCGTGTGATGTTGGGCAGATCCCGCCCATCCGCAAAGCCATCCAACCTCTGGGTCAGATCGAGCCGATCTTCCTTGCGGAAGCCGATTGTGGTCGCCTGCTCAGCGAGCGTCGCCTGAACCACATCGAGGGGTGCCTGCATGGGCCAATCAGTGCCGATGGCGACATGCCTCCACCCCACGAGACGGCTTATGTAGTCGATGTGATCCAGCATTTGGTGAATCGTAGGACGAGGCTCTGTCGTCAGGAACGGCGGCGCCGCCACAACACCGATGACGCCGCCCGTCCCGGCGATGGCCTTGAGTGCGTCATCGCTCTTGCCACGGGCGTGCGCATAAACACTCCGCGCGGCCGTGTGGTTTGCATTGACCGGGCGCCTCGAATGCCGGCAAGCATCGAGCGTCGTCAACTCTCCACAGTGGCTGACATCGACGATCAGGCCCTGCGCATTGCAGTGGGCGACAACCTCGAGGCCGAACCTGGAAAGCCCGGCATCCACGCGTTCCGTGCAGCCTACACCCACGGCGTCCATCCGGTTGTAGGTCAGCATGAGCGACCGCAGACCCTTCTCGTAGGCTATATCGATTGCCTCGAGGTCCCGCGGAATCGGCGTGATCGGCTGCCAATGAGCGTAGAGCGCCACCAGACCGTCGCGCTTTGCCTCCCGAATCTCCTGCGCTCGGGTCGCACGACGAAGCCAGGGAAGGTGTTGGAAAATCTCATTCACACGATCGAGCTCGAGGCAGAGCGCATCGGATCCGTCGTGGACGCCGATTCCGTAGGTCCCACAGGTCATGCCGGAGGCCCCGTACCAGTCCCGGATGAGGTGAGATCGGCCAACGCGCGACATTTCGTACGGCCAGTACTCGGCCTGTGTCAGCCGCTCCCAGTCGGATCCGCCCGTCGCCAGATGCGAGCGCAGATCCTCCAGCAACGCTGGCGGGTAGTGGTCGAAGAGATTGCTCCCGCCGACGTGTTGCGCGAGCAGGTCGATCACGATGCTCTCGCGATGGAGCCGTGCTGCCCGCGCCTCCTCTGCTTCAGTCAGCCCGAAGTCAAACCGTGCTGAATGCGTCATGCGTCTCAGTTGCCTCGATATCCCGCCGTACAGTTCCACTGCCACGCCACAGGTGCCAGGCGATCCAGACATAGGCAGGCGTCAGCGCCAGGAGCGCCGCTCGCAGGGACTCTTCGCCAAGCCGCGGATGCAGCGCATCGCTCAGCGCACCCACCGCAAGCGGCCCCAGCCCCATCCCGATCAGGTTGGACACAAAGAAGACGAGCGCAATGGCTTGAGCTCGCATGCGCTCTGGAGCGAGCGACTGGATCACGGCGAGCAGCGGACCGATGGACATCGCCGCGCAGAGGCTGTTGATCCAGATCAACCCGAATGCGATGTATCGATTCGGTGCCGTGTAGACCAGAGCGGAGATCGTCCCGAGCCCGATATAGAGCCAAGCCGTCATCCAAATCTGGAGACGCTCGTTCCGCGCGGCATAACGAGCGGCCAGCTCACCGCCCAGGTACGCTCCCAGGGCGCCGCCCGTGCCGTAGACGATGGCGAACCACGTCCCCAGCGTTCCGGTGCCGATGCCATAGTGTCGAATGAAAAATGTCGAGAGCCACAGGGTTGTGCCATTGCCGCAGAACGTCATGATCGCGTAGCTCAGTAGGAGATGGCGGAAGGTCCGGGTGCTCCAGAGCGCTGTTGAGATCTCGCCCAGTGTGGGGCGAGCTTCCGCTCCCGGACGCCGAGCCTCTCCGGAGGGGCGTGCGGGGGATGCTGGACTCAGCCGTGGCTCATGCAGAGTGAGGCAGGCGATTGCCGCCAGGATCAATCCCGGCGCGCTCAATGAGAAGAATGTCGCACGCCAGCCCCAGGCCTCGTTGATCCAACCCGCGAGGAAATAGCCGATGACGGAGCTCAGGGGAGCCGCAAGCATGTAGCGCGCCATGGCCCTGGGCCGCTCGGAGCGCTCGAAATGATCGGCAATCAAAGAGGAGCCCGCCGGGACGCACCCTGCCTCGCCAATGGCCACTGCGATCCGGCTCAGCAGAAGTTGCGCGAACCCCTGCGCCAGTGCGCACACAAAAACGGCGATGCTCCAGAGAGCCGTCGTCCCGGCAATGATCGTGATTCGATTGCCCCGGTCCGCCCAGCGCGCGATGGGAAGGCCCATGACGGAGTAGAACAGGGCGAAGGCGATTCCCGTGAGCAGCCCGAGCTGTGTATCGCTCAAGGAGAGCTCCAGCTTGATACTTTGAAGGACCAGGCCCAGGGCCAGTCCGTCTGTCAGATTCAGCGCCAACACCATCGCCAGGACCCCCAGCAGGTAGCTCCGGTAGGCAGTTCCTCTCATCTCAGGGTCAATCGACGCGCCGGAATGACAGACCCCAGGTCTGAAGCGTCGAGTAGCGGAATCCGCGCCCATCGGGATCCGTAACGAGCATCCCACCGCAAAACGCGAGTCCGTTCGGACTGTCCGCGCGCCATAAGTCTTTCGCTACGGACTCCAATGGCTTCAGGGTCGATCCAAACCGCCCGACTGTCGCAAGATACGCGCGACCGCTCTTGTCGAGGATGGTGGCTTCATCTCCTGTGGCATCGCACCGGTAGCGACCGAGGAGCGCCTCGGGGTTTGCAGTGGGGACCGGCGCTGCCGCCTCGAGCGGCTCGACATTTCCATAGTGGATGAATCGGATTGCCGCGGGCATCGCCCCCTCGCCCGGCAGGACAATCCGGAAATCCCAATGATCCGCGACAAGATCGCCGTTCGCCACCGCATGGAAAGGCTGCGGGTTACCGTCGACAGATCCAACCTGCCGGCCCTCTTCGGCATACAGTTGAATACTGCGGCCAGTCTCGGGTGAATAATAAATGCCCCGGGCAAGCGGGGCCGCATCTCGGGGCGCTGCCTGAAGCCCCACATCCTCCACACACGCAGCAATGATGGCGTGCGCGCTCACCATCGCCCCGTGAGGTCTCAAACCATAACAATTGCTGTTATCGAGCAAGACGATACTGAGTCCCGCCGCCGGGATCTTCAGCATCTGGCAACTCGCGCCGAGCCATCCTCCCCCGTGCTCAATGACTTCGAGACCGCGCCAGGATGAGATCTTCAGACCCAGGCCGTAACCGGTGCTCGCGCCGTTCGCCAACCTCTGCGGGCTGCGCATCGCGGCCCACGTCTGTGAGCTACCAACGACCGGGGCACTCATGTGCGCAAGCCAGCGCAACATGTCATCGACCGTCGATACCATGCCACCGTGGCCCGCATGGTCCATCCAATACCAACGCTCGTACTCACCGGCCGGGCTCGTCATATGCGCCGTGGCGCTGTTGGAAACAAAGTTGCTGTCACGGCGCCGCAGTAGGGTGTCGTACATTCCTACCCGATCGAAGATCCGATTTCGCAGCACCTCCTCCAGCGAACGGCCGGCAATACGCTCGATCACCTCGGTCAGGATGCAAAAACCGCCATTGTTGTAGCAGAACGAGGTGCCGGGGGCCGCGTTGGCATCGAGCACATCACGATACAGACCGACGAGCTGCGCGTTGGTGACACCCGCGCCCAGGCCGCTGAACTGAAAGCAAAGGTCGATCGCGTCCCGCAGTCCCGACGTGTTCCCCATCAGTTGCCGCATCGTGACGTGGCGGGCGACGGGATTGAGCTCCGGCAGGAACTTGCTCACCGGATCATCGATGCCCGCTTTGCCGTCTTCGCACAGCAGCAGGTAGGCGAGGCAGGTGAAGTGTTTGGTAGTTGAGCCAATCCGCATGCGCGTGGCGGGCGTCAGCACCATGGGGAGCTCCAGGCTCGCCAGTCCGAAACCCTTGCGATAAACCGGCCGGCCGTCGATCGCGATTCCAACCGCTGCCCCCGGGTGATGACATTGGTCGAGGTCGGCGAAGAGTGCGTCGATCTTGCGCTCATCGAGCCTGGCCCGGTACACCTAGAACTGCCTCAGGAGCGAAAAACCAACGACCCGCGGCTGCAGATAGGTAAAGGCATAGGGTGGAAATCCGCCAAGTCCCCCAGCAAGGGCCGCCTGCCTGTCGAACACGTTGGTGACGAAAAAATTCCCTGCCCAGGATGCGTACTTCAGGCTCGCGTGCAGGTTCACGGTCGCGTAGCCGCCGAAGGCCTGCCGCGGCGGAATCGGCGGAATCGCTGGCGGCGCGAGGGTCGACGGCGGCGGTGTTGCGAATTCTCCGAATCGGTCGCCGACGTAACTGAGATTTCCGCCGATCGCTGCAGTCCATTGAGACAGCAGGTGAAAATCCTGATTCACGGCGAGGTTGGCGGACCACTTCGCCGCGTACGGAAGACGATCACCGCTCGCACCGTACGCGCCTCCGAGCACGAAGCTGCCGATGGGCAGCGGCTCGGAAAGAGTTGCGTCGTTCCAGCTGACCCAGCCGGAGAGCTTTGTCCCCTTGGCGGGCCGCTCCTCCAGAGCAACCTCCACGCCCTGGCTCCTGGCCTTGCCGGCATTGCCGGTATAGGTAAAGAGCGTATTGGCATCGACCAGATTCAGTTGGATATCGCGCCAATCGATGTAGTACGCGGACGCATCGATCGACAGCCTGTGTTCGTAAAGATCCGCCTTCGCACCCACCTCGTAGTTCAACGTCTTATCGGGCTTGAAGCTCAGCAAGGGAACCCCTGGGGAGTTATTCGGGCCTCCCGCGCGATACCCGGATGCGAGTCTCGTGTACACCATGAAGTCCGGCGACAGCTTCAGTTGCGGCGTCAAGAGATAGGTGAATGCATTGTTCCGGATCGTGAGCTCCGGGGTGATCGACGGCGCGAGTGACGGTATTTCCAGCACCTGCCCGAAGGTCTCCTTGATCCAGCTTTCCCGTCCCCCGATCTGTACACTAAAGCGGTCGGTGACCTGCACGGTGAGATCGGCGAATACGGCATACTCGCTGTAGGTGCTGTCGGCCCCCTGGTCGAACATCGTTCCCGCGTTCTGCAGTGACACCGGATCCACCAGAAAATAGTTTCCGGTGCTTGGGGCGGATTCGTGCGTATAAAACACGCCCGCGAGCCATTCGAGCTGCTCGCCGAGAGCGGCGGACAAGCGCACCTCTTGCATGAATTTACGGCTCTCACCGTTCACGAAATCCGCGGACGGCGTTTGAAACACGTAACCCAGGTCCGCGGCGTTGAACGTCTTGTTGCGGTTGTAGCCGCTGATAGATGTCAGATCGATCCCATACAGCTTCATATGCAAAGTGGCGCTGTAGGCCTGAACCTGGACTTCATAGCCGCCGTATCCGGGGAGGTCGAATTGTTGCCTCGCCCGCAGGCCAAGGGTCTGCGGATAATCGGCATTGGGGACGTCGACGTTGTTGCTGCTGTCAGCCTGCAACTTCTGGTACAAAGCGCTGAGCTTCAGTGAGAAATCCGCGGCAGGCCTCCACCAGAAGGCCAGGTGAGCGCCAGAGGCACGGTCATCATTGACCCCGCGCAAGTCGTAGACCGGATTGTCGATATAGCCGGGGTCTCTTCTGGCAAAGCCGCTCGCGCGCAGCGCAGCCGTATCCGCGAGCGGTATGTTGATTGATCCACGCGCGTTATATCCCGTGCCATCACCGTGGGCGATATCGCTCAAGCCTCCCTCCAGTCGAGCACTGAATGCGGCAGTCGAAGGGTCTACTGTAACGAACTTGACGAGCCCGCCCATGCTGCTCGCGCCATAAAGGGTTCCCTGGGGTCCGCGCAATACCTCGATCCTCTGCAAATCACTCGGATCGAGATCCGGAACGATGGCCGATCCTCCTGTAAAGGTGGAGGATCCGAAGGGCACATCGTCGATAGTCACTCCTACGGTTGGATTGGTGCCGAGCCCTGTACCTATGCCGCGTATCGTCAGGACCTGCTCGTTTCCCGCGGCCGTGACCGGCGCAACACTTAATCCGGGGACGCTGGATGCATAGTCCTGCAGCCGCAGCTGGTTGCTTTCAGCGAGCGTGCCGGCGTCGATCGCCGTGACGGGTATCGGCACATCCTGTAGCCGCTGCTCGCGCTTTTGCGCGGTCACGACGACTTCTTCGAGCAGGATGCCGGTCTCTCTAATTTCCGAGTTGGGAGAGGCCTCAGAGTGTGGGTCACCGGCCGCTCGTGAGGTTGGATCTTTTGGAATCGCGGACGTGGACGCGGTCGGCTTAGGCACCGAAATATACATCGCGCCTGTACGTGCGTCCGTCGTGAGCACGAGCGAGGTGCCCTCGAGGAGCTTGCGTACCGCGTCCTCCATAGTGAGGCGCCCATGCACGCCCCGGGTCTTGAGCCCGTGGACCTGGTCCGGTTGATAGACGAGATCGACCCCGTAATCCTTGGAAAGCCTCAGCAATGCCTGCGACAGCTCTCCCGCGGGTATGTCGATCGTCCTGGGCTCAGCGGCCCAGCCGGTCAATGACAGGCAGCATGCGACAATCAGCGCGGTCAGCGTCGCTCGGATAGTGAGGCGGTTCTTCGTCATCTGGACTCCCCATCAGGCTGCATGCGGGGCGCCAACCGGGACGCGCCGCGCTCACCTTCATAGTCCCGATAGACGAGAGACCGGTTTCGATCCCTACAGTTTTTATTTTTGTGACAGATTGATGCGATTGCCGTGCTGGCTCGACCTGCAATCCGAAGCCCGCCTCGAGCAGGTGCACGAAGCCATCCAGGTTGGTCGCGCGGAAGTTACCTTCGATCCGCAGCGCCCCGATGCGGGCGTCATCGACGACAAGCTGCCGTGTGTTGTAGCGGTTGAATTCCTGAATCGCCTGGAGAAGCGATTCGTTGCGGAAGATCAGCATGCCGGTCCTCCACGAGAGCTGCTCCTCTGCCTGCGGGAGCGGCTTGTCCTCGATCAGCGTTCCGGCAGAGGTGCTGTGAGCCACTGCTCCTGCGGCGAGGATCGCGGAGTCTGCTGTGCCCTGCGAAGGTTCCGCCCCATCGATCCGTACCGTTCCATCGGTGACGATGACCTGGATGTCATTGCCAACCCCTCTTCTGACGCTGAACGCCGTTCCGAGCGCCGTAATGGTCCGGGTGCCCGCACCCACTCGGAAGGGCCGGGAGGGATCCCTCGCCACCTCGAAGAAGGCCTCTCCGCGTTCCAACTGGATCTGCCGCCCGCTTTGCGTCATCGCGACGTGGATCGCGCTGTTGGTGTTCAACGTGATCCTGGAGCCGTCAGAGGTTGGCACATAGGCAAGCCCTCCGATGGGCGTTGAGTAGCTTGTGCCATGCGCCCCCTGCATTTGCGCAAGGATCTCCGGATAGAGATACCAGGCGGTTGCGACGCAAACGAGGAGCGAGGCCGCCAGCGCGAGAGCCGTCCTGGCTCTTCGAGGTGCTACTCGAGTGTCCACCGGACGAGCAACGGTCTGCGTCTGCTCGGACTCCCCGAAGAAGGGCGTCAGGGTCCAGGCTCCCGGTGGCGGCGGCGTCAGACTCGCATGTCCCGCACCCAGAGCCCGCAGCCGATCCGACTGTTGCCAGGCTCGCTCGAGCCGCAGATACGCAACCCGGTGCTCGACGGCCGCCGCGAGCCACCGCTCGAGGGCGCTCTGCTCCACGGCGCTCCATTCATTGGAATGGGCGCGCACCAGCCAGAGGCTCGCCGCCTTCTCGATCGACTCAGCGCTTTCCTTGCTCATCTTGTTGCTGCGGTTGGATATGGGGTTGGCGTTCCTGCCGCGGTATGAGCGCATTGACGCTCATGTACTGCGCCAGGAGCCGAGTGCCGATCGCGAGGTGCCGCTCAATAGCCTTCTCCGTGATGCCTAAGCGAGCCGCGACTTCCTTCTGTGGGATGTCCTTGACCCGTCGCATCCAGAAGACCTCCCGACACCTGGCGGGAAGCCGGTCATACGCCCGTGCAAGCCGCGCAAGCTCTTGCCCGGCACTGACGTGCTTCTCGGGTGTCAGCTCATCGATCAGGACTTCCAGAAAGTCATTGTCCCCTGCCGCACGGATCGAAACGATGCGTTCTTTCCGGATCCGGTCCACCATCAGGTTTCGCGCTGTGCTGAAGAGGAAAGCCTTCGCGTTTTGCGGCAAGCTCACCTGGGCCGCTTCATAGACGCGTGTGTAGGCCTCTTGGCGAATGTCGTTATGCTCATCGCGGTGCGGCCATACTCGCGCGAGGAAGCGCATGAAGCTCTCCTCATGAGGGAGGATCTCCTGCGTGAACCAGGCGTCGAGGGCACGGGACATACCGTGAGAGCGTACCTCGGAGGCGGTCGGAGGGGTAGCCCGGTGACTCTCGTACGTTATTGATTTTATAAGAATTTGAGTTGTAGGGATTTTCACCCGTCAACCGTGTGGCAGGTCCTGTCCGTCCTCAGGTGGCGGAGGATGTCGACCTGCACGTCGCAAGTCTCATCAGGCCGACGCGGGCATGAAACGCTCGAACCATGCGACAAGCCGTGCGGCGTAGTCGAACATCGCCGGCATCTTGCGCACGCCATGGCCCTCTTCCGGATATGAAACCAAGACAGACGTAACACCGTTCTCGATCAGCGCGTTGTGAAACTGCACCGCCTCTTCCGGCGGTGTGCAGCGGTCGAGCAGGCCACAAACGTTGAGCGCCGGTGTCTTCACGCGATGCGCGAACATCACGGGGCTTCGTGTGAAGTAGCGTCCGCTTGTGTTGGTAATGCTGTCCTGCAGGAACACTCGCACGAAATCGGGAATATTCGAGACCAGATGCTCCGTCAGGAAGTTTGTCACGGGCGCTGTGGGCACAGCTGCGGCGAAACGCGCGTCCTGTGTGATGATCCAAGAGCTCATGTAACCGCCGTGGCTAACACCGGTTACACCGAGACGCTTTGGATCCGCACGTCCACTGGCGACCAGATGATCCAGGCCCGTGAGATGATCGTGCATCTCTTCACCGCCGCAATCGCCTAGCACGCCGCGTGCGAACGCCTGGCCGCGACCCGAGCTGCCTCGGGGATTCGGCAGAAACACAGCGTAGCCGCGAGCGAGCAGCAACAGCATCGGTAGCGAGCGCCCGAGCCAGCGCGGTCGATGATTCGCAACCGGGCCGCCATGCACCATCGTCACGACCGCATGTGATTTGCGCACATCGTTCGGCTTGAGCAGGTAGCCCTGAATCTCGAGTCCGTCCCGCGCATTCCATGTGAGTTCCTCGACCCCACCGAGGCATTGCACGGTCTGCGAATACTCTGCATCGAGCGAGCGCACCACCCGATACTCCCCGTTCCGAATGACCGCGATCTCCGGTGCGCGCCGAAACCCCTCGCCCACCAGCGCGCAATCCCTCGAAGCGCCACCGCCCGAAACAGTTGCATGGAAGCCTGAAGTCGTCGTCTCCCAACTTGTCCAGGTCTCGGTGAATTTTCCGGACGCGAGATCATAGGTCGCGACGACGGTCTCGAAGCCTCGATGTCCAGCCAGCAGCAGCGCTGTATCCGAGCGCCATTCAACGCAACTGATGTCGACGCCGTTCGTCGCGACCCGCTCGACCGCACCCGACTCCGCATCCACGATGCGCAACTCCCCGGCAACCACCCAGCGATCGCTACAGAAGGCATCGACGACAGCAACATATCGTCCTGACGGCGACGCCGCAGGCCAGCCGAGCTGGTCCACAGGCTCATACAGCGACCGGCGCGCTCCGGACGTCAGCTCGAGGCGCTCGAGCGTTGCCGTGTACCACAATCCTTCACCAGGCCCCGGTGATACAACGGCGGCAACCGCATCCGGGCCGAACCAACACGCCTCCCACACGTTGATCTCGCGTGATGACACGCAGCGCACTGTCTCGCTCGCAAGGTCGTATACCCAGAGCCTGCGCCAGCGATAGCTCTCATCACCCGTTTCGACACGTGGCATCCACGCCGCCGCACCGGTCGCCGTCTGGCTACTTGTGATTGCGCCCTGTCCGCCGGATATGTCTGCGCCGTGCCCGGCGACGCCAAGCATATCCGCGTCCCGTCAGGCGACCAGTGCAGATACTCCACCCAACCCTCGATACGCGGCGTCGCCTGGGCGCTGCCGCTGTGCGGGTCCAGCAGATAAAGCTGAAAGTCACCGGCTTGCGCGCGATCGGAAAGAAAGGCGATGCGCGCGCCATCGGGCGAGAACTTGGGCAAACGGTCGATATTGGGCCCGAATGTCAGGACACGCGTGTCCCCGCTTGCGACGTCTGTCGTGCAGATACGCGTAGGAAAGCCGCCCTCGAGCCGCTCCAGCAGCGTGCCGGAGAAGGCGATGCGGCCGCCGTCAGGCGCGAAGCTCACCTCCATTGCATCGCTGAGCTGGCCCGTGCCGGGCTTGCGCAATGCGCGCATCAGGGCCTCGGCTTCCTCGAACAACAATGATGGGCTTACGTCGTTTTCCATTTTCGAACTACGTGCTCCACCTGTGCAAGATCGGTGCGAACCGTCCGCGCGGCCCGCCAGAAATGCGCACTGGCCCAAAACGCCACGAATGACATGGACAGCATGGCATAGCGCAGCGACTCGCCGCCGAGAAGGGGCTCGAGCTCATCGCTGAGCGCGCCAACCAGCTGCGGTCCCAAACCCGCCCCGAAGAGGTTCACGAGCAACATCACCACTGCGAGAGCTGTTGCGCGCATTCCGTCCTCGAACAATCGTTGCAACAGTGCGAAAGTCGGGCCGATGAACAGGTTGAACACGATCATGAGTACGGTCAGCGAGACCAGCGCCGCATGCTTTCCCGGGACCAGCAGGAACAACAGGAAGCACGGCACGATGCCCGCGATGATGGCAGCGGTCCACCGCAGCTG
>Ga0268266_10004131_pt1 | contig 14025 bp, 12 predicted proteins | sample KBSS13metaG_FD_190356 | JGI IMG/M metagenome (GOLD analysis project Ga0268266, IMG submission 190356) | Switchgrass rhizosphere microbial communities from Kellogg Biological Station, Michigan, USA - KBS S1-3 metaG (SPAdes) (version 2) | ecosystem: Host-associated > Plants > Roots > Rhizosphere...
CAGGTGCAGGGACATTTGCGCCAGTTCGCCCAGTATGATGGGAATCGCCAGCACAAGGGTCTTATAAATTTCGGTGTTCTTCCAGTTCTTCATGTCTTTCGGGCCGGCAAAGGTAATTCGAATTTGATGCCGGAATAAATGTGGATTTCCCATCGGTGGGAATACGGTGAACCGGAAACCATTAACTTGTAAAAAAAATCTATGGAAGATATCCGATGGGGCATCCTGGGCTGTGGTCGCATCGCCAGGAAATTTGCCGCCGACTTAAAACTGGTCTCCGGAGCCAGGCTGATGGCAGTAGCCGCCCGTAAAATCGAAGATGCCCGGGCCTTCGCCAATGAATTTCCAGCCCCGCATGTTTTTGGAAGCTATGCCGACCTTGTATCGGATCCCGATGTGGATGTTATCTATATCGCCTCTCCCCATGGCCTTCACCACGAGCAGACCCTGCTTTGTCTGAATCATGGCAAGGCGGTACTCTGCGAAAAAGCATTTGCCCTGAATCACCACCAGGCCCTCGAAATGATAAACACGGCAAGACAAAAAAATATTTTTCTGATGGAAGCGCTCTGGTCAAAATTTCTTCCCCAGTATCATAAACTGGAGGAATTGAAAGCCAGCGGCGCAATCGGGGAAATCCGTTCCATTCAGGTGGATTTTGGATTTGTTCCGCAACCGCCTGCGCCTCCCAGGCTTTTCGATCCCGCGCTCGGCGGAGGCAGCCTGCTCGATATCGGCATTTATAATGTATGGCTGGTCGTTTCCCATATGGGCAGGCCGGATGAAGTGGAAGCATCCATCACACCATCACCGGAAGGTGTGGACATGCAATGCGCCGCGCTCTTTAAATATAAAAACGGCGCGATGGCACAACTTTTCTCGACCCTCGAATCCAATACCGGCACCGATGCCGATATCTGCGGAACACAGGGCAGGGCCCGGCTCACCAGCCGGTTCTATGCTCCCAGCGCCAACATTGAACTTTATCCGGGCCGTGAAGACAGCCGGCAGGAAATCCCGGTTTACCGAGAAGGCGGATTCGGATATCAGTATGAAGCAAGACACGTAGTGGAATGCCTGAAAAGGGGATTGAAGGAAAGTCCGGTCATGCGTTTTGAGGACAGCCTGCTTATCATGGAAACACTCGACCGGATTCGTGCTGCGGCCGGAATGAAATTTACGGCCGATTGATTTTTTTCTCCACTACCCTCCTGTATGTTTCTTCATCCACCATATTTTCTGATTTGGAAATGATCACGGTGGCTACTGCATTTCCCATAAAGTTGATCAGTGCCCGGCCTTCACTCATGAACCGGTCCACGCCAATCAGCAGGGCAAGCCCTTCCAGGGGGATCACTTTCATGGCCGTTAAAGTGGATGCCAGCACAATAAATCCGCTTCCCGTAACGCCTGCAGCGCCCTTGCTGGTGATAAGCAGTATGCCAATGATGACGAGTTCCTGACCCAGGCTAAGTTCAATACCGAATACCTGTGCAAGAAAAATAACACTCATACTCAGGTAGATGGTCGTACCGTCGAGATTGAAACTGTATCCCGTCGGGATAATGAGACCGACGGCTTCTTTTTCGCAACCCGCGTCTTCGAGTTTCTGCATCAGCGAAGGGAATCCGGCTTCGCTGCTGCTCGCGCCGAGAACGATCAGAATTTCTTCTTTAATATATCCGAGCAGTTTCCAGAGACTGAATCCATAATAGCGGCAGATAAGATTCAGGACAATAAAAACAAACAACAGTCCGGTGAGGTAAAAACAGATCATCAGCTTGCCCAGCACAAAAAGCGTCCCGAACCCAAATTTGCCAATGGTATAGGCCATTCCTCCGAAAGCGCCGAGGGGACTGAGCTTCATGATCATTTTCAAAATATTGAAAACAACCTGGTTGATTTTCTGTAAGCCGTCAAGTATGGATTTCCCGGAAGTGCCCAACTGTTTCAATCCGACAGCAAAAAGAACGCTGAAAAAAAGGATCTGCAGAATATCTCCTTTCGCAAACGCTTCGACAATATTGGAAGGGACAATATGGGAGAAAAAATCCAGCCAGCTGAAAGACTCGGCTTCCTTCGCGATCTGCGTCACCTGCGCCGTCTGTCCCTGCCCGTGAGCTACACCCGCACCCGGTTTAATACCATTGGCAACGACGAGCCCGATAACGAGCGCCAGGGAGGAGACCACTTCAAAATATATCAGGGCTTTCAATCCAAGCCGGCCGACTTTCTTCATACTCCCCGCACCGGCAATCCCTGTTACGATGCTGCAAAAGATGACCGGCACGATGATCATCCGGATCAGGTTGATAAACGTATCGCCGATGAGTTTGGCCGTGGGCGCAAAGGATGGGAAGAGCCATCCGCACAAAACGCCGAGTCCAATGCCGATAAGTACCTGGATATATAAATGCCTGAGATATTTCATGCGATTCCCGCGGTGCCGTACAAGGCCGGTAAAAATGATCCGGGAAAGTAAATCTTATTTCAATGCGGCATCGACGATGACCTGGGCTTCCTGCAACATTTTATCGAGATGCTCCCTGCCCAGAAAACTTTCGGCATAGATCTTATAAATATTTTCGGTACCTGAAGGCCGCGCGGCAATCCATCCGTTTTCCGTTTCCAGTTTCAGCCCGCCGATCGAAGCCTGGTTGCCCGGCGCTTTGGTGAGTATGCCTGTAATAGATTCTCCGGCCATGGTTTTCGATTTGATCTGGTCGGGATTCAGTTTGGATAGTTTTGCTTTTTGTTCCGGTGTGGCGGCCGCTTCCACGCGGTCATATACTGAATGTCCCAGCTCCTGTTCAAGTTCTTTATATATCTGTCCCGGATCTTTTTGCAACTTAGCCGTCATTTCCGCAGCCAGCAGGGCCGGAATAAAACCATCCTTGTCCGTCGTCCATACCTGTCCGTTTCGCCGGCAAAAACTGGCGCCGGCACTCTCCTCTCCTACAAAACAAAGCGAGCCGTCAATGAGCCCGTCCACAAACCATTTAAATCCGACCGGCACTTCATAGAGCGGGTGATTGAGTTTTTTTGTCACACGGTCGATCATGCGGCTGCTGACCAGCGTCTTCCCAATGGCGACAGAAGATTTCCAGTCTGGCCGGTTCTGTAAAAGATAAAAGATACAGGCGGTAAGATAATGGTTGGGCGGCAGCAGGCCGGCGACCGGCGTAACCACGCTATGACGGTCATGATCCGTATCGCAGGCTACCGAAATATCGAATTTATCTTTCATTCCGATCAGCCGTTGCATGGCATAGGGTGAAGAAGGATCCATGCGGATTTTGCCGTCCCAGTCAACCGACATGAACCTAAAGGTGGGATCTACCGTATTATTCACGATCTCCAGGTTGATTTTATATTTATCCGCGATGGGTCCCCAATAGTGAACCCCTGCTCCTCCCAGCGGATCGGCGCCTATCCGGATGCCCGAACTGCGGATGATGTCGAAATCCAGTACATTTTTCAGATCGTCCACATAATGATTGATATAATCGAAACGGTGTGTGGTGGAAGCACGCAGCGCCTTTTCGTAAGTCATCCGCTGCACGCCCTGTAGTTTTTTTTCCAGCAATTCATTGGCCTTCTTTTCTACCCATGAAGTGATCTCCGTTCCCGCAGGTCCGCCATTGGTCGGATTGTATTTGAAACCTCCGTCATCAGGCGGATTGTGCGAAGGCGTTATCACGATACCATCCGCGAGCCCGGTTTTTCGGTTGCTGTTATACGTTAGAATAGCCTGCGACACGGCAGGCGTTGGCGTATAAGGAGATCCTTCCGGGATCATGGTCTCCACTCCATTGGCGGCAAGAACCTCCAGCGCAGTCACCGAAGCAGGCTCCGAAAGTGCATGGGTGTCAATACCCAGGAAGAGCGGCCCCTCGATTTTCTGCTCTTTACGGTATTGACAGATCGCCTGTGTAATGGCCAGGATATGCCACTCATTAAAAGAAGACGAAAGGGAGGAACCGCGGTGTCCCGACGTGCCAAAAGCCACTTTTTGTGCCGGTACGGAAACGTCCGGTTGTAATGCATAGTAGGCCGTAATGAGGCGTGGGATATTTACGAGTATCGAAGGATCGGCGGGTTTACCGGCGGCTGGGCTTATTTTCATGGTTCTTAAAGTTAGCGAATAATAAAAATCGTGAAATTTTGGTTATTGGGATAATTACTATATTTACCCGACTGAAATTGCTTTGAGAAAATACTTTTCCATCTTTCTGCTGCTGATACTCCTGTTTAATATAATAGGATACCGTGCCTGGTTTTACTATGCCGAAATAAAGGCCGACGCCAGGCTGGAAACCCGGCTCGATGAAAACCGGTATGAAGAAAACGAACTCATCGCCATCACGATTCCCCTCGACAACCCCTACCAGATGGAACAAAGGGGCCTTGAACGCATCTCCGGTGAAATCACCCTGGATGGTAAGACCTACAAATATGTGAAGCGGCGCGTAATGGAAGGCAACCTGATTATATACTGCATTCCCGACACGCATAAAATGATATTGAAGAAAGCAGGCAGCGATTATGGAAATGCCGTCAATGATCTGGCCGGCAACAACAAGTCATCCTCACGTTCGGGCTTTCAGAAAAATTTTAGCGGAAACGATTACGAAAATCATTCTTACCAATACAAGCTTATGTTACCGGCGGTTTCCTTACCGGCATTCTTTCCCCGTTTCCAGGTTTCCCTTTCGGAACCACAGATAGCTTCTTCAGGCAAGCCGCCCCAATTCCAGGCCTGATTCCGTTTTTCCGGGTTTTCTTTTCCTACTAAATATTGAATATGTCCAGATTATTATTAATAATCGGCATTATACTGTTGCTGGCAACAGAAATACTGCGCGTTTATTTTATCATGCCTTTTCCAGGCAGTCAGCAGTCCGATACCATCGGATGGGCTTATTTTATCGAAAAATATAAATGGCTGCTCCGGCTGATCGGCATTCTTCTGGTCATCGGTCCTGCACTGAAAATATATAAGTCAAGAAAACCATGGCCCATCATCCTGCTTACGCTGCCCATTCTTTTCTACTTTTTTGTCTTCGGTGTTTTCAACTTTAAATTTCAGGCCGATAAAATATTCTATCAGCCGGAGCATAAGAATTTCGCCGGAATAAACAGCAATACCATTGACACCAATAAACTGATCATCGGGATAGACATCAACGGGCAGGCCCGCGCCTATCCCATTCAGATCATCGGATACCATCACCAGATAAAAGATACCGTCGGCGGCGTTCCCGTCATGGTTACCTACTGTACGGTTTGCCGGACGGGCAGGGTTTACAGCCCCCTGGTTGACGGCAAGGCGGAAAACTTCCGGCTCGTGGGAATGGATCATTTTAATGCCATGTTTGAAGATAAGACCACCGACAGCTGGTGGCAGCAGGCTACCGGCATAGCCGTGGCGGGTCCGCTGAAAGGAAAGAGCCTTTCAGAGATTCCTTCCCGCCAATATTCGCTCGCTGCCTGGATGAAGCTTCACCCCAATTCCACCATCCTGCAACCGGACTCGCTCTTCCAAAGCGACTATGATGATCTCGCCAAATTTGACAAGGGTAATGTTAAAAGCCGCCTGGAAAAGAGAGACTCCGCGTCCTGGAAAATGAAGTCATGGGTTATCGGGGTAAAAGCCGGTGGCCAGGATAAGGCCTATGACTGGAACGACCTGGTGAAAGAACGTCTTATACAGGATAGCATCGGTAGCATGGCCGTCGCACTGATATTGGAAAATGACACGGCAAGCTTTCACGTATTCAACCGAACCGTGCAGGGCTCCCGCCTTTTTTTCCGCGCAGATCCTGCAGTCCCTTTCCTAACGGATACAAATACCCGCTCACAGTGGACGCCCGAAGGAATCTGCATTTCCGGCCCTTTGAAAGACAGCAAACTGGAGCCTTTGCAGGCTTATCAGGAATTCTGGCATTCCTGGAAGCAGTTTCATCCGCTCACAACTACCTATAAAAATCCCTGATTATGGCATACATCAAATTAAATAACGGATTACCCGGCATCACGGGCTTACTGGAAAACCGGGTAGATACGGCAGCGCCTATCCGGGAACTCACCCAGATCCTTTTACGCGGAGAGAACACGCTGACGGAAATGGAAAGAGAGCTGATTGCCACCGTCGTTTCCTATGGCAATCAATGCCGCTTTTGTACCAATGCACATGCAGCCACGGTGATTGCCCTGGGCGGTTCGAAAAAATTGCTTGACTTAGTCTGTCAGGATATGGAAAATGCACCCGTCACCGAAAAACTGAAATCTCTTTTGAAAATCGCCGCTGCCGTACAGCGTTCCGGCAAATCAGTATTGCCCGAACACATCGTCAGGGCAAAAAATGCGGGAGCCTCCGACAGGGAAATTCACGATACGGTGCTGATTGCGGCCCTGTTCTGTTTGTACAACCGTTATGTGGATGGACTGGGAACTTATTGCCCGGAAGATCCTGCCTATTATCAGAAACTGGCTTCGCGGCTGGCCTCTCACGGATACGACAGACCGAAAGATCCACTGGTAAGAAAAGGCGAGGAAAGTTATAAATAATCAATCATGGAATCCACTGCAACCTTAGCAATGTCTAAAGCGAATTCGGTTTCAAAATCCGGACGGGCCCTTTTTCTTATCTGTTTTCTGAGCAGCATGACCGGAGGCACCGTATCCACGCTGATGTCTGTGTATCTGCCGGATGCCATCAGGGATCTGTTGCAGAATCATACACAGAACACAGAAAATATCAGCGCCACCATCAACGCTGTTTTCATTTTCGGATGGACAGCCGGGGGAATTTTCTGGGGTATATTCTGCGACAGGCTGGGACGTAAAAAATCGTTCATATATGCAACTCTGTGTTATGGACTATTTACTATGTTTACTGGTCTCGCGCCAACCTGGATCATGGTCGTTATCTGCCGTTTCATTTCAGGTTTCGGCATTGGTGGCGTGCTGGTGGTTACTACGATGCTGATTTCGGAAGGATACCAGGAGAAAAGAAGGGCAGTGCTGCTGGGAATACTGTCCATATCGATCCCCGTCGGCATTTTTTCCGCCGGACTGCTCACTTACTTCGTTCCCGGATGGAGAACCGGGTTTCTGGTCGGTGTGCTGCCTGTCGTCCTCTCTGCCCTGGCTGCGATCCTTTTCACAGAATCTGAAAAATGGACGAGTGCAAAAGAAGCCGCAGATCATTCAAGGAAAGATCTTCAGTCAATCTTCAGCAAAGAAAACAGGCGTAACCTGATCCTTGGTTCGGCCATTTTTGGCGCCGCTCTGATCGGGCTCTGGGCAACCTTTTCCTGGCTTCCCTACTGGATACAAAATTTAGTATCAGGAGACAGCGGACAAAAGCAACGGGGTCTGGCCATGATGGTCATGGGCAGCGGCGGATTGCTCGGCGGATTCATCTCCGGTTGGGTGGTGAACGCGCTCGGATTGAAAAGGACACTACTTCTCTGTTTCGGTGCCTGTTTTGTACTTGCTTTCTTTCTGTTCAGACTGACGACCACTCTGACTGCCTTTACCTATTTCCAGATCGCCTTCATCACCATTTTTTTTGGTATGAGCCAGGGAGCCCTGTCCATGTATATTCCCGAACTCTTCCCGGTTTCCCTCAGCGCCACAGCAACAGGCGTCTGTTTCAACCTCGGCAGGATCATTACCGGCATCGCTGTTTTCTTCATAGGATCCCTCGTGGAGACGCTGGGAGGCTACGGCAACGCCATTTTCTATTTCGATTTTGTTTTCCTGATCGGCTTTGTCATCACGCTGATGAACAAACAAACCAAATACTCACCCGAAACCAAATAATAATGGCATACATAGCAGTGGAAGAAGGAGTACCCGGCATCAGAAGTCTTTTCAATTTCAGACCGGAGACAGGCAAGCCGCTCTGCGAGCTGGCGGAAACCCTGCTCCGCGGTGTTTCTTCATTGAGTTCCGCAGAAAGAGAACTCATCGCCGCTTATGTCTCGCAAAAAAATGATTGCCTTTTCTGCATGAACAGTCACGCGGCAGCGGCACGCTGCTGGTATGGCGATCAGCAGGAAGTGGTGGATGAATTGCTTGAATACCGGAATGCCGGATCTCTTTCACCAAAAATAAAAGCGCTGCTGGTCATCGCAGGCAAAGTACAGAACAACGGCAAATCAGTTACCTCCGGCGACATTGAACTGGCCAGAAAAGCCGGCGCAGCAGACTCCGAAATTCACGACACGGTGCTGATTGCCGCCAGCTTTTCCATGCTTAACCGCTATGTGGACGGGCTGGCCAGCTATACCCCGACTGGAAAAGCAGCCTATGAAGAAATGGGAAAAAGAATGTGCAACCGGGGATACCATATTTAAAAAACTTAAAAATTTATCAGGATGGCATGGATTGATTTTGGAAACGATTTACCGGGTATCCGGGGTCCGATGGTTTACCGGCCGGAAACGGGGGCCATTCTAAATGAGCTCGCTGAAATACTGCTGCACGACGAAAACAATACCCTGAGCCGCGGCGACAGGGAAATGATAGGTGCCTATGTATCGTCGGAAAACGATTGTTTTTTCTGCCATAACGTGCACGGTGCCATGGCGCAACATTACTACCAGGCCGATATGCCCTTTATTGACAGCATAAAGAAAGACTTTCAGTCTGCCGATATTCCGGAAAAACTAAAAGCCCTGCTCGCTATCGCCGGCAGTGTACAGAAAGGAGGCAAATACGTTACGTCCGATCAGATTGAAAAAGCCCGGACACTCGGCGCAACAGATCGTGAAATTCACGATACCGTCCTGATCGCCGCTGCTTTCTGCATGTTTAACCGCTATGTGGATGGGCTCAACACCTGGGCACCGGCAGACCGCCAGGTATATGTGGACCGTGCGGCCATGCGCGCGAGAGAAGGCTATTCACAGGCGGGATTATTAAAATAATAACTACTTCAAAAAAGATTTATGCCCCACATTGACCTCGATGAAAATCTTCCGGGAATACGTGCGCTCCTGGCCTTTAGCCCGGAAACAGCCAAACCACTCGGTGAACTGACTGAACTGCTGCTCCGCAGCAATGAAGGGCTGAGCCCGGCAGAACGTGAAATGATCGCCACGCACGTTTCTTATCTCAATGATTGTTTTTATTGCCACCAGTCGCACGGCGCCATCGTCTCCTGCTATCTAAACGGAGATAACGAAACCGTAAACGCAGTGAAGCGTGACTACCAGGCGGCGCCCGTCTCTGAAAAACTCAAATCCCTGCTGACAATTGCAGGCAAAGTGCAGCAGAGTGGCAAAGCGGTACTCGCGGAGGACATTGAGCATGCCAAAGAACAGGGAGCGACCGACCGCGACATTCACGACACGGTATTAATCGCCGCCGCTTTTTGTTTATTTAACCGCTATGTAGACGGGCTGGCTACCATTGCACCGGAAGACCTTTCAACCTATCCCCTCCGCGCCCGTCAGATAGTGGAAAAAGGATACGGCAATCATATTTTTCTAAACCCACAGCCAACCAAGTAAAAATCAAAACCAAACGATCACAAACCATTTTATGAGAAATTTCAAACTGATAACCATTTTGCTCATCATACTTGCCGGGATGCCCTGCATCAGCAGGGCCCAGGTGAAACTACTTACGGGAACCGTGGTGGATGGTAAAGGAAAACCCATTGCCGGAGCCAGTGTCCTCATCGAGGGAAAAGCTGCCGGCACCGTAACCGACGACCTCGGGAAGTTTAAATTGAATGCTCTTGTAAACAGCAACCTGATCATTACCAGTACCGGATTCCGCAGTCAGATTGTGAAGTGGAACGGTACAGATGATATAAAAATTGATATGGTGGAAGACATCGCCCGGCTGGATGAAGTAGTGGTGACGGGCCTGAGTACTTCTATAAAAAGGAGAAACCTCGCCAACTCAGTAGTTACCATTTCGGCTACCCAGCTCAACGGCGTGGCGCCTTCACAAACCTTCGACCAGGCGCTCAATGGTAAAATTGTAGGTGCCAACATAAACGCGAACTCCGGTACACCTGGCGGCGGCCTGTCGGTCAAACTGCGCGGTGTTACTTCCATATATGGAAATACACAGCCTCTGTATGTAGTGGACGGGGTCTTTGTTGATAACACATCCACTTCAGCGGGCCTGAACTATGTCACCAGTGCACTGAACAACGGAGCGATGACTTCCAACCAGGACAATCCCTCCGGCAGAATTTCTGACATCAATGCAGAAGACATTCAAAACGTGGAAATTCTGAAAGGCGCATCGGCGGCTGCGATCTATGGATCGAGAGCGGCAGCCGGCGTGGTGATCATCACAACTAAAAAAGGATTTGCCGGAAGAACACGGGTCACTTTTGCACAGGATTTCGGATTCATACAGGTCAGCAAACTCCTCGGCGTTCGCCAGTTTACAGCTGAAACCGCTGCGAGTTTGTCGAACGACAGTCTGACCAAGATCAGGCTCGCAGCCCAGTTCACCGATGCACAGGCCAAGGGTCAGATCTACGACTACGAAAAAGAAATTTATGGCAATACCGGTTTCGCCAGGAATACGCTGGTGAGTGTGAGCGGTGGCAATGACCGGACTACTTTCTATGTATCGGCAGGCACCAAGGATGAAGCGGGCATCGTGAAAAATACAGGATACCGAAACACCAGCCTGCGGTTCAACCTCGATCACCATATCTCGGATAATATCCGTGTAGGTCTCAGCACCAACTACCTGAATACCTCCGCCAACCGCGGATTACAGGGGAACGACAATGCGGGTGTCACGCTGGGCATCGCGCTTTCTTCCACACCGGATTTTGAGCAACTCCATCCCGATGCCAATGGTGTTTATCCGATCAATCATTTCGCCGCTTCCAATCCGCTGCAGACGCTTGCCCTCATGCAAAACCATGAAGGTGTGAACCGTTTCATAACCGGCATCGGTCTGGAAGCCGTGTTCCAGCGTTCCCAGAAAAGCGTTACCAAATTTGTAGGCGGTGGCGGATTTGATTATTACGGTCTTGAGACGAATTTATTATTCCCTTCAGACCTGCAGTTTCAGTCTGTCAACAAGGGAACCTCTGTTCAGGGATTCACCAATAACCTCAATACCAATTTTATTCTTTCCCTGGTGAATTCTTACACTGCATCCAGAAACCTCATCCTCACTTCGTCCGCCGGATTTACGCAGGAAAACGGGAACTATAATAACCTGATCAATGCCGCAACCCACCTGATCTCCGGTCAGTCGAATGTGGATCAGGCCGGTGCACTGACTTCCTACCAGTTCCGTTCACAGTTCCAAAACCAGGGAATCTATATTCAGGAAGAAGCGGCCATCATGGATGCCATCACAGCTACCATCGGCGTACGGTTCGACAGGTCGTCGAACAACGGAGACGCAACAAAATTTTACACCTATCCGAAAGCAGGACTTTCCTGGAACCTGACCAACAGCGGCCTGCTGGATCCGAATGGATTTTTCAGCAACTTTAAAATCAGGGCCGCCTACGGTGAAGCCAACAATGTTCCGGCTTACGGATCCAAATTCACTGCCATGAATGTCTCCAATATCGGTGGACTGACCGGAACCATCATCGGACTGCAAAAAGGACAACCATCCATCGAACCGGAAAGACAAAGTGAATTTGAAACCGGTATTGACTTCAGCGTACTGAACGGCAAACTGAGTTTTGAACTGACATACTATAAAAAGAATATCTACAATTTTCTTCTGCAGAGCAATCCGCCGACATCCTCGGGATTCTCAACCCAGTGGAATAATGCCGGTGATCTTGAAAATGAAGGACTGGAACTCAGCATGAATGCACGGCCAGTTTCCACACACAACATTATCTGGAATACCACCGTCAATTTCTGGCTTAACCGTTCAAACGTTACCAGGCTCGTCACGCCGTCCATTCCACAGGGATCATTCGGATATGTGCTGGGATCCTACCAGATCCAGCAGGGCAAATCAGCCACGCAGATTCTCGGCCTGGACGGTCCGAATGGTATCGGCGTATTGGGAAATGCAGAACCGGTTTTCCAGATGAACACCTACAATGAAATTACTTTCCAGAACAGATTCAGTCTGCGCTTTCTCCTGCATTGGAAAAACGGCGGACAGAATGTTAACCTCACCAGCCTGCAAAATGATTTTGGACAGACCAGTGCCGACTTCGACCAGATCGTCATCAACCCGCAAAACCAGCAACCCATGCCGCTCGGCGTGTACAGGATCAGCCAGGTGGGCTATAGCGCACAGCAATTTGTCGTGAATTCCGGATATTTCAAACTGCGCGAAATCGGGCTATACTATTCTTTCAATACAACGGGCAGCAGTCTGGTTAAAGCACTTCAGCTGGGTGTTTCCATGACAAATTTCTTTGTGTGGACCAGCTATCCTTCCTATGATCCGGAAGTTTCCAATTTCGGTACCGGCTTCAACACCAATATCGATGTGGATCCTTACCCGGCTACCAAACGTGCGGATTTCCATTTATCCATAACATTTTAAAGACCAAGAAATACAGATCATGAAACATATTATCATTCAAAGCCTCCTTGTTGCAACCGGAATAACGGCGCTGGTCTCCTGCCAGAAAGATTACGGAAATCTGAACAGCCCGACGGCCGAAAACTTTTTAACGAACGCATCCGCAAATGATTTGAACAATCTGGTGACCGGTACGGAATCCGGACTGCGTAATAATATTGCGCTATACCTGGATGATGTGGGATCCATCGGAAGAGAAATTTACCGCTTCTCTCCTGCCGAACCTCGTTACGTAACGGATCTTTTGGGATCAGCCGATGCTACGCTTACAAACAGTAATTTTTATATTACCAATCCCTGGGCCTCACGTTACCGTGCCATAAAAAACTGCAACCTCCTGATCCAGGCTGCCGCCAATTCGACGCATATTGATGCGGCGCAAAAATCAGCCTATATCGGTTTTGCACAGACCATCAAGGCCTACCAGCTGCTGATGAACCTGAACCTAACGGATACGAACGGCATTCGTCTGGACGTGGCTGATGCGGATAACCTGGGCCAGATTTATTCCTTTCCCCAGGCCTTTGACAGCATTCAACTCTACCTCGACCAGGGTAAGGCAGCATTAAATTCCGGAACGGTCACCTTCCCGCTTTCCAGTGGCTTTAATGGTTTCAGCGATGCAGCCGGGCTTATACAATTTAACCGCGCGCTGGCCGCAAGGGTTTCCGTTTACCGGCAGGACTGGGCCGGTGCGCTCACCGCACTGGGTGAATCATTTTATGGTTTGAACAGGGATTTATACCTGGGTGTATATAATGTATTCGGAACAGGATCCGGCGATCAGACCAATCCGGCTTTTATTCCGCAAAATCAGACCGGAGAGGTAAGAGTCGCCAATCCTTCCTATGCGCAGGATATTCTCCCCGGTGATGACCGGATTTCAAAAGCGACCCTGAGGACATCGGTGGCATCGTCAGCAGGACTGAGCAGCGACCGGGATGTGTGGGTGTATACGTCCAACACAGCTTCCATTGCCATGATTCGCAATGAAGAACTGATCCTTATTTATGCGGAAGCCAATATTCAGCTGAACCAGTTTACCGAAGCGGTGAAAGCGCTCGATGTGATCCGTCAGAAACATAATCTGGCGCCATATTCCGGCGCGCTGACCCAATCCGCGCTGATAAACGAAATGTTATATGAAAGAAGATACTCCCTGTTTTACGAAGGCCACCGCTGGATTGATGTAAGGCGTTATAACATGTTAAACACCCTGCCGCTGGACCGTCCCGACGATAATATATGGGGCCAGTTTCCATTGCCGGTTTCAGAACCTGCAAACTAAATCTGTTTTCAGGCAATTCGCCTGTCCGTTAATCATTAAACCGAGTCTTAAGTCCGGGCTGCTCCGATAAGGAGCAGCCCTTTTTCCTGTGACCGTTGACTAAAACCTGCGGTTAATGCAGGACGAGGATCACTCCTGACTATTTTTCTAAAACATATCCGGCACTGTTTTGTTCCGGT
>Ga0268266_10004132_pt1 | contig 14025 bp, 13 predicted proteins | sample KBSS13metaG_FD_190356 | JGI IMG/M metagenome (GOLD analysis project Ga0268266, IMG submission 190356) | Switchgrass rhizosphere microbial communities from Kellogg Biological Station, Michigan, USA - KBS S1-3 metaG (SPAdes) (version 2) | ecosystem: Host-associated > Plants > Roots > Rhizosphere...
GTGAATGTCGAACCTGTCGGGGTCTTCGAAATGGCGCTCGTCGCGGTTGGCCGAGGCCAGCATCAGCAGCAGGGCGCTGCCTGCGGGTATGAGCTGTCCTTGAAAGCTCACGTCTTGAGCGGCGACATAGCGCGCGACGTGCGGACCCGGAGGCTCGAAACGAAGAAGCTCCTCGATGGCCGATGGGATCAACGCGTGATCCTCGGCCAGTTCCTTTCGTTGGTCGGGATGCTCGGCCAATACCTTGCCCATCCAGCCGAACAGACGACCAGTCGTCTCCACGCCTGCTCCGGCGACAACGGCCAGAAACACGATGAGTTCTTGCTTCGCCAACTTGCGCGTGGTTCCGGTCTCATCTTCGAACTCGACATTCAGCAGTTCGGTGATCAGATCATCGGAGGGATTCTTCTCGCGCCACTCGACATACTCGCCGAACATCTCACCGGTGAAGTACCGATCCTTGTTGATCTCCATCGGCTTTCCGGGTTCGTTGCGCAGCACCTGATTGGCATGTGCACGCACCGCGGGCTGCTCGGCGTCAGGAATACCGGCGAGCATGCCGATCGTCCGCATGGGAAGTTCTGCCCCGAGGTCTTCGACGAAGTCGAACCGATCACCCCCGACAAACCCTTCAAGACAAGCGACGCAGAACGCGCGGATCTTGTCCTCGATTGCGCGCATCTTCTTCGGTGTGAACGCCCGCGAGACTATCGCCCGGTGGATCGTGTGCAGCGGTGGATCTTCGTTGATGAAGATTCCCGGGGGCATCACGGGATCAGCCATGACCACCTCCAGGATGTCGCCCTTCGCCGAACTCAGCCGCGCGGTGTCCTTCAGTGCCGCATCCACGTCGGCGTAGCGGCTGACACCCCAGAAGTCATGGCGCTCGTTGTAGTAGACCGGGCACTCATCACGCAGACGACGATAGGTCGGGTACGGATCCAAGTCGATATCGAAATCCCAGGGGTCGTAGTACAAGTCGCTCAACGTCGGCTCCTCCGATGCGATACAGCACACGCGCATGCCACAGCTGCTGTACGACTGTATAGGAGTGGTGATCAGTGGGCAAGCGTGATTGACACTTCGCAAACCGTTGACGGTGCTATACACTCGTACAACATGATGTCAGATACCGCGCCGGCGCCCGCCCGCCGCCGCACTTTCGGGGGGCGCAATGTCTAGTCGATTCGCCTTGGACGGCCGTGTCGCCGTCATCACCGGTGGAGGCACGGGCATCGGACGCGGTGCTGCTCTTGTCCTGGCAGAGCACGGCGCGGACGTGGTGTTGGCCGGCCGTCGACCTGACCCGCTGGAGTCGACAGCCAAAGAAGTCATGGCCATGGGGCAGCGCGCCCTGGCGGTCTCCACCGACGTCACCACTGCCGAAGCGTGTCGCGACCTGGTCGAAACCACTCTCGCGGAGTTCGGACGACTCGATGTGCTCGTCAACTGTGCAGGCGGCGCCGAGACCAAGTCCATCCTCAAGTGGCCCGACGAAGACTTCGAAAACGTGTTGGCGCTGAATTTCAAAGCCGTCTGGCACTTGTCGAAGGCCGCAGCCAAGCCGATGATGTCGCAAGGCAAGGGAGCGATCGTCAATATCAGCTCCGGCGCCAGCCTTCTGGCGATGCCGCAGGCAGCTCCCTACGGCGCCGCCAAGGCGGCAGTCAACAACCTCACCGGATCGATGGCTGCGGCCTGGGCCCAAAAGGGCATTCGGGTCAACGCCATTGCCGTAGGCGCCGTTCGAGCCGCCACGCTGACCGACGACGCGGCACGGTATGGGCTAGATCCGGAAGCGATCGCACTTTCCAATGGTCTGGGCCGCCTCGGTGAACCCGACGAGATCGGCTACGGGGTCCTGTTCTTCGCTTCAGATGCGTCGAGTTTTTGCTCAGGTCAGACGCTGTACATGCACGGAGCGCCGGGACCCGCGGGCGTATGACCGCACAGGCAGCTTGTGCACGGGATCGGCATCAGCTATACAGTCGTACAGCACAACTTGTGCAGGTGGCCGCAGTCGAGGAGAAGCGTCGATGAGCCGAACAGCTGTGGTGACCGGCGGCGGATCAGGCCTGGGGCAAGCGATTAGCACCAGACTTGCCGCTGACGGTCACAAAGTCGCCGTGCTGGACGTGAACGCCGAAGCTGCGGAAAAGGTTGCCGCCGAAATCCAAGCCGCCGGCGGTAGCGCGGCTGCGCTGGGGGTGGATGTCTCCGATGAGGGCGCAGTCGAAGCGGTCTTCGCAGAGGTGCGGGGCTCGCTGGGCCCTGTGCAGATTCTCGTGACCAGCGCGGCGATCGCTGGATTCACGCGGTTCGACAAGATCACGCTTGACGAGTGGAACCGTTATCTGGCAGTCAATCTCACGGGAACGTTTCTGTGCATCCGAGCCGCGCTGTCGGACATGGTGGCTGCCGGCTGGGGCCGCATTGTCACCATCTCCTCGGCCGCCGGACAACAGGGCGCCCCGCGGCAGGGCCACTATTCGGCCAGCAAGGGGGGAGTCATCGCCATGACAAAGACGGTCGCGCTGGACTACGCGCGTAAGGGCATCACCGCAAATACCGTGCCGCCCTTCGTCATCGACTCGCCGATGCTTCGACAACAGCAGGCCGAAGGCAAGCTCCCGCGCACGGAGGTACTCACCCAAGCCATTCCCGCGGGGCGGCTCGGCGTCGCTGAGGACGTGGCGGCGGTGTGCTCGTTCTTGTGCACAGAGCACGCGGGCTACGTCAACGGTCAGGTGATCGGAGTCAACGGCGGAGCGGTCGTCTGATACGTCCACATTGGAAAGCACATATCTAGACAATTCAGGAGGAGTTCGGTGCGCGTGCAGGTTGATTCGACGCGTTGTCAGGGGCACACACTGTGCGCCATGATCGCCCCGGAAACATTTGAGCTCGACGATGTCGACGGCCACGCGCACCCGGTGGCCGAGAACGTCTCGGCCACGCAGCGCCAGACTGTTTTGGACGCGGCCACATCTTGCCCGGAGCAGGCGATCACAGTGATGGTCGAGCAGTCGACCGCTGGACACGGCGCACATGGCCGACGACCGGAGCGCTGATGTGAGCACGCTCGCCGACAACCACGGCAACTCACGCGGGCGACCGACCTACCACTTCGATCGCCACACCGACGGCTACCGCGATGAGTTCCTGGACATCACCCACGAGATGCACCAGCGGTGCCCCCTCGCATGGACCGACACCTACGAGGGCCACTGGGTCGCTGCAGGAAGCCGCGAGGTCTTCGAACTCGCTCGGTGCCCGCACGTCTCGAACGATCACGATGTGCAGAACGAACGCCGCGGATACAAAGGCATCTCCATACCGCTGACGGTCGAGGCGGAGAACTTCCGCGGGGGCATGCTCGAGATGGACGATCCGGAGCACCGCTACTACCGAACCGCGCTGAACCCCTATCTCTCGCCGGCAGCGGTCAAACGCTGGAAACCGTTCATCGACGAAATCACCCGCGCCTGCATTGACGAGCACATCGAAACGGGCCGAATCGACTTCGTCGATGACTTGGCCAACGTCGTACCGGCCGTCCTCACCCTTGCGATGCTCGGAGTGCCGCTGAACAAATGGACTCTCTACAACGAACCGGCACATGCCCTGGTGTACACCCGACCCGACTCCCCAGAAGCAGAGCGCATGCGCGAGATGTACATGGCAATGGGCGTCGACCTGTTCACCAACCTCGTCGAGATACGCGACGAACCTCGCCCCGGCATCATCGACGCCTTGGCCGAGCTCAGGATCAACGGTGAGGCACCGCCGGACGTCGAACTCATCGGCATGTTGAACCTGCTCATCGGAGGCGGGTTTGATACCACCACCGCGCTGACCGCACACGCGCTCGAGTGGCTGTCACAACACCCCGACGAGCGACGGCGGCTCAGCCAGGACCGCGACACTCTGCTGAACCCCGCCACCGAGGAGTTCTTGCGCTACTTCACGCCGGCTCCGGGCGACGCCCGCACGATTGCCGAAGACGTCGAAGTCTCCGGCGTGAGCCTGAAGGAGGGGGAAAGGTTGTGGCTGTCCTGGGCGATGGCCAACCGAGATCCGGCGCTGTTCGCCGATCCCGACGAGGTCGTGCTCGACCGAAAAGGAAACCGCCACTTCAGCTTCAGGCTCGGAGTGCACCGATGCATCGGATCGAATGTGGCGCGCACGGTCTTCAAATCCATGCTCACCGCAGTGATGGACCGGATGCCTGACTACCAGTGTGCGGCGGAGGGGACCGTGCACTACGACAGCATCGGGGTGATCCAGGGCATGCGCCATCTACCCGCGACATTCACCCCCGGCGAACGGCTGGGCGCCGGCGTCGCAGAGACCGTAGAGCGGCTCCAAACAATCTGCAATGAGCAGGGTTTGGCTCGACCCATCACAGAACTGAAGGAATCGGCCAAAATCAATGTCTGATAACACCGTTATCGCGGTGGTCACCGGCGCAAGCCGCGGCGCCGGAGCAGGCATCGCCCATGCGTTGGGCAGCCATGGTTGCACCGTCTATGTGACCGGTCGCACCCGCGACTCGAGTCCCTCGGCGGCGCCGGGCACCATCGACGAGACGGCGGCGCGTGTGACCGCAGCGGGCGGCACAGGTATTGCGGTCGCCGTCGACCACAGCGACGATGCTCAGGTCGAGGCGTTGTTTGACCAGATCCGTGCTCAGCATGGGCGGGTCGACATCCTAGTGAACAACGCTGCGCTCATCCGCGACGAGATGATGGGGCGAACGAAGTTTTGGCAGGAGCCCATCAACGTCATCGATACGCTGGATGTGGGTCTTCGCAGTAGCTATGTCGCGACGGTGTACGCAGCACCGTTGATGATTTCGCAGGGCAAGGGGTTGGTCGCATTCTCGTCTTCCTCGGGCGCGGTTCACTACGCGTTCGGGCCTGCCTACGGGGTGCCCAAGGCCGGTACCGACAAAATGGCCGCCGACATGGCGTACGACCTCCGCGAGTTCAATGTCGCGGCAGTATCAATCTGGATGGGCTCGCTGCTGACCGACCGGGTCCGCAAAATCATTGCCAGCAATCCGGAGAAGTTCGGCCAGATCCTCGACAACGCTGAAACTCCAGAGTTGACCGGGCATGTCATCTGGGCGCTTTACAACGATCCCGATCTGATGGCGCTGAGCGGCCAGACCCTGATCGGTGCTGAGCTTGCCAAGAAATACGGCATCACCGACGAGGATGGTCGCCAGCCGCCGTCCTACCGCGACATGTTCGATGTATACCCGCATCGTCAGCACGCGCACGTGATGCGATGACTTACTGCTGTACGAAGGTACAGCAGAAGTGAAAGACCGCTTCAGCTGGTTGGTGGTCACGATAGTCAGTTGGGAGCGGGAATGTCCCTGCAGGGATTGGCTAGCCGGGTTGCGATCGTGGCCGGTGGTGCGAGCGGCATCGGCGCAACCACAGCCGTCCGGCTCGGCGCCGAGGGCTGCCACGTCGTCGTCGGCGACGTCGCGATCGACAGCGCACGACGCACCGCTGAGAGAATCTGTGAGGCAGGCGGATCCGCGCATCCGGTGGCCTTCGACTTGGCTGAACCTGAATCCGTCGCGGCACTTGTAAACTACGCCGGGGAAACTTTCGGCGGCGTGGACTTTCTGTTCACCGTCGGAGCGGACATGGGCGCGCTGCGGTCCGACACCGATGTAGTCGACGTCGACTTGGACGTCTGGGATCGCGTGATGGCAGTCAACCTTCGCGGCTACGTCGCTGCCATGAAATACGTCATCCCGAAGCTGCTGGCTCGTGGCGGCGGCGCCATTGTCAATATGTCCTCGGCGGCGGCTTTCCAGGGCGAACCTGCACGGCCTGCTTATGCCGCCGCCAAGGCCGGAATCGGGGCCCTGACACGACACGTCGCCTCTCGCTGGGGCAAAGACGGAATCCGCTGCAATGCAGTCGCTCCGGGCTTCACCGCCACCGAGGCGATCCGCGCTGCGCCGCAGTGGGCCGAACTCGAGGCCGGCGCGCTGAGGCGCATCCGCGGTCCGCGGGTGGGGGAGCCCGACGATGTCGCCGCCTTGGTTGCCTTCCTGTTGTCCGACGAGGGCGCGTGGATCAATGGGCAGGTGCTCAACATCGACGGCGGGACTGTCCTCCGCTGAGACCCGGCTCGGCACCCCATCACACGATCACGGCCACACGCGCTGGGGCCGCCCGCTCTCTCAGTTCACGAGGCGGCCGCCAGGGCGGTCTAGCTTTCGCCCTGTAAGTCAAGGCGTGCAGTAGACGGCGTCAATCGTCCGAAGTGTGTGCTTCGGTTTTGAGCGCGATGGCCAGTTGGTCGTTGGGGTCGGCTTGGGCCGTGGGAATCGGCAGGCTGATCAGGCGCCGTGAACGGCAGGCTTTCATGTGCGCCGTAGAGCGGCCCAGCGCGGGCGGGCGGCAAGCTAGGTTGCGCCGTCGTGCGGCATAGCTAGAACAGCCGTCACCGCTCGCGACTGAGCCTTCCTCGACGATAGCGCTGTTCATCGAAGGGTTGTTGGGTTCGCAGGAGCCGGTAAATCAGTCGACATGCGTGGCGTGCCAGGGCGACACGGGCCTGGATAGGACCCATGCCCCGAGCTCGTAATTCGGTGTTTCGCTCGATGAACGCTGGTGACCGTTGGGACAGGCCCCACGCGATGCCCATCAGAGCGTCGCGATGGTCGGCAAGCCCCTGGCGGGAAATGCGTCCGCGGCGGTGCAGCGTAGCTGACTGGTAGAGCGCGGGAGCCAAACCTGTTGCCGAGTACAGATGTTCGGCGTCTGGGAAGCGTTCGATCGGAAGGCTGTAGGCGGCGAATGCCGCGGCCCGCATGGTGCCGACGCCGGGAAGGGTGGTCAGAATCTGGCCGCTCGTGGCCGCGAGCAACCCGGCGATCTCCTCTTCGATGGTCGCGATGTCGGCCTGCAAACGCCGATATCGGTCCAGGTCGCGACCGAGCCGTTGAGCGCGTCGATCGGCATCGGCCGGCGGCGGCAAGCACGCGCGCCAGCGCTGCACCCAGAACTGCGCGGTGCTCGTCGTCAAGCGTCCCGGTGCCCGGCATGTCAATGACTGCAATCGGGGCGGTCGGCCGGCGAACGCGGCTGCGCAGGCCAACACCGCCAACCCGGTCGGTGAAGCCAGTGGCAAGGACCGGCCATGCCCGGCGGGTGCCGACAGGCCAGGGCACAGGGCGTTGAGCTGATCATGCAACCGCTGCTGAGCGATGCGGCGATCGTGGACCAGGCCGCGACGATAACGCACCGCCGCGCGCAACGCATCGACCCCGGACTGGTCGACATGCAACCGACCCGCACCCTGGCGAGCAAGATATGTCAGAGCCGCGCAATCGCGATCATCGGTCTTGAATCTGCCTGAGCCCAACTGCATTCGGGCCGCCTTGGTCTCCGACGGAGCGAACAACCGCACCGAACCAGGATGCCTATGCTCCATCTCGGCAACCCAGGACCGGTGCAAACTCCCGGTCGCCTCGACTGCGATCACCGGATCAACCGCGCCATACTCGGCAAGCATCCGGTCAAGCCGCCTGATTCCCTCGCGTGCCACCGGCAACGACACCGGATCCATCAACAGGCCAGACCCATTGCTGACCCAGACACGATTCGACACCTTGCCCGGATCCACTGCCACGATCACACGCGCAGGATCCAGCGCGATCTCCAACAACGACATGAACCGCCTCCTCTGAACGAACTCCCTCAAGAGTTCTCTCAGCTACGGCTCACGGCCTATCAGCTAGCCGTCTTTCCTGACCATCGACTCCGGCTGCAATACGTCGGTCTGAGAGTCGATGGGCGTCAGCGTGACCAATGTCGGATCGGGCGAGACCCGGTCGGCGATCTTGCGGCGTCCGGCGTCGAGCACTGCCTTGGTGGCTGGGTTTTCGGTGACGGCCTTGTACGTTCCGGCGATCTGTTCATATCGGCGCCGGCCCGCTTTCGCACCAAATACGTAGCCAACGGCCAAGACGACGAGATACCGGATCACAGGGCCCCTCCCAGACGACGGTGCGTTGGTCTCCATCCTGCCTCACTTGGCTGTGTGGCGGCGGGCCGGGCGCGTATTGGCGGCCCGCGCGGCACGTACGCTAAAGTCTTGGTTCGCGGCGCAGGCCGCGCGAAAGCAACAGTCCCCTGTAGCTCAATTGGCAGAGCATTCGGCTGTTAACCGAAGGGTTGCTGGTTCGAGTCCAGCCGGGGGAGCAAGCATTAGCGCAGAAGCTAATTCGAAATCTCGTCAGCGCCCTGCAGACACAACGGCGATATCGGTCGTCGAACGTGCATGAGCCCCGTACTGCGCCGCGTTCCTTGCGGATCGGAAGTGGAAGTACCTGATCACTTCGGCACCCAGAGTCACGAACAAGGCGGCCAGCAGCGCGCCGCCGATGACGTCGGTGAGCCAGTGCACACCGACATGCACCAGGGTGACGGCCATGACGAGCACGCTGACGCCCACCACACCCGCAAGCAACGTGCGTACGGCGCGGCTGCGTCCCACCCCGAGGCACACTGCGATCGATCCCAGCAAGGCGCCGGTCCCGGTGACATGGCCTGACGGAAACATGTGTTGACCGGTCGGACCGAAATGATGGACCACCAGCTGCGCCTCAGCCGAGCTGCGTGGCCGCAGGACGACGGCTTTGAGGACTGTCTTGGTCACCGTCGCAGCCACGACCGTGCCGAGCACTACCGCGCCGGGGACTACCGAACGAGCACGATGCGACAACCAAGCGGCGCTGATCAGCGTCAATGCCACGGCGGTGGCCGGATGTCCATATTCGCCAATCATTCGGGTGGCGATGTCCAATGACCACGACCGCTGCCCGACCGCCCATTTCGATGCGGCTGCGTCCAGATTGGTTACCCAGCCATGGGCGTGCACGCCGATCGTGAGTGCCGTCAACGCCGACAGCAGCCCACCGACGCGTAAGAATGTCGCGAGCGGCCGGTAAGTGAACAGCGAATGCGTAGCCAGCACGACTGCAACGCCGATGAGAACGATGACGATCATAGTGATGACAACAGTATGCACGACATTCTCGTTGCTGTCCTGTCGCCATCAGCTGGGTTGACGTTGCTGCGGCGACTGCGTGATCCGGGTCGGCTGCGACTGCTGGCGGCAATGCGCCGAACGTGGCGGGAGTGATGAGGATGACGTCATAAGGCGTGGCAACCCGGCTGCCCAATCACGTAGGTCGCGAATAGCCGTGCAAATCAAGCGCTCTGGTGCAGCCAGAAGCAGTCAGGCCAGAACCAAGCCTGGAGCGGCCGGGCCGATTTTCGTTCACTGTGGCCTAAAACGGGCGGTTTCGGCGCGATGGCCGTGGGCTGGCAATTCCATTGCCGGTAAGTACACAGCAGCTTTTCAGGTTTGCTCTAAAGAAGTGTCAAAGGTTGCTCGATCGACCCCGGTAATTCACCCCCGTCCTCACTACAGAGCGAAGCGTCGCATCGCGAATAGTCCTGCAAATCAAGCGATGTGCTTGCGTCCTCAACGGCGCCAATCTAATTGCGGTGAACGCTCTCGACGCTGATCGCGCCGGGTCGATAATCGACTCGGCGGCGAAGGTCTGAGTGTCCTGGAGCTGCACACCGCGGTTCCCCACACCGGCCACGACTGTCGCTGCCGAAGTATCGGATACAAAAGGGGGATCTAAATGTCCGAGCAGGAAAACAAAGAACTGATGGAGCGCGGCTACGCAGCCTTCTCTGCTGGTGACCTTGACACGGTGATGAGTCTGTTCGACGACGACATCGAATGGGTACAGCCGGGTTCGAGCGCGGTCAGCGGCACCTATCACGGCAAGACCGAAGTCATGGAACAGTTCGGGCGATTGGCCGAGAAGGGGCTGACAGTGGAGCTCAAGCAGCTCGTCGCCGAGGGCGACACCGTCGTCGCCATCACAAAGGTGACCGCTGGGGGCGAGACCAGCGAGGACGCCGACGTATTCACCATTCGCAACGGTAAGACCGTTCACGTACAGGTGCACGGTGACACGGCGTTGCTGGAGCGTGTCTACGGCAAGAAGCAGCTCGCTGCTGGATAACCGCTTCGCGCAACCTTTTTGGACCGGGGAGTTGTCGTCGCATGGCCCACCGTAAGCTCGGGCCATGCGACCTTCCCGGCTGATTGCCGTCGTCCCACTCACAGTCCTGCTCGCCGCGGGTTGTGGCTCCAACCATCCGTCATCGGCGCCGACGACCTCGGCCGCGTGCACAAAGGACGACGGGCCAAGCGAGGAGACGGTTACGGCCGAGATCGCCAAGCTGCCCAAGGCGGACTGGCTCGAGATCATGAGCGGCCACACCGCCGACTGCAGCCTGCACTGGGTGGTCGTCGGTTCGGGCGACGCCTCCGACAGCCCGGGACAGGTGTTGTTCTTCGATCGCAAAACCCCGATCGGCACGCCGACACCGGACCCGCGCCCATACATCACCATCACGCCGACGGGCGATGACACCGCGTCGGTGCAGTACCAATGGCGTCAGGGCCAGGACCCGGCGTGCTGCCCGACGGGCGTCGCCACCGTCCGGTTCAAGATCGAGGACGGCAAACTCAAGGCGCTCGATCCCATTCCCAACAAATAGCCGGCCTCGCGAGACGTTCTACGTCTCGACGATGTTCTCCGGATGCAACATCTCGGCGTAGCGCAACTGCTCGGGAATGCCGAAGCCGTCGACGAGTAGCTCCGCGTACGGCCGCAGCGTGCGGCAGCGTTCGTTGATGCCACGGGTGACGGCCTTCGCGCGCTCGGTCGACAGGAACTGGTGTTCCATGAACCACGCCTTGTCGTCCTCGATCACCGACAGCGCGTACAGATCACACACCATCTCGAGGATCTTGCGGGCTTCGTCGTCCTCGCAGGCGTCGATGCCCGCGACGAACGCCTCCAGCACGATCCGGTCGATATGCGCGGCAGCGGCGTGCAGCACGTGGTCCTGCACCGCATTGAACGCCTCGAATGCGGTCATTTCCTTGGATTTTCCCCGCAGCCGACGCGCGACCGTCGCGACCATGTACTCCTCACGGTCCTCCAACATCTTGACCTGGGTGCCGCGGTTGAACAGGCTGCCCTCTTCCTCGTTGTCCTGCCTGGTATCGAGGATTCGCTGCATGATCGTCTCGGCCGCAGTGCGTTTCATCACCCGCTCGCCGGCGAAGTTGGCCGCGAACTTCACCCACTCGACGGGGCTCATGCCCTTGATGTCGTCGGCGTACGCGGTGAGCAGTTCCTTGGCCACCAGCTGAATCAGCACGTGGTTGTCACCCTCGAACGTGGTGAACACGTCGGTGTCGGCCTTGAGTGCGATGAGCCGATTCTCGGCGAGATAGCCTGCGCCGCCGCATGCTTCGCGCGCCTCCTGGATCGCACGGGTGGCGTGCCAGGTGTTGGCGGCCTTCAGTCCCGCGGCGCGGGACTCGAGTTCCCGTTGCTCCTCTTTATCGGGATCGTCGGCGCTCTGCAGTTCGTGCGTCTTTGCGACCAACTCGTTCTGCGCGAACTGCAGCGCGTAAGAACGCGCGATGAGCGGGAACAGTCGGCGCTGATGCACCAGGTAGTCCATCAGCAACACCTCGTGGTCGTCGCCAGGGGCCTGGAACTGCCTGCGCTCCAATGCGTATCGGGTGGCGATGTCGAGCGCGACTCGTGCCGCGGCCCCCGCGCTGCCGCCGACCGTGACTCGGCCGCGAATCAGCGTGCCGAGCATCGTGAAGAACCGGCGGTTCGGATTCTCGATCGGCGAACTGTACGTGCCGTCCTCGGCGACATCGGCGTACTTGTTGAGCAGGTTCTCCCGCGGGATGCGGACATTGTCGAACTGGATGCGACCGTTGTCCACTCCCGGCAGACCGCCTTTGTAGTGACAGTCTCCGGTGGTCACCCCGGGCAGGTCGTTACCGTCGTCGTCGCGGATCGGCACCACGAAGCAGTGCACTCCGTGCCCTTGCCCGTCGGGCGTGATCAGTTGGGCGAATACCGCTGCGACGGTGGCCGTTTCGGCGGCGCCACCGATGTAATCCTTACGCGCGGTTGGAGTGGGCGAGTCGATGACGAACTCCTGGGTCGACGGCTCGTACGTGGCCGTCGTCTCCAGGGACTGCACGTCGCTGCCGTGACCGGTTTCCGTCATCGCGAAGCAACCCAACAGATCCAGGCTGATGATGCGCGGCACGTACGCCTGGTGGTGGCGCTCGGTGCCGAGATTCTCGATCGCCCCGCCGAACAGGCCCCACTGCACGCCCGCCTTGACCATCAGCGACAAATCGGACATCGCCAGCATCTCGATCCGGGTGACAGCAGCGGCGACGTCGCCGTTGCCGCCGTGTTCCTTCTTGAACCCGTCCTCTGCGGCCCCGTGCGCCGCCATGATCTTCATCTGCTCCATCACCTTGGTGCGGGCGATCACGGTGTTCGGGGTGTAATGCGGGCGGAAGACCTCGTTGGAGAGTTCCTCCCGCATTCTGTTCTTCACGTCGCGCCAACGGCCGTCCAGCGTGTTGCGTAGATGCTCCGCAGTGGTGGTCATACCGAGACGTTAGCCCTTCTGGTGCCCCGGCAAACTGTGATGTCAGAAACGTAGGCAAACCTTGCTAGACCAGCAGAAACCTGTGACGTTGAATCAACACCATGACCGAATCCGACGAGGCGCCGGTATCGCCGACCGGCATGCCGCACATCCCGCACCATCGACACTCCGACGTGTCCGGGGGCTGGCTTCGCGCCGCCACGTTCGGTGCGATGGACGGTCTCGTCAGCAACACGGCGCTGATCGCGGGCGTAGGCGCGGTCGGCGATGCCCACACCGTGGTGATCAGCGGCTTCGCGGGGCTGGTCGCCGGGGCGTTTTCGATGGCATTGGGTGAGTACACGTCCGTCACCACCGCCAACGAACAGCTCGATGCCGAGGTGCTCATGGAGCGGCATGCCCTGGACAAGCATCCCGAGGCGGAGGAAACCGAACTCGTCTGGATGCTCGTCGAGATGGGCATGAGCCCGGAAACCGCGGAGAAGGCCTCCGAGGAAATTCATCGCGACGTGGACCGGGCGCTGAATGTGCATGTGGCACAAGAGCTCGGGGTTCACCCGGAGGAGAAGCCATCCCCCTGGGTGGCTGCCGGCTCGAGCTTCGTGACGTTCGCGATCGGCGCCATCGTTCCGCTGATTCCGTATTTCCTCGGCTTCCAGTCCTTGTGGCTGGGTCTGTTGTTCGGCGGGGTCGGCCTACTGATCGCCGGGGGAGTCGCAGCGCGGTTCACGAAGAAGCCGCTGTGGTTTGCGTCGTTGCGTCAGTTGCTATTCGGGACGATCGCGATCGCGGCGACGTATCTCGTCGGCCACCTTGTCGGAACGGTCGTCTGAACTAGCTGTCGTTGCCGACGGTGACCGCCGTCGCCTGCTCGGTGAGCTCGTCGAGCTCCGAGTCCTCGACATCGATACCGACCAAATGCCGACGCGTCGCGAACAGCACCCCTGCCCCGAGCAGCACTGCGGCGGCGCCGACCCAGAACGGCAGATGCACGCTGATCTGCTCGCCGAGCACGCCTGCCAGCCACGGCGCCAGCGCGGCGCCCGCGAAACGTACGAAACTGTATGCGGCCGAAGCGACTCCGCGTTCAACAGGTGCGGCCTTCATGACGGTCTCGGTGATCAGCGTGTTGTTGATGCCGATGAACAGCCCGGCGACCACCACGCACGTCGCCAGCACGGTCTTGTTGTCGGTACCGACGGCCATCACCACCAGCGTCGCCGTCATCGCCAGCAGGTTGACGATCAGCGTGGGCACCGTGCCGAAGCGGTGCTGCAGCCGAGGCGCGACGACCACCGAGGTGAAGGCCAACGCAAGCCCCCAGCCGAAGAAGATCAGCCCGATCTGATGGGCGCTCATGTCGAGCGGGAACGGCGTGAACGCCAGCAGCGTGAAGAAGCCAAAGTTGTACAGCAGCGCGGTGATTGCGACGCCGAGCAGGCCGCGGTGGCGCAACGCGCGGAAC
>Ga0268266_10004135_pt1 | contig 14017 bp, 8 predicted proteins | sample KBSS13metaG_FD_190356 | JGI IMG/M metagenome (GOLD analysis project Ga0268266, IMG submission 190356) | Switchgrass rhizosphere microbial communities from Kellogg Biological Station, Michigan, USA - KBS S1-3 metaG (SPAdes) (version 2) | ecosystem: Host-associated > Plants > Roots > Rhizosphere >...
CCTACGTTGGCGACCTGATCGAGGCCGGTTTCCGGATCGAGTACCCGCCCCCCGCGGATCACCAGATCGTAATTCCCCGCCCAGGTACAGACCGGCGCGCACACCGTCAGCACCAGGGCGCCCCACTTTTGTTTTATCGAGCCCATATGGAGAATACTGCTCCATAGGGAGACAGAAAGTCAAAGCTGGGTAGTCAGGCGGATCAGAGTTTCGGACAGCTGGGTGTCTTCGCTGGAGCAGACTGCCAGCACGAGTGCGCTTTCGCAGTCCTTGGCCAGGTAGGCATGCCCCATGGTGCTGTCGATGTAGGCGCCCTGCCCGGCCTGCAGCGTCAGAGGCGTGTAGAACTGGGTGTGCACTTCGATGCAACCCTCCAGCACATACACGAACTCTTCCCCCCGATGACTGATCAGCTCGCCGAACTCTTCGATGCTGTGAGCCCGAATACGGCCGAGGATGGGCACCATGCGCTTATCGCGCAGGTCGGCACATAAATAGTCGTAGTCGTAATTCGGTGTTTCGATCCGCACGGTGCTCGCGGGATCCGTGGCGCTGCGGCGCGCGGTCACTGAAGCCGCTGACGACGACTCCGCACCACCACCACTGCCCTGCGCGAGAAATTCCACCATTGTCAGGCCGAGGCGGCCGGTGAACTGCTGGAGCTTGTCGTAAGTCAGGGAGAGCCGGTCCTGCTCGACCTTGGCCAGCGTGGACAGCGGAATACCCACTGTTTCGCTCATCTGGCGCAGGGTCCAATCGCGCCGTTGGCGCTCGGCGCGAATCAACTTCCCCAAGGTCATCCCCCACTATAGGTCACACCCAACGTGCCTGGCCATCCCGCAAGGCTGATTCGTCCCAACTGAGACAGTTTTGACATTTACAGGACGTTTTGTCTATTGTCGGGACAATAACAACCACCCGGGGCCAAAACTACCATGCAACACCTGCGGCTTTATGCGGCCTTCGGGGTCGCGAGCATGCTCACCCTGAGCGCCAAAACGGCGGCAGCGGCGGACTCACTCGCACTGGAGGAGATCACCGTCACCGCGCAGAAGCGCACCGAAAATCTGCAGGATGTTCCGGCCACGGTCAGTGTCATCGGCAGCGATGCCCTGAGTGAATTGCATGCAACCCAACTAGCCGACATCGGCGCGTACATACCCGGCCTGCAGGTCGACAGTTACGGCACGCCGGGTCAGACGATCCTGTCGATCCGCGGTATCTCGCCGATCAGCGCCAACGCCACGGTGGGCTCGTATATCGATGACACGCCCATCGGCTCAACAGGCTTTCACGATCGCGGCGGCAGCTATGCGTTGGATCTTCTGCCCTATGACGTGCGGCAGATTGAGGTGCTGTCAGGACCGCAGGGAACCCTTTACGGCGCCAACGCGCTGGGCGGTCTCATCAAGTACGACCTCACGACACCCAGCCTCACCTCCAGCGAATTCCGGGTCGGCGGCACGGTGTTTGGAATCGATCACAGCTCGGGCGTGGGCAGCGGATTCCGGGGCTATGCCAACACGCCCCTGATTCCCGACACGCTGGGCTTCATTGCCAGCGTGGGCCAGGAGCGCACGCCCGGCTACATCAACAACACGGCAACCGGGCGCCAGGACCAGAACTCCGATCTGCAGCGCAGCGCCCGGCTCGGACTGTTGTGGCAGATCAACGATGCGGCCTCATTGAAGGTCAACGGGCTGTATGCCAACACCGAGGCGGATGGGGTTGCCACCGTAGCACTCGATCCGGTGACCATGAAGCCTCTGACAGGCGATCTGACGGACAACAATCTGCGCCCGAACGTGTACAACAACACGCTGTGGTATTTCGCGGCCACCGTGAACTGGAAGCTGCCGTTTGCGGATTTTGTGTCGGCCACGAGTTGGTCCAAGAAGTCCGACCAGTTCACCCAGGACTCCACCATCACCTATCAGTCCCTGCTGCCGCTGCTGGGCGGGCCGGCGGATGGCATCACGGACTTTCCGCTGTCCATCTCGGCCAAGCGCTTCAGTCAGGAGTTCCGGCTATCCTCCTCGACGCACGAGACCATTGAGTGGCTCGCCGGGCTGTACTACGACTACGAGAAAGGCACCAACACGCAGTTCGTGCGGGCGTTTGACGCCAACGGCCAGAGCCTCGCAAATCTCGGGATCGATCCTTTGTTTGCCGCTGCCCTGCCCACCATTTACCGCGAGTACTCGGCGTTCGCGAATGCCACCTGGCACGCGACCAGCCGGCTCGATTTTGGCGGTGGCATCCGCTACGCACGCAACGTTCAGGGTTTCAGCCAGATCGTCGAGCCGGGCTCGCCACTGCTGCCGGCCTCGGACGTGCCTGGAAAGTCGGCTGAGGGTGTCACGACCTGGCTGGGTCGGGCCAACTTCAAGTTTACCGACGACGTGATGGGCTACGGGCTGGTCTCCACCGGCTACCAGGCGGGTGGACCTAACACATCCCTGCCCGGCGTGCCGCCCGCGGTAGCTTCTTCGAAACTGACCAATTACGAGGTGGGTCTCAAATCGACCCTCCTGGACGGTCGCGCCGTCCTGAACCTCTCGGCCTTTGACCTGGAATGGAAAAAGATCCAGGTGCCCGGCTCGCTGCCGAGCGGTATCTCCTATATCGCCAACGGTGGCGGCGCGCGAAGCCGCGGCGTGCAGCTCGAATCCACCATCAAGCTGGCCCAGGGGCTGGAGCTGCGGGCCAACGGCTCCTACACCGATGCGAAACTGACCGAGGATGCGCCGACCGCCTTCGGCTACAAGGGTGATCGGTTGCCGCTCGTGCCGCAGGTCGCGGGGTCGCTGCGCCTGGATTACGAGCACCCGGCCATTGCCGATTGGAACTTCCATGCCGGCGCCGGCCTGCGCTACTCCGGACGGCGCTACAGTGTTGGGTTGACCGCTTTGGACGGTATCCCAACCGCCGCCTACAGCGCGGTGGACGCCAACACCGATATCAGCAACAGCCATTGGACCTTCAGGGTGTTTGCCAAGAATCTCACTGACAAGCGCGCCTACCTGACGGCCTTCAGCTTCCCCGACCTCAGTGGAGCCGTAGTGCAGAACGAAGGCACCGTACTGCAACCCCGGACGATCGGCCTGGCAGTGGACTATAAGTTCTGAGTGCGCGAGGATGCGGGCCCCATTTAGTGAGGCTCGCATCCCGATGCAGAAGAAAATCAACCTGGTTGCCGGCGGGGTCGCCCTGATTCTCGCCGCAGCAGCGGCCGGGGCCGCCGCAGCACCGTCCCCTCCCATCGTATTGAAAGCGGCCCACCTGTTTGATTCGGTGTCGGGCAAGTTGGTGGATCACGGCGTGGTCGTCGTGGTGGGCAAGAAGATCCAGGCCGTCGGCGCGGATGCGAAAATCCCTGAGGGCGCGCAGACCATCGACCTGGGCGATGCGACGCTGGTGCCGGGCTTTATCGACGCCCACGTGCATTTGAGCGGCGTCGCCAGCAACAACTGGTACGAAGACTGGTACAACGGAATCATGCGCTTCCCGACCGAACAGGCTCTGTACGGAGCGCACTATGCCAAGGAGACCCTGGAGGCCGGCATCACCACGGTCCGCGACCTGGGCTCGACGGACTACATTGCGGTCAGCATGCGTAATGCCATCAACGCCGGCGTAATCCCCGGTCCTCGCATGCTCGTTTCAAACTACGCCGTTGGCTCCACCGGCGGCCATGCCGACCAGGATCCGGTGCCCGCACAGAAGATCGCGGTGGCAGGCCCGATGCAAGGCGTGTGCAACGGCCCGGAGCAATGCCGCGAAGCCGTGCGCTACCAGATCAAGTACGGCGCGAATGTCATCAAGTTCATGCCCTCCGGCGGCGTGTTGTCGTTGTCTGACCCGGTCGACAACGTGCAGCTCACCCAGGAGGAGATGAATGCCATCGTGGGTGAAGCGCATGCATGGGGCCGCAAGGTCGCGGCACACTGCCACGGCGATCGGGCGGCCAAGATGGCTATTGCCGCGGGCGTCGACTCAATCGAGCACGGCAGCTTCCTGCAGCCCGACACCCTGACGGAAATGAAGAAGAAGCACGTCTTCCTCGTGCCGACTCTGTTCGCAGGCTACTGGACCGGCCAGCACCTCGACACCTTCCCGCCGAGCATTGCGCAGAAGGCCAAAGCCGCCTCCGCAGCCGTGCAGCAGATGTTCAAGAACGCGGTCAAGATAGGTACCCCCGTTGCCATGGGCACCGACGCAGGCGTCGAGCCGCACGGCCTGAACGCCAAAGAGTTCTCGCTGATGGTGAGCTACGGAATGGCGCCCGAACAGGTGCTGATGGCCGGCACCGCCAACGGCGCTGAGCTGTTGGGGCTGGCTGACCAGACAGGCACACTGACCGCCGGCAAGTCAGCCGACATCGTCGCCGTGCCCGGCAATCCCCTCACCAACATGGCTGCTACGGAGCATCCGGTGCTGGTGATGAAGGAAGGCACCCTCTACGTGCAGCCTGCGGCGCGCTAGCTCACGGATGCGCTCGCCCGCCGGAGCGTCTTCGGCGGGCGGACGCTCAGACGGTTGGCACGGGGCGCGGATTCTTCCGTAGCCGCCTCGTCAGGAAGTACGCCAACAACGTCACCCCGACCGATATCGCACTGGCCCGGAATTCGAGCGCGTGTTCCGGGCTTCGTGCCATCGCGATCAGCACCAACGCCATGCCGGCGATCGCAACATAGCTCAGCCAGGGAAACAGCCACATCGGCAACGCCGGAGCCGGCTTACCGGCCCGTTCGCGGGCCCTGCGCGTACGAACCTGCGAGAGGCCGATCGTGAGATAGATGAGCGCGATAATGGCGCCCGAGGCGTTCACGAAAAAGGCGAAGACCTTGCTGTAGGAAATGATCGCCGTGATGACGCCCAGCATTCCCAACACACTGGCGAGCCACACTGCCCGCGCCGGTACGTGCCGGCTGTTGGTATGGACGAGCCAGCGCGGAGCATCGCCGCGGCTCGCGAGAACGAATAGCACGCGGGACGCCACATAGAACGATGAGTTGAGACAGGACAACACGGCAGTGAGGATCACTGCGGCCATGATGTCAGTCGCGAAGGGCACGTGAACCTGATCCAACGCGGCAGTAAAAGGCGACTGACCGGGCACCACCTTGGTCCAGGGCAGCGCGCAGAGAATCACAAAGACCGACCCGATGTAGAAAATGACGATGCGACCGATGATGCTCGAGGTCATTTTCGCAACGGCCCGCGCCGGCTCGGGCGACTCTGCAGCCGCGATGGTGACGACTTCCGCCCCCATCATGGACCAGATGACGGTGGTCACGGCCGTCAGCACGGAAGAGGCGCCATTCGGTGCAAACCCACCGAAGGCCACGAGGTTGGAAAACGTCGGCCCCGTGGGTGACCTGAACCCGAGCACATACGCGCCGACCACGATCACGAAGGTGATGATGGCCGCGACTTTGATCGAGGAGAACCAGAATTCAAACTCGCCGTAGGCGCGGGCGGACATGAGATTCACGCCGGTCATCAGCGCCATCAGGACAGCGCCGATCTCCCAGGTGTCGTAAGGCAGCCAACGCTGGATGATGGCCGCGCCGGCCATGGCCTCCACGGGAATGACCACGATCCAGAAGTACCAATAGAGCCAGCCGACGGTGAATCCAGCCCAGTCTCCCAGGCCCACGCGCGTGAATTCAGTGAATGAGCGCACCTGCGGCATCTCGACGGCCATCTCGCCCAGCATGCGCATGACCAATAAGACCAGCGTACCCGTCAGGAGATAGCTGAAGATGACTGCAGGGCCGACAGCGGCAATCGCCACGCTGCTGCCAACGAACAGGCCGGCACCAATGATCCCCCCGATGGTGATCATGGTGATATGCCGGGGCTTCAACGAGCGACTGAGGCCGGGCTCGGCCGGCGGTGCCTCGGTCGTCTGGGTCAGAATCTGCGGTGAGGACATATTGTATTTCTTCAGCCCAGGGTGACGTATACGATAGAACGAAACGTACCACAGGACCCCTGCCCTGATGCCAAAAGCTAATCTGCCCCTCCGGATTGTGCTCACCGGACTGAGTGCCACGGCCCCGCTGACAGCCCTGGCCGCAACCGCCTCGCAGGAGGTTAATGAGGCATATGGGCCGGCGTACAAGCTCTACGTCGATTTGCATCAACATCCCGAGCTATCAGGGAACGAGACGCAGACGGCGGCAAAGGTGGCTGCGGCACTGAAAGCCCAGGGCTATACAGTCACCGAGCACGTTGGAGGCACCGGCGTCGTTGCCATCCTCAAGAACGGTCCAGGCCCCACCATCATGTTGCGCACCGAGCTCGATGCGCTGCCGGTCGAGGAAAAGACCGGGCTTCCGTACGCAAGCAAGGTCCGTGCGAAGGACCCCAACGGGCGCGATGTGAGTGTCGGGCACATGTGCGGCCACGACGTGCACATGAGCGCCCTGGTGGCGACCGCGGGAATCATGGCCCATAGCAAGGACACGTGGCACGGCACGCTCATGTTGATCGGCCAGCCGGCGGAAGAGACCATCGCAGGCGCCAAAGCGATGATCAAGGACGGCCTGTTCACGAGGTTCCCCCGTCCTGATGCGGCACTTGCCCTCCATGTCGGTAACGACCTGCCTGCCGGACAGATCGGCATCGTCGCCGGCAGCTACAGCACCAACGCGGACTCCATCCGCATCACTATCTACGGCAAGGGTGGCCACGGCTCGGCGCCCCACACCGCCGTCGATCCGATCGTAACCGCGGCGCGGACCATCCTGACACTGCAGACGATTCCCTCACGTGAGGTCAAACCCGGCGAGCTGGCTGTCGTGACCGTGGGTTACATCAACGCCGGCACGAAAAACAACATCATCCCGGATCAGGCGGAAATGGGCCTCACGGTCCGCACCTTCAAACAGGACGTGCGTAAACAGGTGTTGGAGGCCATCACTCGCATCACCAACGCGGAATCCCAGGCGGCCAATACGCCCCGCCCCCCTTCAATCGACCGCTTCGAGATGACCGACGCCGTCTTCAACGACGCAGCGCTCATCGACAAGCTGAAACCGGTGCTGGAACAAGCCATCGGCAAAGACAACGTGGTGACGGAAGAACCCATCACCGCCTCCGAGGACTTCTCGGCTTACCTGGCGGAGAAAATTCCAGGATTGTTCCTGAGTCTGGGAGGGGCGGACCCGGAGAAGCTGACGCAGGCCAAGGCGGCAGGCGCCCATCTGCCCTCGAATCATTCGTCGCTGTTCGCGCCGGATGTTGATCCGGCTTTGCACACTGCGATCACCGCGGAAGTGGCCATGCTGCGCTCAATGCTGAAGTAAGCTATCCGAAGACCCGCTCGCGCTGATTCTCTTCCTCGTGCAGCACCCGGGAGGGTTTCAGGAGATCGCTGCGGCTCACGATGCCCACCACGCGGCGCGAGGTCGGATTGTCCACAACGGGCAGCCGTTCCAAACCTTCCGCGGCGAGCCGCCCCGACACGGCCCTGCAGGTGTCGCCAGGAAGAACAAACGCCTCGGAGGCCTTGCCGTCGAGCAACTCCGACAGGGGCTTGTTGAAATCCGCGTCCTTGAGGAGATTGAGGACCGAGCGATCGACCATGCCCACCAGCTTGCCGTCGAGCACGACCGGGTAGGCACGAAACTTCTGCTCCACTCCAAAGTGTGCGTGCAGCACCGACAGCAGGGTCTCCTTCGCGTCGATGGTGATGACTTCGCGGGTCATGACCTCATCGACAAAATACCGCTCCAGCGGATCGACGCCGTATTCACGAAATACATGGCGTCCGCGGCGGGCGATCTTCTCGGTCAGGATGGACCGGGGCATGACGATCACGGTAAATCCGTACGCCACCACACAACCTAAAATGGTCGGCAGGAAAGCATTCGCGTCGTGAGTCAGACCGAAGGCGAATACCACCGCCGTGAGCGGCGCTCGCATCGTGCCGCCGAGAATCGCAGCCATACATACGAGTGCCCACAGTTGCGGACTGCCGCCCGGCAACCAGACACCGAGCACGGAACCCAGACCGGCGCCGATCATCAGCAACGGCGCAAGCACGCCGCCTGAAGTGCCGGAGCCCAGGGCGATCGCCCAGATGAGCATTTTGACAACCAACAGGCTGAGCGCCACCGACAGCACCAGGTGGTTCTGCAACAGGTCGCCGATCACATCGTAACCAACACCGAGCGCCCGGGGCTGGAAGTAGCCGCCGATCCCTACCACCAGGCCCCCCAGGGCCGGCCACCACATCCAATGCATCCGCAGGCGAGCGAAGAAATCCTCGATGAAATAGAGCATGTGGGTCATCGCGGCGGATACGGCGCCGCTGAACAGTCCGGCCACCACGCAGGACAGCATCGCAATGGCCCCCGGTTCTGGGGTCGCGAGCGGGAACAACGGACCCGAGCCGGCCCACAGGGGACGCAGGAATCCGGCCACGGCACAGCTCAGTCCCACCGGCAGCAGACTACGGGGGCGCAGCTCAAACAACAGAAGCTCAACCGCAAGCAGCACCGCGGCCAACGGAGTCCCGAAGACGGCCGTCATTCCGGCGCACGCACCCGCGACGAGCAGCGCCTTGCGCTCGGAAGCCGTCAGGTGAAAGGCCTGAGCCAGAAGCGATGCAGCGGCGCCGCCCGTCATGATGATGGGTCCTTCCGCACCAAAGGGACCGCCGCTGCCGATCACGATGCCGGATGACAGTGGCTTGAGAACGGCCACCTTGGGGGACATGCGGCTCTTGCCGAACAGGATGGCCTCAATGGCCTCGGGAATGCCGTGCCCGCGGATCTTCTCGCTGCCGTAGCGCGCCATGAGCCCCACGATGAGTCCGCCGAGCGCCGGCACGAAGATGGCCAGCCAGCCCAGACGATTGTCCGCAGGCGAAGTCGCGGCCACGGACACGCTCTGGAAATAGAAAAGATTTGTGAAGAAGCGGATGAGCGCCAGCAGGAGCATGGCGCTCACGGTGCTCAGTCCGCCGATGGCAATCGCAAATCCCGACAACAGCAGGAGACGGTTATTGGCGGCGAAATCGCCGCCACGATGAGGAACCAGGGCAAACTCCTTTATATCAGTAACGCGTAGTCGCCCCCGTGCGAGGATTGGTGAATTCCAGGCCACCCTCCCGATTCACCGCAATTTGCAGGGGGTGGTGATCATCCTGCGGCCCCGACAGATTGGCAATGTTCGCCTGCGGGGCATTCACCTCGGGGTGCTGCTCCGAAAAGTGGATCTGCCAGATCGCCTTGATCCGGGGCGAGGCCTGCGCCGTCTGGATGCTCTGCGCGGCGGCACCCTTGGCAGCGCCGTTATTGAAGACAACGACCCGGGGCTTCACGGTATTCACCAGCGTCGGGCTGTTGGCATTCTCGGTGCCGTGATTGTCCGCAAACATGAGGTCCACAGGTCCAATCAGGTCGCGCGGGCATGCCAGGCGATTTTCCAGGTTCCAGGTGGTGTCGCCCAGCGAGAGGACGCGCGTCTTTCCCCACGTAATCAACACGCCCAGCGAGCGCGGATTCTCCTCGCCACCGAGATTGTCGTTGGTGGTCGCGCTCGCGCAGTCCGCGCCCGGCTCACCTTTTTCCAGCGGGGCTTTGAGAACCTCACCATCGGCGTCGACGGCGGTGATCTTCATTGCGTCGATGGACAGCGTGTCACCGGGCTTCAGGACCCGATGCGGGCGCTTGCCGATGGCTTCCACGTACTTGGGATAGAGCGTGGCGGGCGCCATGGAAAGGTACTTGGGATTGGCGCTCGGTTTCAACTCTTCACGATTGGGACCGTGATCGAGCACTGTTCCGACCGGAACCAACGACATCAATTCCACCGCCCCACCGACGTGATCAACGTGGTAATGGGTCACCAACAGATAGTCGATGCCTTTGAGCCCCGCTGCCTTCACTGCAGCGGCGATCTGAGTTGCACTCCCAGTGGGCCAACCCGTGTCAATCAACAATGAATGACCTTGCGGAGTCACATACAACGTGGCGAAACCACCCTCCACGTCGATGGCCGTAATCTTTAGATCATCCTTGGCGACGGCAACCCCGCCCGCCATGAACATGAATACAAACGCGCTGCTGATTTTCATTTTCTCTCGGGAAGTGCAAACGAGTACACAGTGTTGCCGGCCGAAATGGCCACGAACTGCGCTCCATCCACGCTGTAGCTCATGGGCGAGGCCAGGATCGGTCGGTTGGATTGGAAGTGCCACAGGGCCTGCCCCGTCTGCGCATCCAGGCCGAGCAGGTTGCCTTCGGCGGTGGCCGCGAATACAACGTCACCGCGAGTAGCCAACACGCCCGCTGGCAACGTCAGCCGCGTCACCGGGAAAGTCCAAAGCTTCTTACCCGTCAGGACATCGAGAGCCATGACACCGTGTTCCGGTTGCTGTTTCGGTGGGCGAAATTTGCTGAAATTCGAGCCGGTAAATACCTGGCCGCTCTTGTATTCGGCCGACTGGTACGTGGCTGTGCCTTCGGCATCCAGATAGTTGAGAAACAACACGCGCCGCTTCGGATCATACGACGGTGCCTGGAAGTTGGTGCCGCCCACACCCGGGACGATGCTGTGTCCCTGTGGCGTGGCGATTGAGGCGGGATCCACAATGGGACGGCCATTCGCGTCAAATCCCTTGTTCCAGTTCTGCCGCACAAACGGCACCGCCGAGATGAACTTCCCCGTGACGCGGTCGAGCGTATAGAAGAAGCCATTGCGATCGGCGTGCATCAGTACCTTGCGCGTCTGGCCTGCAACCGGAATCTCCCCTAGGATCAGGTCTTCGTTGGAATCCCAGTCGTGGGTGTCGTGAGGTGAGAACTGGTAGTACCAGACCAGCTTGCCGGTGTCCGGATTCAGAGCCAGCACGGACGAGGTGTAAAGGTTGTCGCCGGCGCGTTTTTCGGGGTCGAAGTCGGGGCCCGGATTGCCGACAGCCCAATACAACAGGTTGAGTTGCGCATCGTAGCTCCCCGTCAGCCAGGTGCCACCGCTGCCGGTCTTCCAGGAGTCACCCGCCCAGGTCTCGTGCCCAGGCTCACCGGGCCCTGGGACCGTGTAGAAGCGCCACAACTGGTGCCCATCGCGGGCGTCGTAGGCGTCGAGGAAGCCACGGATTCCCATCTCGCCGCCGGAAATCCCGACGATCACTTTGTTTCCCAGCGTCAAGGGCGCGCCGGTCATCGTGTAGCCTTGCAGTGTGTTGGCGATCTGTTTCTCCCACAGTACGCGGCCGCTGCGCGCATCCAGGGCGATCAGCTGATTGTCGAGGGTTGCGACAAACACTCTTTGATCGAGAACCGCCACGCCCCGGTTGAACGGATTGATCTGGAATGGATTCACCACCTGCTGCTGGCGATGAAAGCGCCAGATGAGCAGACCGCTTTTTGCATCGAACGCGTACACCTCTCCCGGCGATCCCGCCAGGTACATGACACCGTCAACGACTATTGGTGTCGACTCTAGTGGCGCGTCACCAGGCAGCGGGGCTGCCCAGCGCGCCTGCAGAGTCGCTACGTTGGTGCGGTTGATTTGCTCGAGCTCACTGAAGTGCTCGGAACGATAGCTTCCCCAGTAGGTCAGCCAGTTCTGCGGCTCCTTGTCGGCCTCCTTCAAACGGGTGAAGGTGACACCCCCGGCCGGAGCGTCAATGGGAGTGGCTGCGCGTTGCTTCTGCTGCGCAAGGAACGCCAACAGGTCGCCCATTTGAGCCGCCGAGAAGCGTTGGGCCAGATCTGTGGGGCCCAGGGGGCGCGAGCTGTTGGTCACAGTCCGAACGCGCTGCCGGTCGAGCAACCGATAGTCGCCATTCAGGGTCTGCAGGACCATTGAAAGACTGTCTTCGTTCTTGATGAGCCCTTGCAGCTGCGTGCCGTCCCGCAGAGTGAGATCCACGTAGCGTGTGTTCGGCCCATTGAACATGCGACGGAAATCCGGCGCGTGCTCCATTCCCAGTTTGATACGCGCAGGGGTCTGCTTGCCGATCTCCGACAGGTCGGCGGCCAGGAGGGAACCTTTCCCGTTGATCTCGTGGCAGGTTGCGCATTGCCCTGTCCCGAAGAACAGCTGTTCGCCGCGGCCTGCGTTGGCATTGGCAGGTATTGCGCCAGTGCCGGATTCGGACAGGCTGCGTACGTAGGTAACCAACTGCCAGAGTTGATCCGCATTGAACGACGAGAACGACGGCATCTGGGTGCCTGGTACACCCTTCTGGATGGTCTGGAAGATCTCGAAGTCGTCGCCACCGTGTTTGAAGCGGCCTGAGTCGAGCGCAGGGGCCCTCTCGGTGCCGACTCCCGCTCCACCGTGACAGGGGGTACAGGTTGAATCGAACACGTGCCTGCCGGCAGCTGCGGCCGCGGCGTTGCCGGCGAAGGGGTTCTTCGCTGAATCCTGGGCCCACGCAGCCGGGACCATCAACAACATCAATAGCAGGTAGGGTCTCATCGCATTCAGTCGCTCTATTTCAGGGCGGCGGGTGCAAGTGTGTACGCGTACAACGTGTCGCCGGCGCCGATCACCAGCCACTGCCGGTCATCTTGCATGTAGGTAATGGGCCCGTTGGATTCAGGGGCGCCGGCGTGGTAGTGCCACAGGATCTTGCCCTCATCGGCGCTGAAGGCAATCAGGTTGCCCTGGTCATCCCCGGTGAACACCAGGTTGCCGGCCGTGCTGAGGAGCCCCGGGCCCAGTGTCGCCGGCGCGCCATTCAGACTCGGGTACTCGTGCTGCCAGCGAACTTTCCCCGTGTTGATATCGAGGGCTTTCAGGACTCGCGTGGTCGTACCGAGCAGGTTCACGGTTCCGCCGTACCCGGAGGGTTTGGACTGGGTGTCCAGAAGATAGTAGATCCCGAAGCCTTCAACCGAGTTCACATAGAACAGTCCGGTGGCGGGGCTGTAGCTGGGTGACATCCAGTTGGTGGCACTGATGATGCTCATGCTACCAGCCACCGTCGGCTGGATCGCCGGATCGGGAAGCGGCTGGCCGAGTTTATCGGTCCCCTTGGCCCAATTGAGCTTCACATACGGCGTGCTGACTACTTTGCGGCCGTTGGTTCGGTCCAACACAACGAACCAGCCGTTGCGCGAGGCCTGTGCGAGCAGCTTGCGTGGTTTGCCATCCACAGTGGCGTCAACGAGCACCGGAGACTCGGTGTTATCCCAGTCGTGGGTGTCATGCGGGGACACCTGGAAATGCCAGGCCAGTTTGCCGTTGTCGGGGTTGAGAGCAACGATACTCGTGGTGTAGAGGTTGGCGCCTTTGCGCCCCTGCCCTGCAAACACGGGGTTGGTGTTGCCGGTGCCCCAGTAAATGAGGTTGAGATCGGGATCGAAGGTTCCGGGCAGCCAGGTGCCGCCGCCGCCATGCATGGCTGCATCCACGGACGGCCAGGTCTCGATGCCGGGTTCGCCTGCGCCGGGTGTGGTCCACCATTTCCACTGGATCTCGCCGGTCTCCGGGTCGAGTGATACAAGGAAGCCGCGAATGTCCATTGCATCGCCGCCCACGCCTACCAACACGTGGTTCTTGACGACAAGGGGCGCTGTGGTGGTGAAGTATTGCAGGCGTGCATCCGCAATCTGCTTGCGCCAGTGCTCCTTGCCGGTGTTGGAGTCGACGCAGATGACCCAGTCATCCGGGCCCAGGAAGTACAACCAGTTCTTGTACATCCCCAGGCCGCGGTTGCCCACGAGATGACCACCGTTGTCGACCCAGGAGTATGTCCACAGCTTGGTGCCCGTGCGGGCATCGACGGCATAGACGTTGTTGGGGATGGTGAAGTACAGCGTTCCGTTGACCAGCAACGGAGTCGCTTTGATGATCGGGACGGGGGCGCCGCGCTGTGCGCCTACTTCGGTGATTCGATAGCTCCATTGGAGCTGTAGAGACGCTACGTTGGAGGTGTCAATCTGCTTCAGGGTGCTGAAGCGCTTACCTGTGAAGTCACCGTTGAACGTGGGCCAGGATGTGGTGGGCGGGCTGCCCACGGTCGCCATGTCGAGCTGGTTGGCAG
>Ga0268266_10004136_pt1 | contig 14015 bp, 15 predicted proteins | sample KBSS13metaG_FD_190356 | JGI IMG/M metagenome (GOLD analysis project Ga0268266, IMG submission 190356) | Switchgrass rhizosphere microbial communities from Kellogg Biological Station, Michigan, USA - KBS S1-3 metaG (SPAdes) (version 2) | ecosystem: Host-associated > Plants > Roots > Rhizosphere...
AGCCAGGTTGCACCCGGAAACGATAACGGGCTGCGGCTACGGATCTTCGGTGAGAAGGGCGGTCTGGACTGGCGACAGGAAGAACCGAACCTTCTGGTCTGGTCGCCGATCGGTGAAGCACCACGGTCGATCCGCCGTGGCGCAACTTTCATGAACGCCGCCGGCCAGCGCGTCAATCGTATTCCAGCCGGCCATCCTGAGGGATACCTGGAAGCTTTCGCGACGATCTATAGCGAAGTTGCCACAGCAATTGTAGCCAGTCGCACCGCTTCCTTTGCCGATCCGGCGCTGACCTTTCCAACGATTGAGGATGGCTTTGCCGGCGTCGCGATGGTGGACGCCGTCCTGCGCTCAAGCGCAGCCGGAGGAGTCTGGACGCCGATTGAATCTTGAAGGGATGGACCACACCTCGGTCAGTGCTCACGACCGCTTTGGCGCGCAAAGCCGACATCGGTCAAAAGGTCCGAGCGTCAATCGGCGAAGCTTGCTTCGAAAAGCTGGTGATGAGCAAGCGCCCAGGGTGGACGAAGCAGACCGAGTGCGCGCACGTCCAGCGACCATTGCCCGAACGGACTCGACCGGGAATAGCTCGCCCCTCCGATTGCCTTGGAGATCGAGAGCAGGGAAGCCTCGGCGAGCTCGGCGATGGCGAGCTTGCCGCGCGGGACGCCGGGTGACGCTGCACCGCTCTCGATCGCGCGTGCCATGCCTTCGAACGCCTGCTCCGCCAGCCAGATGTCGTTGACGGCCTTGGTCCAGCTCACCCGTTCGAATGCTGACATCCGCTCCGCGCGCGGCTGCAGACGCCGCCGGCTTTCGGCCAGCGCTGCATCTAGGATGCCCATGATCACGGAGGAGAACATGTAGGCAATGACCGGCAACACCCGGGGCACCAGCTTGATGGCGCCGCCGAGTTGGGCGTGCCGCTCGACCGCGACACCGTCGTAGCGAAACGCGTGGCTCTGCGTCGCGGCCATTCCGTGACCGTCCCACGCGCGTACCAGCGTGGCGCCGCGTGAGCCATCCCATGGAAGTTCCCGGGTATCGAGCAGGAAGATATCGGGCGCCGTCTCTCCCTTGGGGACTGCAACGGTCATCATGAAAGAGGTCACGCCCGACCCGCTGCCCATCTGCTTGTCGCCGGTCAGGCGCCAGGCGCCATCGCTTCCTTTTTCCGCGGTCGCGCGTGTCGCCATCAGGTCGCCGCCGCCGCCCGGCTCGGACGAGATGGTGCCAAACCAATGCCCCGCCTTCGCCGCGGTCAGCACGCGGTCACGTTGCTCGCGCCAGGCGTTCGGGTCGACGGGCGGCTCGACCGGCTCCTCAAGCCACAGCGCCAACACGGTGGGATGCATGGTCGCCACCAACGCCACCGAAGGATCGACCCGGGCCAGCGTGCGAAATATCGCACCGGTCGGGCGCGTTGACCGTGCTCCGCCCTGCCACGCCCCTCCCATCTCCTCCGGCACGCCGGTCAGGGTCAGGCCGGCCTCCCGCAGCGTCGCAAAATCGGCCTTGTCGAGCGCGCTCCGTTCCAGCCTTGCCGCCAATTCGAACGACCATCCGGCTGCGACCGCCGCGATATTTTTCTGGACCAAGGTGATGTCCATATCCCAATCCCCCGTCTGCGACCATCATCGTAATCCTTGGTATGCCGGGCAACCAGTGCGTTCGCGCGGAGGATGCCGGCTCTTGGTGCAACGCGGCTGTTCGCAGGACGGGGCCACGCCGAAGGTGTTTCTCGGATTGGCCTCGCGTCGAGGCGACCCGTCTCCGGTGCTTAGACAATTTCTCAGCTTGGTTCGAACGACTGCCAGAAACGGTTCACGAGCTGATCCGTAGGCTGCTTGGGTCAAAAAGTTGACTCTGAGACGACGGCCGCTTCTGGCGCGAAGCGGCCGTTTGAACAGATGCCCAATTCTTCAACCCTTTGTTGTCCCGCAACGCCCAACACTTACTGTCGACACATCGCAATTTGTTGGGCTGCCCGGCCGAGGGCAAAACGGGCTTTTCAGTACGGTAGTTGCTGGCGCAAAGCGGCGGTAAACACAGGATGCCCGGTCGATTCATCGACTACAGAACTTTATCCGCCTATCGGATTGAAAATGGCGCCTCCAGCGCGAGGGCGCGCGATACGCACATCCCGTTCCTTCATATCACGCAAGGCGACGTACATCATCGCCGTCATCAGCGCGTCGTTGAATGCGTCGTGTTGGGCGAGCGGGGGTATGCCAAGATCCTTGAGCATCGAAGCGAAAGAGAGATCGACGACCGTATTGGCCGGTGCGTCACCATACTTGCGCTCGTAGTAGAGCTTGGAAATCTCGATACGTCGGTTGGGTAGCTCGATCTCAATGTAAGGGAGGACGTATTTGTCGAGCATTGCAATGTCGAAATCGACGTAATATCCGACCAGTGGACGCCCACCGATGAAATGAAGCAAACTGGGCAACACCTTCCTGATAAACGGGCTCTGTGCAACATCGGTTTGACGCAGGCGATGAACCTTGATCCCCTCGGCTCGCATGCCGGCATCGGGGCGAACAGTCGCTTCGAAACGCTCACTGGTCAGGATCCGGTTGCCTCGGATCTTGATCGCGGCAATGCTGATGATGTCGTCGGTCCGCACATTGAGGCCGGTTGTCTCGCAATCGATTGCGACGACCTCGTCAACAGGACCTGGCTGGAACAGGAATCGGTACGACTGATCGCCGATCGAGGCTTGATGGAAAAGTCGTTTGATTGCGCGGGGGATCACGTTAAAACATGCCGAGATTGAAGTGGTGGCGAATGAGCCCGCGGAACTGTTTGACCACCTGAAACGCGTCACGCAGCAGATCGCGCTCCATACTGGAAAGGGATGACGGTCGTACTAGGGTGCCCGAGCTGCCGGCCGATGCAGCCAGTTGCCCGTCTAGCCTGAGCGTCAGTAGGAAGCGAAACGTCTGGCTCAGCTCGCGGGCGAAGCCCGCCTGCAGGACACCCATGTCGCTCAGCCGCGCGATACGCTTGTCGGTCGCCGTTTCCAACAAGCCATGCTCTAGCGCGAGGCTACGAATGCCGTGAACGACTGGAAAGATGCCACCTTTCTTGAGGTCCAGCGCGTCGCCGTTGCCCTCGGATGTCACCAGATTGTTGAACAGTCCGATCGGTGTTGCAAAGGCGTCCACGGCACGCGCGAAATGAGCCAGGTAGACTTGCTCGCCACGGATCATATCGATCAATGCTGTCTTGGCTGTCGTCAGCAACTGCGCGTCGCCGGCAACGGCGCGGGCATCGTAGAAGATTGCCACGTTCATGTGCGCGGCTTCGTCGGGTAAAGCGACCCAGTGGCGGAAATCCTCTAGATAGTCGGAGAGCGGCTTTGACCAGACCGGATTGCGCACCATGACGTTGCCGGGGCAGGGTGGAAAGCCGAAATCCCCTAGCGCACCAGAGAAATCGGATCGGAACGTATCCAGTGCCGTCTTGTCAACGGGGCCGGCCAGCACCAATCCGTTGTCCTGATCAGTGCGCACGGTCTGTTCACCGCGACCTTCGCTGCCCATGACGATGAGGCAGCCGCTGGTCCGGATCTCGGCGGGTGCGACCATTTCGAACAATCGGGAGAACAGGCGACCATTGAGGTCGGAGATGACTTCGCCAACGATCTCGACCTTGACGCCCTGGCGGCGCAGGGTGCGGACCTGTGCGGCGGTTTCTCGCGCGGCAATGGCCAAGTCCTCCTGGCTCGATGCGCGATCGATGCGACCTGCGACGACCTGGGCGCTGCCCGCCAGGAACCCCAGCAAGTCGATATCCTCGAGGATGCCGACATAGCGTTTGCCGTCATGCACCGCGACGCGACGCTTGTTGTGTTTGGTCATCAGCAGAAGCGCCGTTGATACGAAATCGTCCGGCCGCAGTGTCACGACGTCGAAATGCGCGAACTCGCGCACCGGCGTTTCGATCGGCTGGCGTCGGAGCACAACGGCTTTGGAGAGGTTCATGCCGGTGATGATACCGATGCGGTCCCCGTCGCGAACGAACAGGGCGTTGCTGTCGATCTCACGCATCAAGTGGCCGGCGGCTTCGATGGCATCGCTGGCGTCGATGAAGACCGGGGGATGCAGAAACAATTCGGAGACCCGCGCGCGCATCAACGAGCCGTAGCGCCGTTCCTCTTCGTCGCGGACAAGCTCATCCAGCTTATGAGAAATCTCACGGTAGAAGAACGAGGCAAACCGCGGATTGCTCTGGATCAAGCCAAGGGTCACGCCCTTGGAGCAAGTGTAGCACAGCGTCTCCTCACGCGCTACGAATGCGTGGCCGCTTTTGCCGTGGAGGAGGGCGCGGCTGTCGAAACTGTCCTTGGGGCCGAGCAGCGCCAGCAGATCGCTGCCGTCGCGCTCTTCAACGGTGCCCTTGATGACCACGAACAGTGCGCTGGCGGCCGCATTCTGGGCGATGATGGTTTCGCCGGGACGAAAGTAGGCGATATCCAGTGCCGCACGCAGGGTTGAGAGCTCCTGCGATGTCAGGCGGTCGAAAGGCGGGTTAGTGGCATCGAAGGCGTTGGGCATTGACTTCCCCGCCAAATACCGGCGAGCCGTGAATTGGATGGCGGTCGGCCGAAAACGATCCAGGCGGGTCGGCTATCGCCGCCGCCAAAACGACCATCCCCAACCGTGGCGATGGCCGCGCAGCTCCGGCCCGCCTACGAATTGGCCTTGCGCTTCGCGATCAGATCGTCGACCACGCTGGGATCCGCGAGAGTGGAGGTGTCGCCGAGGCTGCCGAACTCGCTCTCGGCGATCTTGCGCAGGATCCGGCGCATGATCTTCCCCGATCGAGTCTTCGGCAGGCCGGGCGCGAACTGAATAATGTCCGGCGACGCGATCGGACCGATCTCCTTGCGGACGTGGGCCACCAGTTCCTTGCGCATCGCGTCCGACGGCGCTTTCCCAGCCATCAGGGTCACGTAGGCGTAAATGCCCTGGCCCTTTATGTCGTGGGGATAGCCAACGACGGCAGCCTCCGAAACGCTTTCGTGTGCGACGAGCGCGCTCTCGACCTCCGCCGTACCCATGCGATGGCCCGAGACGTTGATAACGTCGTCGACCCGGCCGGTGATCCAGTAATAACCGTCGCTGTCGCGCCGGCAGCCGTCGCCGGTGAAGTATTTGTTGGGGTAGGTCGAGAAATAGGTTTCCTCGAAGCGCTTGTGGTCGCCATAGACCGTACGCATCTGGCCGGGCCACGAATCGGCGATAACCAGATTACCTTCGCAGGCGCCTTCGAGCACATGACCGGCGGAATCGACGATCTCGGGCTGCAACCCGAAGAAAGGACGTCCGGCCGAGCCGGGCTTCAAGTCCGTCGCGCCAGGCAGGGGTGTAATCAGAATGCCGCCGGTTTCGGTCTGCCACCACGTATCGACGATCGGGCACCGTGCGTCGCCGACGACGCGGTGATACCATTCCCAAGCCTCTGGATTGATCGGTTCGCCGACCGAACCGAGCAGTTTTAACGTCTTGCGGCTGGTTCTCTTCACAGGCTCGTCGCCCGCCGCCATCAGCGAGCGGATGGCAGTCGGTGCGGTATAGAAGATATTGACTTTGTGCTTATCCACGACATCCCAGAAGCGCGAGATCGAGGGATAGGTCGGCACACCTTCGAACATCAAGGTCGTCGCGCCGTTGGCGAGCGGCCCATAGACGATGTAGCTATGCCCGGTCACCCAGCCGACATCTGCCGTGCACCAGTAGATATCGCCATCGTGATAGTCGAAGACGTACTGATGTGTCATCGAAGCAAAAACCAGATAGCCGCCGGTGGAGTGCAATACGCCCTTAGGCTTGCCGGTCGAGCCCGACGTGTAGAGAATGAACAACGGGTCCTCGGCCTTCATCTCCTGGGCCTTGCATTCGGCTGTTACCTTGGCCGCTTCCTCATCATACCAGAAGTCGCGCCCGGAAATCATGTTCACTTGCCCGCCGGTGCGCCTGACGACGATCACCGCCGCGACGGTACCTGGAACCTTGTTGGCGGCCTCGTCGGCGTTGAGTTTGAGCGGCACCTTCTTGCCGGCGCGCAGGCCCTCGTCCGCCGTGATCAGGATCCTGGAGTTGCCGCCCTCGATGCGGCCGGCCAGCGCCTCCGGCGAGAAGCCGCCAAAGACGATGGAGTGCACCGCGCCGATCCGGGCACAGGCGAGCATTGCGTAGGCGGCCTCGGGAATCATTGGCAGATAGATCGTGACCGTATCGCCCTTCTTGACGCCGTGTGCCTTCAACACGTTGGCAAAGCGGCACACTTCATCGTGCAGCTGCCGATAGGTGATGCTTTTGGACTCCGTGGGTTCGTCACCTTCCCAAATGATGGCGACCTGGTCGGCGCGCTTGGCCAGGTGGCGATCGATGCAGTTGAGCGAGACATTGGTGGTGCCGTCGCCGAACCATTCGATCGATACATTGCCGGGCGCGAACGATGTGCGTTTCACCCACGTATAGGGCTTGATCCAGTCGATGCGCTTGCCGTGTTCGCTCCAGAAGCCTTCCGGGTCGCGCACCGACCGGGCGTACATGTCTCGATATTTGCCATCGTTGGCATGTGTCCGCGCAGGCCAGCCCTCGGGAACCTTGTAGAGTATTTCCGACATCTCGCGCTCCCTCCGTTTTCGGGACAAAGCCCGTTTTTTGATTGCCGTGTCAGCTCAGGTAGCCGGGGCTGTCGTGCGCCTGGGGTGCCAGGCGCGGCCGGTCCGCCAGGAGCGGGCTTCAGTGCGTGACGGCGCCGGCCGCGCCGATGCCGGTCTGGCTCCGCACATATTGTGCGTCGAACCCGCTACGGTCGGCCGTGGCCCGCACGCTGCGGTCCAAAACCGAGAACAGCCAAATGCCAGCGAATGCAAGCGTGATAGAGAACACGGCCGGATTATCGAGCGGGATCGGTGCCGACCCTTTGGGATTGCCGAGCGTCGCTTCCCAGACCGCCGGTGACAGGATCACGCCGACGACAGCGCTGATCAGCCCAAGGAAACCGCCGATCATGGCTCCGCGTGTGGTGAGTCCCTTCCAGAAGATCGACATGGCCAGCACTGGGAAATTGCATGAGGCCGCAATGGCGAAGGCAAGTCCGACCATGAAGGCCACGTTCTGGTTCTCGAATATGATGCCCAAAATGATCGCCAGCATGCCCAGGAATAGCGTCGCGATCTTCGAGACGCGGATTTCGTCCTGTTCGTTAGCTCTCCCATTCTTGATCACCATGGCGTAGATGTCATGGCTGATTGAGGATGCGCCGGCCAGTGCTAGACCCGACACCACGGCGAGGATGGTTGCGAACGCCACCGCCGAGATGAAGCCGAGGAATATGTTGCCGCCAACTGCGTTGGCTAGATGAATGGCCGCCATGTTCGAGCCGCCCTTGATCGCAGCGATACCACTCTTGGTCTTCTCGAAAATGCCGGCATCGAGGAACGCCGCATCAGTCGAAACAAGTACGATCGCGCCGAAGCCGATAATGAAGGTGAGGATGTAGAAGTAACCGATGAAACCGGTCGCATAGAAGACCGACTTGCGTGCGGCTTGTGCGTCCTTCACCGTGAAGAAGCGCATCAGGATATGCGGCAACCCTGCCGTACCGAACATCAAAGCGAGGCCGAGCGAAATCGCCGAAAGCGGATTGGAGATCAGGCTGCCGGGCTCCATGATCGCGGTGTGCTTTGGGTGCACTTCGGTGGCCTTGGCGAACAGCGCTTCGGGGCTGAAGCCGTATTTGTACAAGACCGCACCGGCCATGAATGTCGCACCCATCAACAACAGCACGGCCTTGATAATCTGCACCCAGGTTGTCGCTTTCATGCCGCCAAATGTCACGTAAATCATCATAAGGCCGCCGACCAGAACGACTGCCATCCAGTATTCGAGACCGAACAGCAGCTGGATCAGCTTGCCGGCGCCGACCATCTGCGCGATCAGGTAGAAGGCGACTGTGACCAGCGAGCCGCAAGCCGCCAGAATGCGGATCTCGGTCTGCCCGAGCCGGAACGAGGTGACGTCAGCAAAGGTAAACTTGCCGAGATTGCGCAGCTGCTCGGCGATAAGGAACGTGACGATGGGCCACCCGACGAGCCAGCCGACCGAATAGATCAGGCCATCGTAACCGGAAGTGTAAACCAGCCCCGAGATGCCGAGGAAAGAAGCCGCCGACATATAGTCTCCAGCGATTGCAAGGCCGTTCTGGAAGCCGGTGATGCCGCCACCGGCGGAATAGAAGTCTGCGGCCGATGCCGTCTGTTTCGCTGCCCAATAGGTGATTCCGAGGGTAAGGCCTACAAAGGCGACGAACATGCCGATGGCAGTCCAATTGATGGCCTGCTTCGCGCCGCCGTCGATGGCCCCAGCCGCAAGCGCGAGAGTAGGCAGGCCAGCCAAAAAGGCCGCCAGCAGCACGTAGGAGAGCTTTTTCATAACGGCGACCTTTCGACGATTCGACGGATCAGAGCGTCATATTTGGAATTGGCCTTGCTGACATAGATGCCGGTGAGCACAAACGCCGACGCGATCACGAACAGGCCGATCGGAATGCCGATGGTCGTCACGCCCTCTCCGAACCGCATGCCGAGGAATTTGGGTGCGTAGGCGACCAGCAGGATGAAGCCGAAGTAGATGACCAGCATGATCAGCGACAGCGTCCACCCGAGGGAGGAGCGTCGCCGCACCAGCTCTTGATAGTTGGGGTCTCGCTGGATCGTTTCGTGGCTTCTTGCTTCCATCTTGGTTCTCCCGGAATTAGCAGACAAAACTCCGACAACACGCTCGCGCAAGGAGACAGGATGAACACCGCTAATGGTGTGTTCCGCGGCCGGCGGTAGACGAAACCACCTCACGAACGACGAAAAGCGTAGTTTCGGTTGGCCCCGGCAACCCATAGTTAAAATTCCGACGGGACCGTTGATGTGGATCAAATCGGGCTTTGATAAATTCAGGCAGTTGAAGAGCGATGAGGATAAGTGATCGGTGGGATGTGAATTCAAACTCGCGGGTGCCGAAAAAGCTGTCCCGAATTTGTTTGGCGGTTGCAGCAATGATCGCGCTAGTCTGTTTCGTGCCTGCCCCGCCTCTGTAATCGAAGAGCCGACCGGTCAAACCGCCTCGCCGCGTTGTGCGCGATGTCGCCATGGGACGCGCGGAATGAACTGATTGCCACAGGGAGTGGAGTATCGTCGATGAGATTAGTTATCTTGGGACCGCCAGGTGCGGGCAAAGGTACTCAGGCGACGAAGTTCGCCACGCGTCTTGGCATTCCGCAATTGTCGACCGGGGACATGCTCCGTGAAGCGGTGGCCTCGGGCTCGGCGTTGGGACTCCGCGCTAAACACATCATGGAGCGTGGAGAACTTGTGCCGGATGACGTCGTGGTTTCGGTTGTAACCCATCGTATCGGTCAACCGGACACGGCAAACGGCTTCATTCTCGACGGCTTTCCCCGAACGGTGACGCAGGCAGAAGCGCTCGATCTGGAACTGGCAGCCCGGGGGATTAAACTCGACGCGGTCCTCGAGCTTGAGGTCGACAAAGATGCGCTTCTCGATCGTATCAGAGGCCGCGCCGAGGAAGCGGCAAAGAACGGAGAGCGTATACGCAAAGACGACAACCCCGAGGTTTTCAGGACCCGGCTGGAGGTTTATCGTGCTCAAACCGCCCCGGTTACGCAGTACTACCGGTCACAAGGACTGCTCGGTACTGTCGATGGGTTGCAATCGATCGACGTCGTAACCGAAGAACTCAGTGCGGTACTCGCAAAAGCGACACTTCATCGGATTGGAAACAAAATCTCCGACGCTTCTAATATTGGCAAACATTCAAGTTGCAATGCTCATCTGTAGTGAAGCCACCGCCAGCCGAGAGGCCGGACCGATCAAATGGAGCTACAATGCGAAGTCATCCATTTCGGTTCGCAGAGCAAGGAGGCGCTATCCGTTCTCCGTGGTACCGTCCAACTATTGGCATTAGAATCGAGCGAGGTTATTGGACTTCGCATCGCGAAGCTCGCGCGCGGCGGCGCTGATGCGCAGCGCGAAGCACATCTTATCGTCAGCGAAAGGATGACGCGGTAATCGAGGTCACCATAAGCCTCATTTCCGGTGCGGCTGTCACCAATGTAATCAAGCGATTTCGGGAGCGAGTTGGAGCTAATACCGAGCACTTTTCTGCTACAGAGCGCTACCGTTTCCTACGCCCACCGTTGCCGAGAACGGTCTCAGTCCGCGTCCTTCTTTGAGCGTGCTGTTCCCTGCATCGCCTCTGACCAATTAGAATGCGATCTATCCGTCGGAACCGTAGACTGCGGTGGCGGTTGGATGCGACGTCGCTGTTTCATATCCACACTCCATCTTTGCTAAAAGATTAGAGTGTTGCGCTGACCAATTGAGCCCACCCCGCAAAGCGGTCGGTCTGCTAATCAAATTTCTGGCGCGATTTTGTCGTGTGACTCAGCTGCACGGTTAGTGGCGAGTTGCCCCTTGCTTACCGACCCTGGGCGGTTCGAGCATGACCTCCTTCAAGCGGTCACCACTGGCGATGACGACCACGAAGTTGAGTTTGCCATCCTGCTTCAACAGACCTCCGGCAAGAGCGCTTCCCTCTGCAGCTTTCTCGGCTATACGTACGGCGTCCGACAGCTCTAGCTCAACTGACTCCAGAGCAATGATGTTGCCCAGATCCTCTCGGTCGAGCTCCCTCAGCGATGACGAAAATTCCTTTTCTGTAACGCGTCCGGTATTCGCATCTATGACATTTTCCCAAATTCGCTCATTTCTTACCGTCCGCACGCGATAAATAGGTGGACCGGAGAACTCAAAGCTAATGTCGGCGGTCCTTGATCCGTCATGTAAATGCTCGGCGATCGCTACCGCCTGACTGAGTGGTATTTTCATGCTGCGAAATTGCTCGAGCAGGCGACGGATCACTGCCTCCTCGGCATTGCGCTGAGCGGCTACGCCCGGTTTTGCGGCGCCCAAAGGTGCATGGGTGACATCGGCTATCGCGCCCGTAGCAGCAAGCGTGGCGGTCCAAACGATAATCGCTAACAATCGCTTCTTCGACATGAGGTAAATTCCAGTCTCTGGGTCAAAACTGACCGGTTGCCTTGTTGGTGTGTGTGCGAGGGCGCATGATCGCGTATCGACAAGAACCTTGGCCGTGGCTCAGTGAATCGCACCATTCGAGAGCGGTATCGGAACTCGGATGCCGAGCAGATCGCCGCCGCTCCTCGGACCGGGTCTGGCGAGATCGCGCTGTGATTTCGACGCAAGGCCGAACTGACTCTTGCTTGAGCCGGCTTGATCGGAAACTCCCCGACCTAACTGCGCCAATGTTTCACGGACATGGATCGGGATTGCGGGGCTCCCGTCACTTGCATCGGCTTGCTCGGACAATGACGCGGGCGGCTGTCGTACAGCATCGGCCACATCAGAGCTGAGCGGCGGCGAGGGGACGGCAATCTCCTTGTCCGGGAGGATAGACAGGAATCCGGGCTGGCTGGTATAGATGACAACTGCTTCCGGTCCCTTCCGCTCGGAGGTGATCCGGATCGGCGGAAGCATAGAATGCGTCTCGATGAGCCTGCTTGGCAGGGGCGCGGGCAGCAGCGAATCCGCTGTAAAGAGCAGCACGAGCAACGCCCCGCCGACCCACAGAAAATAATCCCGCAGCGGAATTTGAGCGTCGACCGAGCCGCGCGCGCGCATTGACAGAATTGATGTTCTGCTCACGACGCACGGCTCCCGCGCTGGAGTCCCTTCGGTGCGATCCAGGATCGCGCGTCGGCTGTTCGGCCTGATGGGGATGGCATGCATTGCTTCCGTTTCGATTTCAGATGGAGTTTGGCGGCCGAGACTGCGGCGCTTGTCCCGCCAATCGCATTGGCCGTAGTTCTTGGATTTTGAGTCAATCGCGAATGCGCCACCAGGTGGCGCGCACGGTGCGCTATTCGGCCGGGTAAAGCTGAACGCCTCTGCGCACGAGCTCTGACTCAATTATGTTGAATGCGCATACAACGGGGACGAGCCAGACGTTGACCGAATAGATGATGCAATCGCGAGCGAGGAGAAGGGCTGACGTCATGAAGTGGCCCTTCGCCACTGGGCCTGCCTCTTGATCGGCTCCGCCTTTCGATCGACGAACGCGTGCAGCCCGGCAAGCAACGCTATCGCAATGCCCAGCAGCAAGCTCAAGCCCACGAGAGCCAGAGCCACGACCAGGTTCAGAGATGCGACCGCAAGCCCCGGCCACGGATTTTCCTTTGTGAGCGACCACAAAAGTATTGACATTCTCACCCTCTGAAATACACTAAACCGTATAGTTCATATACACTCCGAACCACGGGATGTGTCAAGAGCGAAGACTCACAAGCTCGTGTTCAGGCGGAAGGGCGGGGAATCGGAGCGTGACGCTGCGTTTCCCGTTCGAACGCGCGAAGACTCCGCAGAAGAAAGGATTCTGTATGTTCAAATACACATTAGTCGTCATGCTTGCGGCTTTGTTAGCCAATGGGACTGCCATTGCGCAGGAGAACCGCGGCACTGCCGAGCAGAGGGCCGCATGTACGCCTGACGCCTTCCGGCTGTGCCTTAGCTACATCCCGGACGCCACCAATGTGGAGGCCTGTCTCAGGCAAAGAAAATCAGACGTGAGTGATGCTTGCAGAGCCGTCTTCGATCACGCGGCGGAAGCTGCTTCGGTCAGGACAATAGGATCGCCCCGCTACCGCGGCGCGAGAGATGGGGAATGATCGCATGAATACGATATATGCTCCCGCTTTCGCCGCGTTCGGAGGCTCGGCCTTCGGAGCGATCTCCACGATCGTAACTGGATGGGTGACTCGGCGCCGCAAGCTTCGCGAGCGTCACTATTCCCGGTCGATTTCCAAGCGCGAGCGGCTCTATCGAAGCTTCATCGAGGAGGCCTCCCGAGTCTACGCCGACGCGCTCGTCAGCGACAAATCCGAGATCCCGCAACTGGTCAATCTGTATGCGCTCATAGGGCGGATGAGGATTCTGTCCAGCGATGAGGTGGTTCAAGCCGCGGAGCGGGCAGGTCGCCTGATCATCGAAACCTACCTGTCACCGAACCGCGAATTTGGCGATCTGCCTGAATTCATGGAGGAAATGGATCCCTTGCGTCGCTTCGGAGAAGCCTGCCGACGCGAATTGCATTCGATCCCATCTCACTGAGGTCCCAAGCAATGCAGGAACGCAAGCCTCAGGCCGGATCGCCGTGCATTCGTGAGCGGATCGTACAAGCGGCGATCCGATTGCACCGCCAGATCGGATTCAAGAAGACTACCGTCGCCGATATCGCCCGCGGAGCGTCCATGTCGCCCGCCAACGTCTACCGCTTCTTCGCTTCAAAGCAGGAGATCGAAGAGGCGGTCGTGGCGGATTTGTTCGAACACGTCTCCGCGGCCGCAACGCTTGCGGCTCTCTTGAGCGGCTCGGCTCTGGGGCGTCTAACGGCCGCTTTGAGCGCAATCTCGCAGTTGCACGAACATCGGCTGGAGAACGACAGCAAACTACACGGATTGGTCGCTGCGGCGGTACGCGAGAACTGGGCAGTCGCGCTGTCTTACGCAGACCGGATCCGGGGGCTTGTGCGCACTATCATTGCTGGCGGACAGGCGACCGGCGAACTGCGACCGGGAAGTCCGATGGCGATGACGTGTTGCCTGCTTGAAGCAATGGACGGATATCTCAATCCGTCGCGGATCAACGCGGCTGCCGTTCGGCCCACGTTTGACGAGATGATGGATTTCTGCGCAAGCGCCCTGCATCACGTACCGTGGGTTCAGTCGATTGACCTGGCCGCCGACTTAAGTCCCCAAGCCGTGGCGCAAGGATAGCGAGCGGGGTGGCTGGTTCACGGCCTCCAGTCTGCCTCGCAAGCCGCAAGAAAGAAATTGACCCGTTCGTGCAGGAACGTCGGCAGCTCTTTTTTGAGATCCTTCAGGTCCTAACCCATCAGAGATCTCAT
>Ga0268266_10004137_pt1 | contig 14015 bp, 9 predicted proteins | sample KBSS13metaG_FD_190356 | JGI IMG/M metagenome (GOLD analysis project Ga0268266, IMG submission 190356) | Switchgrass rhizosphere microbial communities from Kellogg Biological Station, Michigan, USA - KBS S1-3 metaG (SPAdes) (version 2) | ecosystem: Host-associated > Plants > Roots > Rhizosphere >...
CCCCCAATACCGACCTCGGGCGTCGCTTTCCCAACGGCAGTTTTACGATCGCGCCGCTCACGGGCACAAAATTCCAACAGGTGGGTGGCGACGAGTTGCTCTTCCTGGAGCAGCGCTCGCGACAACAGCCTTTCGTTTGTGTCGTTACCGAGGCCGCGTCTTCGATCGGCCTCACGATTCGGGGACAGTTGGTGGCGGCCGAATTTCCGCCACCTTTGTACGCGGATCCCAACGTGGGGCTCATCCCGCGCATCGCCATGGACCTGGTTGCCAGCCCGGGCCCTCACGCCGAACGGCTCGCGGGTGTCGCTGACATCATTCCCTGGTTCATCCACAACGCGTTCGTGCACTACCTCTCCCCTCGGGGCCTGGAGCAGTACTCAGGCGGTGGCTGGGGAACACGCGATGTGTGCCAGGGTCCGGTCGAGATGCTCCTGGCGCTCGACAGGCCGGAACCCATACGCGACCTGTTATTGCGTGTCATGAAACAACAGAACCCGGACGGCGACTGGCCGCAGTGGTTCATGTTCTTCGAGCGGGAGCGCGGAATCCGCCCGGGCGACTCGCACGGTGACATCGTGTTCTGGCCGCTGGTCGTGTTGGCGCAATACCTGATCGCCTCAGGCGATGCGGCCGTGTTGAACGAGAAGGTCCGCTTCTTCGATGCGCGCAGCCCGGAGTCCGGTGAGCTGGCAACCGTGTGGCAACACGTGGAGCGAGCGTTCTCGCTCATCGACAAACGCCTCATACCCGGCACGGCACTGGCTGCCTACGGCCATGGAGACTGGAACGACTCCTTGCAGCCGGCGGATCCGAAACTGCGTGAGCACATGTGCAGCGCGTGGACCGTAACGCTCCATTTCCAGACACTGAACATTCTGGCGCGTGCATTGCGCGAGATCGGCAGGCAGGAGGATGCGACGCCTCTGGAGAGTCGCGCGCAGGCGGTCCACAGGGACTTCCAACGCTTGCTGCTCGTGGATGGCGTACTGGCGGGCTATGCCATTTTCGAGGGCGGCGAGCGTCCACGATTGCTACTACATCCGGACGACAAGACCACGGGCCTCAAGTACAGCTCTCTCGCAATGATCCACGCCATCATCGAAGACATGCTGACTCCGGAGCAGACCCGTGAGCACCTGGCGGTAATCGACAAGTACCTGAGTGCGCCGGACGGCGTTCGCTTGTTCGACCACCCGATGCCCTATCACGGAGGCACGCAACGGATTTTTCAGCGCGCGGAGACTGCCACTTATTTCGGTCGCGAGATTGGCCTGATGTACACCCACGCGCACCTGCGTTACGCCCAGGCGTTGGCGCACGTCGGGGACGCCGAACGGTTTTTCCGTGCATTGTGTCAGGCCAACCCGATTGGCATTCAATCGATCGTGCCCACTGCGACGTTGCGACAGGCGAACTGCTACTACTCCAGCTCCGACGCCGCGTTCGCAGACAGGTACCAGGCGAGCGAAGAATACGATCGGGTGGCCCGAGGAACGATTGACCTCGACGGCGGATGGCGCGTCTATTCCAGCGGGGCGGGCATTGCACTCGGGCTGACAGTCCGGCGCTTCCTCGGACTGAGTTGCGAGGCTCGGGCCTTGCGCGTGGATCCCGTGATGCCGCCTTCGCTGAACGGCTTGCGCGTCAGGACCATTCTGCGCGGTCGAGCGCTGCAGGTTGAGTATCAGGTCGGCAAGTCGGGCTGCGGAGTTACGCAAGTGAGCCTCAACGGCGAGACACTCTCGTTGACTACCGAGCCCAACCCGCACAGACGCGGCGCCGCTTTGGTCGATCTGCAAGCGGTCCTGAAGTCATTGCAGCCGGGAAAGAACCTACTGCGGGTCCGAGTCGATTAGTACTCGTCGTGCCGTCGCCACCACTGGTACGGCGCGGCTTGCGGCCAGCCCTTGGGTGAGTCCTCCCAGCTCTCCTGGCGCCCCCAGGGCGTGAGGTCGAGCAGGCTCCAGATCGTGCCCACGGTCTCCAGGCCGCGCTGGGTGGTGAAGTACGTCCGGAAGATCTCGTCGCCCCGCCGAACGAACACACTCAAGCCGTGACGCTCCTCCCCCGGTACCGTCAACCCCAGGTCGGTGTTGAAGGTATTGCCCGCCGCAGACACCCACGGGACGTCCCATTGCATCCGGGTCCGGTAGGCCTCGATGTTCTCGAGCGGCGCTCGAGCGACGACCGCGAAGGACACGCTCTTGGCTTTCAAGTGAGTCCGGGTGAACTGCCCCAGGCTATCCAGGAACATGGAGCAACCGGGACAGCCGGCCGTCGGCCAGCCGTGCACCCCGGGAGCAAACATGAAGTGATACAGCAGGAGCTGTGAGCGGCCCTGGAACAGGTCCAGCAGACTCACCGGTCCCTGGGCCCCGGCGAAGACGTACTCCTTCCCGATCTTGAACATAGGCAAGCGGCGCCGCTCGGCCGCTAACGCGTCCCGCGCGCGTGTGAGTTCCTTTTCCTTTGCCAGAAGCGCGGCGGACGCAGCGCGCCACTCGGCCTCGGAGACGATCTCTGGGAATGCGGAATTGTCTGACGGCATGCTCGGTTCTCCATTGGAAAGGGGCGGGTCGGCCACCCGCCAATATCTCAAAGACGGGGGCAGCTCTGGCGCGCCGACCATTCCCTGATGAATTTCCCGCAACCGACCCTGGCCGCGCCCGTTTAGCGCTTTGCCAGGCGCCGGGCGGGCTTACCATTTGAGGCAAGCCCGCGCCCCAGGCAGAAGTGCCGACGAGGTCCAGCATATGGCCGAACGCAGTGATGTGCTCATCGTGGGTGCCGGTCCTACCGGCCTGGTCCTGGCTCTGTGGCTCACCAAGCTGGGCATCCGGCCGCGGATCATCGACAAGACCGCGGAGCCGGGGACGACCTCGCGGGCGCTCGCTGTCCAGGCGCGCACCCTGGAGCTCTATCGGCAGCTCGGTCTCACCGAGGCCGTGCTGGCCCAAGGGCATAAAGTCCCGGCCGTGAATCTCTGGGTCCGGGCCGAGCAGCGCGCCCACCTGGTTTTCAGCTCGGTGGGCTCCGACCTGACGCCCTACTCTTTCCTGCAGATCTTTCCGCAGGACCAGCACGAGCGGCTCCTCATCCAGCGCCTGCAGGAGTTGGGAGTTTCAGTGGAACGTCGCACCGAGTTGCTGAGCTACACGGATGTGGGCGACCACGTCGCTGTCCGCCTGCGAGGACCCGATGGGCTCGATGAAGTGTGCGCGTCGAGTTACATCGCCGGTTGTGATGGCGCACGCTCGCTGGTACGCGAAACCATGGGGACCGGCTTTCCGGGCGGGACCTACCGCCAGGTCTTTTATGTCGCCGACGTCGAGGCGCAAGGGCCACCGCTCAACGGCGAACTGCACATTGATCTCGACGAAGCCGACTTCCTTGCGGTGTTTCCCCTGGCCGAGCGGCGTCGGGCGCGGCTGATCGGTACCGTCCGCGACGAACGCGCGGAGCACCCCGAAGCGCTGCGATTCGAGGACGTCAGCGCTCGGGCCATCCAACACCTCAAGGTCCAGGTCGAGAAAGTCAACTGGTTCTCGAGCTATCGTGTGCACCATCGCGTCACCGAGCATTTCCGCAAGGGCCGTGCGTTCCTGTTAGGCGACGCAGCTCACATCCACAGCCCGGCCGGCGGCCAGGGAATGAACACCGGCATCGGTGATGCGATCAACCTGGCCTGGAAATTACACTCAGTGCTTACCGGACGCGCGCCTGACACTTTGCTCGATAGCTTCGAGGCTGAGCGCATCAGGTTCGCCCGCCGCCTCGTTGCAACGACCGACAAGGTATTCACTTTTGCGACCGCTGACGGGCGGCTCGCTGAAGTGGTCCGCACGCGCATCGCTCCTGTCGTCATGCCGAAACTGATTGGCTTCGAGTTTGCGCGCGAATTCCTGTTCCGTACTGTCTCGCAAATCATGCTCAACTACCGGGACGGTCCGCTCAGCGAGGGCTCCGCCGGGCATGTCCATGGTGGCGAACGTCTGCCTTGGGCGCCCTCCGGGGACGGCGACAACCGGAGCATGACCGAAACGCAGTGGAGGAAATCCCACGAAGCACCTACGGTGCGACGTGGGGCCGCGGAGGGAATCCCGAGAAGCGGCAGGGCCGCGACCCGGGATAACTTTGCTCCGCTGTCCGAGCCTGTATGGCAGGTTCACGTGTACGGCGCGGTCACCCCCGAACTTGCAACGTGGTGTAATAATCACCGCTTACCGTTGCATCGGTTCGATTGGAGCCCTGAGCATGAAAAGGCCGGACTGGCCCGCGATGCGCTGTATCTCATTCGGCCTGATACGTACGTGGCGCTCGCGGATCCGGCTGCATCGGTGCGGGCGATCGAGCAATATTGCGCCCGACGCGACTTGCGGTTATGAGGCACGGCAGACTCGTGCCGCCACGCTCATTGCCGGTGTCATCTGTTGCCTTGCGCTGCCTGCGTCAGCGGCTCAAAGTTGCACCCACAAGGGCGTGGAGCTGCAGGTTCTGGGCTCGGGCGGACCCGAGCTCGAAGACAAGCGAGCCTCCACCAGCTATCTGCTGTGGCAGGATGGCAGGCCGCGCGTTCTCATCGACAGCGGCGGCGGCAGCGCACTGAACTTCGGCCGCTCGGGAGCGCACGTCGCCCAACTCGATGCCATCCTTTTTACCCACCTGCACATCGATCACACGGCGGACTTTGCGGCCCTGATCAAGTCGTCCTACTTCGAGGAGCGCAAGCAACCCTTACCGGTGTATGGACCGGCGGGGAATGCTTCCTTTCCGCCCACCACGGAATTTGTCGCAGGTTTCTTCGACGCCAAACGCGGCGCTTACCGCTACCTGGCTGACTTTCTGGCGGGCAACGAAGACGGCTACAATCTGGTCGCCCACGATGTGTCATTGTCCGCGCAGCAAGTCCGTGCCGTCTTCAAAACAGCAGACATCGCGGCCGAGGCGGCCACCGTGATTCACGGTGGCGTTCCTGCAATCGCGTGGCGCGTAACTCTCGGCGGCAAGAGCATCGTGTTTTCCGGCGATACCAACGGCAACAATGGTAACCTGGAGCGCATCGCGAAGGATGCCGACATCTTCGTCGCGCACAACGCCATTCCGGAAGGTGAAACCGGTGCGGCCCGGCAGCTCCATATGCCCCCGTCGGTGATCGGCCGGGTCGCCCATGTTGCAAAGGTCAAGGCACTCGTCCTTTCGCACCGCATGTTGCGAACCCTGGGCCACGAGTCCCAGACCCGGGCGGAGATCGCCAAGGCGTATCCGGGCCCTGTCACATTCGCGGATGACCTTGACTGTTTCCACTAGCTTGCCGCGCTGTCGCGTTCAAGTTGCAGCGGAGCTTGGACTACCGTTGAATACAGCGGGTACCCTGATTGCTTACGACAGGGGGTGATGCGTGGACTCATACCCCTGCTGCTGGGACTGGCGCTGTATGGATGCGCCGTGGGACCGGATTTCAAGCGGCCCGGACCGCCCTCTTCTGCCTACACGCCTCCGCCCACGACGGTCGGTGAACAACATACACAATACGGCGACGAAGTCGCCGCCGACTGGTATGCCTTGTTCAAATCCGATGCCATCAATCGACTGGTGCACGATGCCTTGGCCGCGAACCCCGACCTCGAGGCCGCGAGGCACAACCTGCGCGCGGCCCAATACGAACTGCAGGCGGTCGCCGGTACCGCCCTGCCTCAACTGGCGTTCGAGGGCAAAGCCACGCGGGCGCACGTCAACGGCAGCCTGTTGTATGAGCCGGATGAGAAACTCCAGGTCACCGCGAACCAGTACTCACTGGGCCTGTCGCTCGCCTACGACCTCGACATCTTCGGTGGTCTGCGTCGGACGATAGAGGCCCAGGCGGCGCAAACCTCGGGTGTCGGCAGGCAGGCACTCAACATCTACGTCACGTTGGTCGACCAGGTGGTCGTGACGGCCTTCAGCTACGCGGCCACCGTCGAGCAGATCGACGTCACCCGCAGACTCATCGACGACCTTCAGAAACAATACGACCTCACGCACCTGTTGGAAGACGCCGGCAAGATCGTCCGCAGCGAAACCTTGCAGGCACAAACCCAGCTCGAGAATACCCGGGCAAGCCTGCCGGCCCTGGAAAAGCAGCGCGACGTCTATCGCAATGCCCTGTTCCGGCTGACCGGGCAGGCGCCCCAGGACAACTCGGTACCGCTGTTGACTCTGCGCGACTTCACGCTCCCCGCGCAGCTTCCGGTGTCGTTGCCGTCGAACCTGGTGCGCCAGCGCCCGGACATCCTGGAGGCGGAGGACATGTTGCACCGGGCGAGCGCGGCGGTCGGCATCGCGGCGGCGGCACGCCTGCCCTCCTTGAATCTATCCGCCCAGTTCGGCCAACAGTCCATCAAGACCAGTGACCTGCTCTCCAAGTCGGGAGAGATCTGGTCCGCGGGACTCGACATCACGGCGCCCCTCTTCCAGGGTGGAACCTTGCGTGCCCGGGAAAAGGAAGCGCGCGAGCACCTCTTGCAGGCCCAGGCCCAATATCGCAGCACGGTGATCAACTCGTTCGTCGAGGTCGAGAACGCGCTGCAGGCTCTGCAACACGACGCCGACGACTACACCGCTCACACGGTCGCACTCGATGCCGCCCGCGCCAATCGCGATCTGTCTCGGACGCAATTTGAGCGGGGCAGCGTGAACGAGCTCGTGGTGCTCACCGCTGAGCAGCAATACCAGAACGCGGCCCTGAGTGAAGTACGGGCGGACGTGCAGCGTTTCTCGGACACCGCGGAGTTGTTTCGCGCCTTGGGTGGTGGCTGGTGGAATCACGCGGACCCGCAGACGCTACCCGCAGTTACGGAGACACAGCGATGAGCAGCCCAGAGGAAGGTGGCGAGCAGAAATCAGGCCCGGAGGCCTCCAAAGAGGAGAGCTCCCGCAAGGACGGCACCCAACAGGAAAGCGCCTCAGGCGAGCAACACGGCAAGAAATCCTACCAGTTCCTGTGGATTTTCGGCGCCGCGGTCGTCATCCTGGGAATTGCGGTCCTGATCTATCACTTCACGGTCGGCCAGTATCACGTCAAGACCAAGGACGCCTATGTCAACGGCAACCTGATCCGCCTCGCGCCGCAGGTCAGTGGCACGGTCACCCAGATTACGACAGACCAGACGCAACCGGTCACGCGCGGCCAGTTGCTGGTTCGGTTGGATCCCCACGATACCGATGTCTCACTCGCGCAAGCCAAAGCCAATCTTGGCCAGACCGTCCGCGATGTGGCACAACTGTTTGCTCAGGAGCAACGCGACGAGGCATCCGTCAGTGCCGCGGAAGCGCAGCTCACCCTGGCCAACCAGAACCTCACCCGCGACCAGGGACTCATCAAGGCGCATGGCGTGTCGCAGGAGAATCTGGAGCGTGACCAGGAGAACGCCCGCAATGCCGCGGCCGGTGTGAGACAAGCTCGCGCGGCGCTGGCCGCGACCAAGGCGGCCGTCTCCGGCACTCAACCGGAAACTCACCCGCGAGTGTTGCAAGCAGAGGCCAACCTGCGGTCGGCGTGGCTGGCGAGCAATCGCACTCGAGTGCTGGCGCCCGTCTCCGGTTACGTCGTCCGGCGTGCCGTACAGCTCGGTCAGCAGGTCAACCCGGCGTCGGAAATGATCGCCATCACTTCGTTGAGTGATGTCTGGATCGATGCCAACTTCAAGGAGACCGAGCTGGAGAAGATCCGCATCGGGCAGCCGGTCGAGGTCAAGGCGGACGTGTACGGGTCACACTTCACGTATCACGGCAAGGTACTCGGACTCACGGCCGGTACCGGTGCCGCCCTCGCGATCCTGCCTACCGAGAATGCCACCGGGAACTGGATCAAGATCGTGCAGCGCTTGCCGGTGCGCATCGGGCTGGATCCGCGCGAGCTTCGCGATCATCCGCTGTATCTTGGCTTATCGACCACGATCAACGTTGACGTGCATGACCTTTCTGGCCCGTCGCTATCCGCGCGCCCGGTATGGCCGGCCGCAATGCAAACCGACGTCTACGCCGGCCAGGATGCGGGCGTGGACACCGAAATCCAGCGGATCCTGAGCGACAACCTCGGCCGGCCGGCCACTGCGGCAACGGCGGAACCAACATCGCCGCCAGCGAATGCGTCAGTGGCATCACACGCATCGCTACCCGCAGCGCCCCCGGCGTTGGCCGCGACACCGGCCACATCGGCCGGTGCACCCACCCACAAGGCCCTCAGGTGAACGCCACCGCCGCCAGCGCCACCGGCGGCAGCCGCCAGAACATCCACCCCTGGGTCATCGCCCCGGTGGTCGCGGTGGCCGCGTTCATGGAGATCCTCGACATCTCCGTCGCCAATGTCGCTCTGCCTCACATCGCCGGGGATCTCTCATCGAGCCAGGACGAGGCCACCTGGACCCTGACCAGCTACCTCGTCACCAACGCCATGGTGATGCCCATCTCCGGTTGGCTCGCGGCCCGCTTCGGCCGCAAGCGCTTCTTTCTGACCTGTATCGCCAGCTTCGCGATCACCTCTCTTTTGTGCGGCCTGGCACCAAGCCTCGCGGTCCTCGTCGTCCTGCGTGCCATCCAAGGCGCGGCAGGTGGCGGCCTGCAGCCAACAGGACAGGCCATCCTCAACGACGCCTTCCCTCCCGAGAAACGCAGTATGGCAACCGCGGTCTACGCCATCGCCGCGGTCGTCGCACCGGCCATCGGCCCGTCGATCGGCGGCTGGATAACCGACAACTACGAATGGCGCTGGGTCTTTCTCATCAACGTCCCCGTCGGCGCCGCGCTCGTCTTCCTGATCGGCTTTCTGGTCCATACCCCCAACGAGGGGGTCGACGAAAAAGCCGCCCACACCAAAGTTGACGGGCTCGGTTTCGTGTTTGTCGCGCTCAGCCTCGGCTGCCTCCAGGTCGTGCTCGATCGCGGCCAGGAAGACGACTGGTTCGCCAGCTCCATGGTGACGACGTTGAGCATCACCTCCGGCATCTCATTTGTGCTGCTCGTCTGGTGGGAGCTGCAGCAGAAGAACCCAATGGTGGACCTCAGGCTGCTGAAGGAACGTGACTTCGCCGTCTCGTTCGTTCTCATGCTGCTGCTGGGCTTCATGATCCTCGGGAGCACCTACCTGCTCCCCGCTTATGCCCAGGAGCTGATGGGTTATCGCGCTACCGAGGCCGGCGAGATCATCGCCCCCGGCGGCATCCTGCTCATCTTCCTGTTTCCCGTGGTGGGCCGACTCATCGACAAGGTCGACCTGCGCTGGGCGATCGCCGCGGGCGTGCTCCTGTGCTCCGGCGCGCTCTGGTACATGACCAACTTCTACCAACAGGTATCGTTCGGCGTCCTGGTACTGGGCCGCGTGATCCAAGCCGTCGGCCTCGCATTCCTGTTCTTGCCGATCAACGCACTGGCTTTCCGCAACGTCCCGAAGGACCGCTCCAACTACGCCTCCGCACTAATCAACCTCGCGCGCAACTTCGGCGGCAGCATCGGCATATCGGTCGCCTCGACACTCGTCACCCGGCGCGAGCAATTCCACCAGAGCCGCATCGTCGAGCACCTGCAATCATTCAACCCGGGCTATGACAGTTACATCAACCAGCTGGGCCAGGCGACGCACGCAGCGCCCGGAACCCCGCTGTCGCTCGCGCAGACGTACCAGCTCGGCACGACCCAGGCCATGTTGATGAGCTACCTGGATGCTTTCGCAGCCTTCGCCGTGATCTTTCTGCTGCTACTGCCGCTTCTGCTGCTGGTCAAGCCCGGGAAAGCAAGCGGCCGAACCGGCGGCGAGGCATAATCGACGCGCTCGCCAGCTGCGCGCCTGGCCGGGGACAGTGGTCCATGAAAATCAGCGAAATCTTTCAGATCGAAACCGCCGACGCGTCGGGAAACCTGGCCGATGTCCTCGATGTCATCGCCAAGACCGGGCTCGTCGTGGAGCATGTCAGCACGATCCGGCGCGACCAGGACCGCACTCTGTGGGAGCTCACGGTCGAGATGGACGAGTCGGTCCACCCCGAGCTGCTCCGGCGCCTGAACGCCCTACCCTCCGTGCGCTTCGTGGGCTGGTCGGACCGGGTGTTCGACCGACACCGCGGCGGCAAGATTGAAATGCACTCGCGTGTCGCAATCACCACGCAGCAGATCCTGCGTGACATCTCGACCCCGGGGGTGGCACGCGTGTGCCTGGCCATCCGGGCCGAGCCCGAGAAGGTGTTTGACTTTACCTACGTCGGCCGAGCGGTGGCCGTGGTGACGGATGGATCTTCCATCGCAGGCCTGGGCAACATAGGACTGCGCGCCGGCATGCCTGCGCTCGAAGGCAAAGCGGCGGTCCTGGCCAATCTCATGGGGATCAGCGGCATTCCACTCCTCGTGGAAAGCGCCTCGGTCGAGCAGTTCGTCGAGGTCGTTACCGCGGTCTCGCCGTCGTTTGGCGCCATTCTCCTGACCGACATCAGCGCGCCACGCTGCTTCGAGATCGAGCAGAAGCTGCGTGCGCGCCTGAGTCTACCGGTGATGCACATCGAGCAGCATGCGACCGCCGTGGTCACGCTGGCCGCTCTCCTGAATGCAACACGGCAGACGGGTGCGAGCTTGAATACGCTCACCGTCGGCGTCGTCGGCCTCGGCTCGGCGGGCTCCGGCATTGCCAAATTGCTCCAGTCCCACGGCATCAAACAGTTGCTGGGTTATGACTTGCGCACCGAAGCCATGGGACGCCTGGCCCAGTTGCATGGTCAACGTGAAACGCTCGAGAAAATCGTGCAGCGCTCTGACGTTCTGATCTGCGCGACGGGAGTTCCGCGCTTGATCCATGCCGATCGCCTCCGTCGGGGGCAAATCGTCTTTGCGCTCTCGACACCGGACCCGGAGATCGATCCGGCTGCCGCCCTCGCCGCTGGTGCGGCCATCGCCGCCGATGGCCGCAGTATCAGCAACGTGTTGTGTTTTCCGGGATTGTTCGATGGAGTGCTGCGCTGCCGCGCGCGGGGCTTCACGGAAGCTATGCTCGTGGCCGCGGCCGGCGCGCTCGCTGGCGCAGCCGCTCCAGGTCAACTGTTACCTGATCCCCTGGACAGCACCGTTCACGAGCGCGTCTCGCAAGCGGTGCAGTCCGCTGCACCTGCTGCCGTGTAATGGGCGGTGACGATCGGACCTAATCCGGTCCGGCGTACTTCGGGACGGCCTTGGCACTGATCTGCTCCAGGAGTAACCGGGTGCCCACGAGCCAGAACGCGGCGTCGTAATCCATGCCGACCGGCGTTATGGATGTCATGTACTGCCGCAAGTTGACGATATCGCTGAAGTTACTCGTCGTGACGTCGTATTGGCCCATGCCAGTACTGGTTTTAGGTTGGTATCCCATGCGACGATCCAGCTCGATGGCTTGAACAGTGGCGTTGGCAACCTGGACGGCAGACACGGCGACGTGTGCGTTCGCGAATGCGCGGGTCAAAGCGATGCGATCATCCGCGGTCAGGGCATCATGGCCCTGCTTGAAAACGAGTTGACCGTCTGAGACCGAGAAACTCCAATCCTTGTTGCGCAGCGTGGGAGAAAGCTTCGCGATGGCGGCTTCATAAGCCTGGTGGAGCTGCCCGGATGGCAGGCCTATGCCATTGGTGATCAGGTCGAAAAACTTCAGGTCCACATCGGCCGGGAGGCCGGGATTGAGAGCCTGGGCGTAGACGGTCGCGCCGTTCTGGCCGATCGGACTCGGAGGAGTGTCCTGTGAACCCAGGTAGGCATCCACCGCGTTTTCAATCTCCCGCGGCGGATCGGCCGGATCGAGTTTCCGCCCCTCGGTTAGCGTGACGCCGCTAGCGCTAGCCGAGCCTCCCTGCGCGGCCGTACGCAACATACCCAACAGACTCGTCACATCCATGCGATCCTCCGGGAAGTCTGACTGCGGTTTCCCAAGAGCCTGTAACGGCCGGCAGCAGACAATATTGAGTCACCATAATAGGGTCACGCGCCGACCGGCGCTCTACGGGCCCGGCGCCGGACGCGGCGGCGGCTCGCCCTTGATCTCCCGCGGATCCTGGAACGGGATCTCCATCATCACGTGATGTCGAACGGCGCCGTGATCCACGGTGATCCTACCAACCGCCACGACGGTACTGTTTGACCGACGTGGCCCGATGCATTGACCGCGTTGGCGGGTGAGGCAGGCCTCGAGGCCTGTTCCACCGCGGGCGAAGAGGGAGTATCGTAGTAAGAGAGCCGGATTATCGTGTTATAATGACTACCAGGACAGGCCAGAACGGCGCAACGGAAAACCTGCTCGGGGCCTATCTCAAAGACCGCCGGGCGAAGCTCGATCCAGCCGCGTTGGGATTTTCGTCGCAGCGCCGGCGCACACCCGGGTTGCGTCGCGAGGAAGTGGCGCGGCGAGCGAACATCAGCCCGACCTGGTACACGTGGCTCGAGCAAGGCCGCGGTGGCGCACCCTCACCGGAGGTGCTCGATCGGATCGCCCGTGCCCTGATGCTGACCGACGTCGAGCGCGAGCACATGTTCCTGCTCGGGCTCGGCCGGCCTCCCGAGGCGCGCTACCAGAAAAATGGAGGCGTGACTCCGAGGCTGCAGCGCGTGCTCGATGCGTTGGAGCCGTGCCCTGCCCTCATCAGGACCGCAATATGGGACATAGTCGCCTGGAACCGGGCGGCAACCGTGTTCCTCACGGACTATGACGCACTGCCGCCGGAGCAGCGTAACGTCTTGCGCTTCTTCTTCCTCGATCCGCGGGTCCGCGCCACGCAGTATGACTGGGAGAGTGTGGCGCGCTTTGTGGTCGGTGCATTCAGGGTGGACGCGGCGCGAGCGGGAGCCGCAGCGGAGGTGCAACCTCTGGTCGATGAGCTCTGCCGCCTCAGCCCGGAGTTCAAGAGCATGTGGAGCGACAACGACGTGAGCAGCCATCACGGCGAGGCTGTCAAACACATCCGTCACCCGGTGCTCGGTCCTATTGCCTTCGAGTATTCCGCCTTTGCGGTCGACGGCCGCCTGGATCTCACGATGGTGGTCTACAACCCCGTGACTCGCGCGGATGCAGAGAAGATCAGTTCGATCAGCGCCACAGCGCATCCTTCCGCAACCGAATCACACCCGTAGCACCGCCCGAATCGTGCGCAACGCAGTGCGTCGTGTGAGCTTTTAAAGCCCCCCACTGACTCGTCAATGTCTCTGCCGCGATGTAGTCGCGATATTCCGTCAACGCGGCCATGAGCAACTCGTTCCCCTCGATATCGAGCACAATGCGATCGGATACCTCCAGGCCCGCATCTTTGCGCGCCTCCTGCACGGTTCGCACCAACTCCCGGGCAACACCCTCCCGCACGAGCTCATTCGTCAATGCTGTTTCGAGCCCGACCAGATAGCCGCCCTCTTCCGCGCAGGCGAACCCTTCCGCCGAGGCGGTCTCCACCAACAAAGCAGCGGGCTCGAGCACAATGGACTCCCCGCCGATCTCCACCGTGACCGACTCGCCACGCGCCACCGCGCTCGCAATCTGCGCACCGTCTATGCGAGACAACATCTCCCGAATAGCTGGAACAAGCTTGCCATAGCGCTTGCCCACGACCGGCAGATTGGGCTTGATGCGATAGGTGACGAGGCTCGCATCCGGCGCAAGCGACTCCACCACTTTTACATTCAACTCCTCGCGAATCTGCTGCGCGTGGCGTTGTACAGCCTGTGAGGCCTGCTCGTCAGGTACGCGGACCAGGATACGCGACAGCGGTTGCCGGACCTTGAGACTCGTCTGTGCGCGCGCGGCCCTGCCGAGCGCGACCACCCGCTGCACCACCTCCATTTCGGACAGGAGCCCGCGGTCCATCCGCTCCTCGTGCCATTGCGGCCAACTGGCCATGTGAACACTCGCCGGCGCGCGGTCGTCGACTCCGCGCACCAGGTTCTGATACACCGCCTCACTCAGAAACGGCATGAAGGGCGCCATCAGCCGGGTAACCCCCTCGAGGCTCTCATAGAGCGTCAGATAAGCCGCCTGC
>Ga0268266_10004140_pt1 | contig 14003 bp, 12 predicted proteins | sample KBSS13metaG_FD_190356 | JGI IMG/M metagenome (GOLD analysis project Ga0268266, IMG submission 190356) | Switchgrass rhizosphere microbial communities from Kellogg Biological Station, Michigan, USA - KBS S1-3 metaG (SPAdes) (version 2) | ecosystem: Host-associated > Plants > Roots > Rhizosphere...
ACTTGTACTTCTTGAGCACAGTAAATATCGAATTAAGGCATCCGATTAAATGCAAGCGAAGCTGCGTGGGCCGTTCGCCGCTCGCGCGCGGTGTCGGCAGACTTCTTCGATTCACGGCTCTTTAAGCGCAACCAGATACCCCTGACGTATCCGATTGAACGAGGTCGTCATGTCCGGTTTGCCAATGGAAGTCATCGAGGTCGTAGGCCAGACGATGGCGAAGGTCGTGCCGATCACGATCGCACTCGCTTTGGTATTCACGGTGCTCTCGCATTTCTGGTCCTGCAATCCGGGCAAACCCTGGTGGCGCAAGCGCGAGCTCATTACCGACATCTGCTACTGGTTCTTCGTGCCGGTATTTGCGCGCATCTTCCGCATCGGCTTGCTGGTGATTGGCGCGGCGGTCCTCTTCAACATTCACGAGGTCGACGACCTGATCGCATTCTACGACAATGGCCATGGGCCGCTGTCGGAGCTTCCGCTCTGGGCGCAGGCGATATTGTTTCTCGTTGCGTCCGACTTCATGCTGTACTGGCTGCACCGCATGTTTCACGGCGGCGGATTCTGGAAATACCATGCGATCCATCATTCCTCGGAGGATCTCGAGTGGATCTCGGCGGCGCGGTTTCACCCCGTCAACCTGTTTATCGGAACGATCCTGGTCGACGTCATCTTGCTGATAGCGGGCATCTCTCCCAACATCATGCTGTGGGTCGGGCCGTTCACGACCTTCCACTCCGCTTTCGTCCACGCCAACCTGAACTGGACGCTTGGTCCGTTTAAATACGTGCTTGCCACGCCGGTATTCCACCGCTGGCATCACACCTCGCTCGAAGAGGGCGGCAATACCAATTTCGCGGGGACCTTTCCGATCTGGGACATCCTGTTCGGCACGTACCGCATGCCGGAGAACCGGCTGCCTGACGGTTACGGCGTGGACGATCAGGAGATCCCCACCGAGATCGGCGGGCAATTGGCCTATCCGTTCCGCCACTAGCGCAAGATCCGAAAACGCCGCGCGCCGGCACGCGACAGGGAAACGCTTCACACCAGGAAACGGGGATCCGGTTTGAACCGATCACGCGCCACGGCGCCGGGCTGGAACGTGTCATGAGCATCGACGCCACAACAATTCACCAGACGAAAGCCTCCGCCTTTGGCCAAGTCCCGGCCTGGCTATGGCTTGGCGCCGGCCTGTACGTGCTCCTGCTGGTCAACAACAGCGGGCTCCTGAACGATTCTGACACCTATTGGCAAATTGCCGTGGGCCAATGGATTCTCGATCACGGCGCGCTGCCGCGCGTCGATGTCTATTCTTTCACCAAGCCTGGCGAGGTCTGGATTTCATCATCCTGGCTTGCCCAAATCCTCTATGCCGTGAGCTACAATCTGGCCGGCTGGACCGGGCCGGTCGTGATTGCGGCAGGTGCGATCGCTGCGACCTTCGGGCTGCTCGCGCATATTTTGGAGCGCCGCCTTCCCTCGACCTATGCGGTCCTGGTGGCGCTGGCGGCGATGGTGCTGTCGACGCCGCATTTTCTGGCGCGTCCGCACGTGCTGGCGATGCCGGTCATGGTTGCCTGGGCGCACGGTTTGATGGCGGCGAGCGAGCGCCGTCAGCCGCCGTCATTCTGGTTGCTGCCGCTGATTGCGCTTTGGGCCAACCTGCATGGCGGCTTCGTGTTCGGCCTGGTGCTGGCAGGCGCGTTCGCGATCGATGCTCTGTGGAATGCCGAGCCGGCGCAGCGGACGCCGCTGGCGCTGCGCTGGTTCGCGTTCGGGTTGGCTGCATTGGCGGCCTGCTGCGTCACGCCTTACGGTTGGGAATCGATCCTCGCGTCACGCAAGATTCTCGATCTTGGAGAGCTCCTGCGGCTCATCAGCGAATGGGCGCCGGCGGATTTCAGCAAGCTCGGTCCGTTCGAGCTGACCATTCTCGCCCTGATCGCGGCAGCGCTTTATCGCGGTGTCAAGCTGTCGCCGCCGCGGATAGCGCTGGTGCTCGGCCTGCTGCACATGGCGCTCTCGCATGGCAGGAATCTGGAGATATTTGCGCTGCTGCTGCCGATCGTCGTGCTGACGCCGGTGTCGCAGCAGTTCGCTCTGCAACCGGCCCGGTCGGGCAGGGTGACGCTGATGTCGGCGGCGCTGCTCGCCGTCACGCTCGGCATCTCGACCTGGGCTCTCGCGGGGTACCAGAAGTATTCGCCTCCGAACACCCAGTCGCCGGCCGCCGCGGTGGAAGCCATAAGGGCGCACAATCTCCACCGGGTTCTCAACGACCGTGCATTCGGCGGCTACCTGATCTGGCGGCAGATGCCCGTCTTCATCGACGGACGGGCCGAGTTGTACGGCGAAAAATTCACGATGGCCTATTACAACGCGCTGGAGCTCAAGGACGTCAGCCAGTTTCTCGGTCTGCTCGAGGACTACGAGATCGACGGCTTGCTGCTGCAGCCGGGCACGCCTGCGGCGGGCCTGCTCGATCATCTCGGCCATTGGCGGAAGGTCTACGCCGACGACGTGGCCATCCTTTATGCGCGCAGCGGAGGTTGACCGGTGAGGGCGATGCTATCGGCTTCGTCCGTTCATTTTCACGCGGGAACGTCCTGCGCGGAATATGCCGCCGTTCGTAAGCGGAATTTTTCCGCCGTTCGCGGGCGGCCGGCATGAACACGAACGTTGCGGCGGCATCCAGCGCGAATTCCTCCATTGTTGGCCGGGTGCCTGCATGGCTCTGGCTCGGAGTTGGCGTTTACGCGCTGGTGCTGATGGTCGGACCGGCGCTTCTGCAGGATTCCGATACCTACTGGCAGATCGCCGTGGGCCAGTGGATCCTCGATCACCATGCATTGCCGCGCGTTGACATCTACTCCTTCACCAAGGCCGGCGAGCCATGGGTGTCGTCGTCCTGGCTGGCGCAGGTGCTGTATGCGACGAGCTATAATCTCGCGGGCTGGACCGGGCCGGTGGTTCTCGCGGCCGGCTGCATCGCCGCCACCTTCGCATTGCTCACGCACATTCTCGGCCGCCGCATTCCTGCAGCCTTTGCGGTCGCCGTCGCGATCGCGGCGCTGGTGCTTTCGAAGGGGCATTTTCTGGCGCGCCCGCATGTGCTGGTGCTGCCGATCATGCTGGCGTGGGCGTACGGGCTGATGTCGGCGAGCGAGCGCGGCCAGTCGCCGTCGCCATGGCTGCTGCCGTTGATCGCGCTGTGGGCGAATCTGCACGGCGGGTTCGTGTTCGGCCTGGTGCTGGTCGGTGCGTTCGCGCTCGACGCGCTATGGAATGCGGAGCGTGCGGAGCGAAGGTTGCTGGCGCTGCGCTGGACGGCGTTTGGTATTGGCGCGCTGTTAGCCTGCTGCGCCACGCCTTACGGGTGGGGATCGATCCTCGCCGCACGCAAGATCCTCGATCTCGGCCAGCTCCTGCATCTAATCTATGAATGGATGCCGGCCGACTTCAGCAAGTTCGGCGCGTTCGAGATGACGATCCTCATGCTGATCGGCGGCGCGCTCTACAGCGGCGTCAAGCTGACGCCGCCGCGGATTGCGCTGGTGCTGGGCCTGCTGCACATGGCGCTGGCGCATGTCAGGAACGTCGAAATATTCGCCCTGTTGCTGCCGATCGTGGTGCTCGCGCCGGTGGCGTCTCAGTTCGCGCTGCGGCCGGCCTGGTCCGCTCGCCCCGGTGCCCCGGCGCCGGTGATGGCTGCGATGCTGCTCCTGCTCTGCGGCTGGACATGGCTGCTCGCGGCCAACACGCCCATTGCCGTGCCCGAAAGCCAGGCGCCGGCCGCGGCCGTCGAAGCGCTGAGAGCGCATCATCCCAAGCGGGTTCTCAACGACCTTCCGTTCGGCGGCTACCTGATCTGGCGGCAGATACCCGTGTTCGTCGACGGACGCGCCGAGCTCTACGGCGAAGCATTCGACATGGCCTTCTATCGCGCGATGCAGCTCAAGGACGTCAACGAATTGCTCGACATCCTCAAGAAATGGGACATCGATGCCGTGCTGCTGACGCCGAACACCCCGGCGGTCGGCCTGCTCGATCATATCGGTGGCTGGCGGCGCGCCTATGCCGATGGCAACGCCGTGCTGCATGTTCGCACGGGCAACTGATCCGGCCGACCTTCAGGGACGCTAACTGGCGGGCAGGCCGGGATTCTGGTACGCCGGTCGAAATGAATTTGCCGACCGAAATCGTCGAGATGCTTGGCCAGACCCTGGCCAAGGTGGTGCCGGTCACGATCGCGCTGGCGCTCGTGTTCTCGGTGCTGGCGCATTTCTGGGCCTGCAACCCCGGCAGGCCCTGGTGGCGCAAGCGCGAGCTCGTCACCGACGTTTGCTACTGGTTCCTGGTGCCGCTGTTCGCGCGCGTGTTCCGCATCGGGCTGCTGGTGCTGGGCGCGGCCCTGCTGTTTGGAATTCGCGACGCCGACGAACTGATCGCCTTCTACGACAACGGCCATGGCCCGCTGTCGAGGCTGCCATTGTGGCTGCAGGCGATCCTGTTCCTGGTCGCGGCCGATTTCATGATGTACTGGCTGCACCGCATGTTTCACGGCGGCGGGTTCTGGAAATACCACGCCATCCACCATTCGTCGGAAGACGTGGACTGGATCTCGGCGGCGCGCTTTCATCCCGTCAACCTGCTGTTAGGCACCATCGGGGTCGACGTCGTGCTGCTGGTCGCCGGCATTTCGCCGGGCGTGATGCTCTGGCTCGGGCCGTTCAACATCTTCCATTCCGCGTTCGTTCACGCCAACCTCAACTGGACGCTCGGTCCGTTCAAATACGTGCTTGCCACGCCGGTCTTCCATCGCTGGCATCACACCTCGCTCGAAGAGGGCGGCAACACCAATTTCGCAGGCACCTTTCCGCTCTGGGACATCCTGTTCGGGACCTTCCGGATGCCGAAAGGCGCGTTGCCGGACCAATATGGCGTGGACGATCAGTCCTCGTTTCCCCGCGAAATCATCGGACAACTGGCCTATCCGTTCCGCAAGTAGCACATGAAAGCAGGTTGCCGTTCTCCCTGCGACAAACGCGCGGCCGTACGGAGATTTACGCGCAATTAAACATGTTTGGTCCGCGGATTTCTTGCCCCATTTCGGGGCCCATTTGCCCTTTGTTCATGAATTGTCGTCAGATTCACCTTGTCGGGCTCCGGTTCCGCTGCGTATCGCCACTGCCGGATTGTTGCTGCCCCGGGGAAAAGTATGTCGTTCACGTCCCAGCGTACTCGCGCACGCGCGCGTTTTGGATTTCGTTCCCTCGCCGCAGGAATCCTGCTGTGGCCGGCCGTCTGCCTGGCCGCACCCGATCCCGACCGTATCGCCGTCTACGTCGATCAGGCAAAGCTCGTGAGGCTTCCCGCCAAGGTCTCCACCATCGTGGTCGGAAACCCGCTGATTGCCGACGTGACCCTGCAAAGCGGCGGCATCGTCGTCGTCACCGGCAAGGGCTACGGCGCGACCAACTTCATCGCCATGGACCGCAACGGCGAGGTGCTGGTGGACCGCCAGATCCAGGTCGAAGGCCCGACCGATCAGCTCGTCACGGTCTATCGCGGCGTCGAACGCGAGTCGTATAGCTGCATGCCAATCTGCCAGCGTCGGATTACCCTTGGCGACGGCGAAACCTACTTCAAATCGGTGCTCGACCAGGCCGGTACTCTCAGCGGTCAAGCCAGCGCCGCTGGCACTAAATCGAACTGACCTATTTTCGGTTCTGATTGAATCAGAGCCGACGTTTCAGTCATTCTTGTTGATGTGGCTTCTTCACGCGCGCCGGCTCGACTTCGCTTGTAACGCCTCGATCGGCATCTTTGTCAGATGGCCCGGCGGAAGCTTGTTGGCGCATCCCGCACAATACCCCGTCCGCGCATCGGTCTTGGCTGAACGAGGCCCTGCTTCGGCGATGGTTAACCGCCGGTTAGCGGCCCGGGCCGCTTTGCTTCGATTTGACGAAACACTTCCACAATCACTTTCGAGTAGTTCTTGAGGAGCAGATATCGCTGCCGTCTGGGGATTTTTTGATGTCGACATCCGCTGTTGAAACAGCCTCTGTTAGAAGTGCGCTGAACCGATTTCGCCGCAACCGACGGGGCTCGGCCGCCGTCGAGTTCGCGTTGGTCGCGCCGTTGTTCTTCTGCATGCTGTTTGCGATTCTCGAGACGGCAATTGTCTTTTTTGCCGGCCAGGTCCTGGAGAACGCGACGCAGGAAACCGCGCGACTGGTACTCACCCGTCAGGCCCAGACCACCAAAATGACGGAAAACGCGTTCAAGGCCAACCTCTGCGACCGCATCAAGGTGATGTTCAACTGCGATGGCAATCTGACAACCATTGACGTGGATATGAAATCGTTTGCTCCGGGCGAGACCATCACGATCACCGAGCCGATCGTCAGTGGAGCCCTGACCGGACCCTTCGTATATTCTCTGCCGGCATCCGGCACTCCCAATACCATCGTGATTCGCGCGTTTTACCAATGGCCGCTATTCGTCACCCGGCTCGGCTACAACATCGGAAACCTCAACGGCGGCAAGCGGCTGCTCTCTGCGACCGCCGCCTTTCATGTAGAGCCGTGATGCGATGATGGTATCCCCGATGCAGAAGATTTCGCCTCGCGTACGCGATCTGTTGAGCGATCGCAGTGGTCTCGCCGCCGTGGAATTTGCCATGATCTTTCCGATCATGGTGGTGTTGTATTTCGGCGTGGTTGAGTTTTCGTCGGCTATTGCCGTGGATCGCAAGGCCACCCAGGTGGCGCGAACGCTTTCCGATCTGACGTCGCAGAGCATGACTGTGGCAGATACCGATATCAAGAATTTTGGTGAAGCGGCAAAGGCCATTATGACACCTTACCCGCCGTCGCCGTTGGTATCCTCGATCACCGAGGTCTACATCGACAAGGTGTCCGGGGTCGCGCGCGTCCAGTGGAGCAAGGGGTTGACGATCGGTCCGACAGGCGATGTCTCGATCGCAGCGGCGGCGCCTCATAATCCGGGCGATGTTGTGACGTTGCCGCTCGCGCTCGTCGCGGCCAAGGGGACATTCGTGATCTGGAGCGAGGTCAGTTACCAATATACGCCGGCGATCGGACTTGTGTTGACCAGCCTACCACCGTTCAGGGATGTCGCCTACACGCGTCCGCGCCTGGTTCTCTGCGTTACTTATCCAACGGCGGGCCTCTCGGATTGTGCGGCACCGAAGTGACGGCAGGCAGTCTCGGGCGAACTTCGTAGCAGCTTTCACCGTTCAGCGGCTTTCCCGTGAATGAGGGATGCGTTGCATTCCCAGAGCGCGCACCAATTCGGGCTTCGGCAGGGCGGCCTGATCCGTCGCCGCATTGAAAGCGGCTCCGGACGCGACATTGCATTTGTGCGGGACGCGCCCGGACTCTCCGTTTGCGGCACAGGACAGGCACCTCCGCCCGGCGCCGTCGTGGGACTTTAGAGCAGGATGAGTTGGGTGGGGCCGTGACGACGGACCATCTCGTGACCCGGACGCAAGCGGCCTGAGTGCTGCAGGCCAGGGCCCATGCTACTTTGCATGGGGTTGTTTTCGCGATTTTGTGTCTGGGCACCTGTGGTGCTGCCGAACAGTATCTGCGCTGCGCCCGGGACCCGGGACATGGGATCGTTGACGCTTCGCGCTAACGGCGATCGATTCCACTCCAACCCATCCCGCGCTGGCTCCCGGTGCCGCCATCCGGGGCCGGTTTTCGTTCGGGTCAGGTGCGAAGGGTGGCCGGGAGGCGAGGCTCAAACAAGGACACGCTGGATCTCGATCCCGCTCAACTCAGCCTTGCGGAGGCATCCGCCGTCCTGATCGACTTTGAAGGCGAAGCCCCGGGGCCATGCGGTCTCGATAAGGGTTGAGCGGCGGGTCCCTTCTACTGAACGGGTCCCTTCTGCTGAAGTCACGTCGGATATGTGCCAGCGCCGGTGCATAGTCGAACATGGCGTTCGGCTTTGCGCCGGCATCAGCCGGCGCGATTGCGGCCTCGACGAGGCTGGAGCGCGATGACTTTTCTTACAACCGTCATCCCACTCGATCTCTTGGATTTGGGCATGGTCTCCGCGCAAACGCGTTCCGCGTTTGTCGCGAGGGAGAACCGACGCCCCCAGGGGCGGAGCGGCCTTCTGGGGGCCCGACGGCCGTGGCTTTTCTGCCGGGTCAGTTCGTAATATGCGCGACCTCTAGCGCTTTATTGAACATCTTGTTCAGCGCCGCGGTGATGTCGTCCGGCGTGTTCGCGGTGAAGTAGAAGTCAGGCGAAGCGCATTTCTGCAGGCTGCCCGGAATAAACGGAATGTTGTCGTTGGCGTAAGTGTCTTCGTCGCCGGCAAAGCTCTTGTTCACCGGTGAGATCGGCTGATAGGGAATATAGAGCACGGCAACGATGATGCCGCGGTCCTTGAGTGCTTTGCACTCGGCAACGGTCGTCAGGGTGTTCTGTTTATCAATCGTGGTGGCGTGGTTGCTGCCCCCCCAGCTGCCGTTCGGAACGCCTTTGGTCTGGGGGACCTGTGCGCCGTCGGTGACGAGGAAGACGTAAGGCAGCGGGGTGGACTGCGTGCTGCCGTCGCCCACCGCACTGGTGCCGCCGCTGTAGATGAAGGTATTGATCTTGGTAAGCGCGGTCGTGATCCACGTGCCGCCGGAGCCAAGGTTTGAATTCATATTTGTATCAAGCTGCGTGGCAAGGTTTTTGGCCGCGTTGGTGATGGTGGTGCCGTCGATGGCGTCGGTCAGCGGAGAATAGGCGTAGAGATCTTGAATGAACGGGTAGAGGCCGATCCGGAACTGTTTGTCGACCTTTGTGGCGTTTTTCGCGGTTTTGAGCAACTCGCTCACGGCGAAGCCGACCGCGTCGGCGCGCAACTGAATGCAGGCGTCGGTGCCGTCCTTGTCGCAGGATGAAACCGCCGCCAGACCCCACGTAGGATCGGTGTTAAGCGAATTCGGCAGACCGGAAAGAATCGAATCCGGCAAGCCAGGTTTCTTCTTCGGCACGCTAGAAGTCGACGCCCTGTCGATGAGTGTAGTGAGCGCGCTCTGGCTGACGCGCGAATACGAGTAGCCCATGCAAGCATTGTTCGTAGGGTATCGCTGGGTCGCGGTCTTGCCTGACGGCGTCACCGGAGCGGGATCGATGCACGCGCTCTTTAGCGGCGCAAAATGGCAGGCGAAGGTGCAGCCGGTGGGATATTGGATAAAGTTATCAGGGTTGACTTTAGAAAGCCGCGTCTGTTCGGCGGCCGTCGACGGCAGGCCCATCGACCCCGAGACGTCCAGCGTCAGATAGAAATCGAGGTACGGCGGCAACGTGGCAGCCGAGCTTGAAAGGCCCGTTACCGTCAGCTTGCTGTAGTTGATCACCTTCAGGAAGGTTGTCGGCACCTCGGCCGTGAACGTGACGCTGGCGGCGAGCTTGATCCCGGTTTTCGTAACGGCGACGTCTTTATTGACCATCGTGTAGCCGGTGATCCCGTTCATGTTGGCGTTAAAGACGTTCGTCGCGTCGGTAACGCCGGCGTCGACCGTGCCGTTGCCTGTCATGACCGAAGCCGCAAGGAAGCCCGGTGATTTCTGCGAGAGCGCGGCAATGCTCGCGGCGTCTGCCGCGGATTGCAGTTTGGCCTTCATTCGGGTCGCCATCGAGTAGTCCACCGCGCAACCGATCGCCGAGATCAGGGGGATCGCCGCGATCGCGAAAATGATGGCGACATTGCCGCGCTTGTCGCGGCGGAAGCGGGAAAGATTCTGCTGAAGACGAATTGGCACGAGCGCGCCCCCTGATGATCCAAAAGCGCGTGATCGTAGCCGCAACCTCCCTAAATGCCCCTTAACTTGATTGTCGAAAAACGGGCGGATCGCCGTGTGGCCGGTTTCAGCCGCCAGGGGTTACGATTTCTTAACCATGTTGTCCGGTGACGGCGCGGCGCCGATGCGTTCTTCGTCGATCGCCACATCGTTCGTACAGACCGAATAAGAAAGGCCGCGCATCAGCGCGGCCTTTCTATTCTTTCGAATGGGATTTCCTGGCCGAGGCCGGAGAAAATCCCTTACCCGGCGGCGCGCAGATTGTCGGCCGAAGATTTGCCAGAGCGGCGATCTGCCACGATTTCGTAGGAGATCTTCTGGCCTTCACGAAGCGTTCCAAGACCGGCACGTTCGACAGCGCTGATGTGCACGAACACGTCATTGCCGCCGTCATCCGGCTGGATGAAGCCATAGCCCTTGGTTGCGTTAAACCACTTCACGGTTCCCATGCTCACGGGGGTAGTCCCTTCTCAGATATACAAGTCGTAGCCCACCCTTCGATGGGCTGGTGAGATCGAATTTTTGGAAGGGTCGTCAGCGTCTAAACCGGCTGTACCGGTGGATAGCTAATGTCGTCCGGCCGAAAATCGATGGACAATATTATTCGATTGCATCCCTCAAAACAATCCTGACGTGCACGATTTTTTGATTCGGCCGGCCAACCGCCCGCGTTCGCGCTCGATATGGTCTATCGGGCGCGTTTTTCGCTTAGGGTTAGGGTACGCTTACCGGCGGCGGAACTGACCGCCGCGCGGCGGCGCCCCACGCGGGGCACCGGTGCTTGGGCGCTCGTCCTTGTGACGGAAGATCAGGCGGCCCTTCTCCAGATCGTAGGGCGACATCTCGATCGTGACCCGATCGCCTGCCAGCGTCTTGATCCGGTTCTTCTTCATCTTGCCGGCGGTGTAGGCAACGATTTCGTGTCCGGCATCGAGCTGCACGCGGTAGCGCGCGTCGGGGAGGATTTCGGTCACCAGTCCTTCGAACTGGATCAGCTCTTCTTTAGCCATGGTGGTCTCCAGGTCGATCGAGGCTAGCGCTGCGGTCGGTGGGTACGGTTGGGTTGAGTATTCGGACGGCTCTCGCGATGCAAGAAGGCGACGCCCTGAATGCCCTCACTTTTCCCGCCTTGGCTCTTGCCGGCCTGCTGCGCCGGACGCGGCTGTTCGTGCCGGTTCGGCTGCGGCGCGGCATTATTACCACCACCTCGGCGGGGACGGCGAGGGCCTTTTGAGCCCGGTGCCGATTCATGTCCACGGGATTCGTGACCTCGGGATTCATGTCCCCGGGAGTCGTTTCCTCTGGACTCGTGTCCTCTGGAGTCCTGCGATCTGGCGGTGTGGGCGCGCGGGGCGGAACGTCCGCCGCGGTGCTGCGCGGGGCGTTGCGAGGTGGCCGGCGCGGCGTCGCGGCTGCCGGGCGTGCGACGGTCTTCCCGCGGCAGCGTGATACGGATCAGCCGCTCGATGTCGCGCAGATAGCCCATCTCCTCGGCGCCCGCGATCAGCGAGATCGCAATGCCTTCGGCGCCGGCGCGCGCGGTGCGGCCGATGCGGTGGACATAGGTTTCCGGGATGTTGGGCAGGTCGAAATTCACCACATGGCTGATGCCGTCGACGTCGATGCCGCGGGCGGCGATGTCGGTGGCGACCAGGGTGCGGATCTCGCCGGTGCGAAACGCGGCGAGCACGCGCTCGCGGTGGTTCTGCGACTTGTTGCCGTGAATGGCGTTGGCTGAGATGCCGGCCTTCTCCAGCGTCTTCACCACCTTGTCGGCGCCGTGCTTGGTGCGGGTAAAGATCAGCGCGCGATCAACCGGTTCCTGCTTCAGAAGCTGCGCCAGCACGCCCGGTTTGGCCGAGAAATCGACCTGGATGATGCGCTGGGTGATGCGATCGACGGTCGAGGCCACCGGGGTCACCGCCACGCGGGCGGGATCGCGCAGCATGGCCTCGGCAAGTTCCGCAATGTCCTTCGGCATGGTGGCCGAGAAGAACAGCGTCTGCCGCTTGATCGGCAGCTTGCCGACGATTTTGCGGATGTCGTTGATGAAGCCCATGTCGAGCATGCGGTCGGCTTCGTCGAGCACCAGGAACTCGACCTGGTTGAGCTTCAGCCCGTTGCTCTGGACGAGATCGAGCAGGCGGCCGGGGGTTGCTACCATGACTTCGACGCCCTGCATCACCGAGCGGACCTGACGGCCCATCGGTACGCCGCCGATCGCCAGCGCCGAGCTCAGGCGGATATGGCGGCCATAGGCGTTGAAGCTGTCGAGGATCTGGCCGGACAGTTCGCGGGTCGGCGAGAGCACCAGCACGCGGCAGGTCTTGGGCTGCGGCCGGATCCGGTTTTCCAGAATGCGGTGCAGGATCGGCAGCGCAAAGGCTGCGGTCTTGCCGGTGCCGGTCTGGGCGATGCCGACGACGTCGCGGCCGGTGATGGCGAGCGGGATGGTCTGGGCCTGGATGGGCGTGGGCGTGTGGTAATTTTCTTCCTTGAGAGCACGCGAAATGGGTTCGGCAAGGCCGAAATCCTGAAAGGAGGTCAAAAGAGGGTTCTTTCCATTAAAAGGCAGGCGCCCGACCGGTATCGGCCAGGAACGCGCGAGGGGGTGTCAGAGACACCCGCGTGCTTGGGGCGTCGGTTTTGCTAGCTGAAGGGGCAAGCCAGAAACCGCAAAACGGGATCAGAACACGCGGCTCGCAAGGACCTGATGATTCTCTAGGTCACGCAGATCATATGGAGCACCTGCGCGGCGCTTTCAAGGCGAATTCCGCGCGTTTCGTCCGCTCAGTTAAGGAACTGCTCACCCAGCCACGCCGCAGGCCGCTCGTCAGCAACCCAAACGATCAAAATTCGTGCAAGAAATTTAGCCAAATTGCGACGTCTGCATAAAAATTGGATAGTTTGCCGCCAAAGCATACATTTTTTCAGTCTAAAAAATGAGCAATCTTTCCGCGCTTGGTTTCCGCTTACCTGAGATTCCAAAGCGATTAGATGGGCTTATCACGTTTTCTGCCAATGGCATGGTTCTTGCGATTCCGTTAACGCAGGCGGCCGTTGGGGCCGTTCGCAGCGTTTAACGCCTGCGTCAGGGAGATGACACCTCATGCTTACTCAATTGACTCACGATATAACGGCGATGAGCCGCCGCCGCTGGCTGGCGGCGACCGCCGGCCTGGTTTTGGGCCTGGCCACATTTTCAAACGCCAAGGCCGCGGACGACACCATCAAGGTCGGCGTCCTGCATTCGCTTTCCGGCACCATGGCCATCAGCGAAACCACGCTGAAGGATACCGTTCTCTTCCTGATCGACGAGCAGAACAAGAAGGGCGGCGTGCTCGGCAAGAAGCTCGAGGCCGTTGTGGTCGACCCCGCCTCGAACTGGCCGCTGTTTGCGGAAAAGGCGCGCGAGCTGATCACCAAGGACAAGGTCTCGGTCGTGTTCGGCTGCTGGACCTCGGTGTCGCGCAAGTCCGTGCTCCCGGTGTTCAAGGAGCTCAATTCGATCCTGTTCTACCCCGTGCAGTACGAGGGTGAAGAGTCCGAACGCAATGTGTTCTACACCGGTGCGGCTCCGAACCAGCAGGCGATCCCCGCGGTCGACTATCTCGCAAAGGACGAGAAGGTGAAGCGCTGGGTGCTGGCCGGCACCGACTACGTCTATCCGCGCACCACCAACAAGATCCTCGAAGCCTACTTGAAGTCGAAGGGCGTCAAGCAGGAAGACATCATGATCAACTACACGCCGTTCGGTCATAGCGACTGGCAGACGATCGTGGCCGACATCAAGAAGTTCGGCTCGGCCGGCAAGAAGACCGCGGTGGTCTCCACCATCAACGGCGACGCCAACGTTCCCTTCTACAAGGAACTCGGCAACCAGGGCATCAAGGCGACCGACATTCCGGTTGTCGCATTCTCGGTCGGTGAAGAAGAACTCGCCGGTATCGACACCAAGCCGCTGCTCGGCCATCTCGCCGCCTGGAACTATTTCCAGTCGATCAAGGATCCCGGCAACGAGAAGTTCATCAAGGCCTGGCAGGCCTACACCAAGAACCCGAAGCGCGTGACCAACGATCCGATGGAAGCGCACGTCATCGGCTTCGACATGTGGGTCAAGGCGGTCGAGAAGGTGAAGTCGACCGACGCCGACAAGGTGATCGACGCG
>Ga0268266_10004141_pt1 | contig 14003 bp, 20 predicted proteins | sample KBSS13metaG_FD_190356 | JGI IMG/M metagenome (GOLD analysis project Ga0268266, IMG submission 190356) | Switchgrass rhizosphere microbial communities from Kellogg Biological Station, Michigan, USA - KBS S1-3 metaG (SPAdes) (version 2) | ecosystem: Host-associated > Plants > Roots > Rhizosphere...
CTGGCAGGGCGTCCTCTCGTTCGTGCTGGAGCGGTTCCCCGCGGCGCTCTACCGGCTCCGGTGGTGGTGGCTCGGCACGATGGCCGGGAACGTCGTCGCGACGGCGGTGATGATGTGGTGGCTGCTCGACCACCCGAACGTCGAGCAGACCATGCTCTCCCCGCGTCAGGTCGACCAGCTGGTCAACCACGACTTCTCCGGCTACTACGGCCAGTACGCCGCGTCCCACTTCGCCGCCGAGGTCTGGACCAACAACGTCTGGGTGACCGTGCTCTGCCTGGCCCTCGGCGTGCTCGGGCTGCCCGTGCTCTACCTGATGTTCCAGAACATCGCGAACCTCGCGGTGATCGGCTCGATCATGACCCGGCACCACCATGCCGCGGAGTTCTGGGGACTGATCCTGCCCCACGGGCTCCTGGAGCTGACCGCCGTCTTCGTCGCCGGCGGCGTCGGGCTGCGGCTCTTCTGGTCGTGGGTCGAGCCCGGCGACCTGACCCGTGCCCAGTCCTTCGCGCACGAGGGACGGACCGCCGGCACCGTGGCCCTCGGCCTGGTCGGCGTGCTCGCGGTCAGCGGGTGCATCGAGGCGTTCGTGACGCCGTCGCCGCTGTCGACGTGGGCGCGGATAGCGATCGGCGTCCTGGCCGAGGCGACGTTCCTGAGCTACGTCTTCGTGCTCGGCCGGCAGGCCTTCCACCGCGGCCACACCGGCGACATCGACCCGACGCTCCTCGACGACCGCGTCCTCGCCCAGGCGTGAGCCGGCTCCCTCAGAGCAGTCCCCGCGCCTTGAGGGCGAGGTAGTGGTCGGCGAGGGTCGGCGGCAGGTCCTCGGCCGGTACGTCGATCACGGCGACGCCGAGGGTCTCCAGGAGGTCGGCGGTGGCTCGGCGCCTGGCCAGGGTCTGCTCGGCCGCGGCGGCGGCGTACACCTCGTCGAGCCCGCTGCGTGCCTCGGCCAGGCGTTCGAGCTCGGGGTCGTGCACCGAGGCGAGGACGACCCGGTGGTGCGCGACCAGGACCGGGAGCACCGGGAGGAGCCCCTCCTCGACGGCCGACGGCTCCAGCGGCGTGAGCAGGACGACCAGCGCGCGCTGCCGTCCGAAGGACTGGACCGCGCCGGCCAGTCCGGGCCAGTCGGCCTCGGCGATCTCGGGCTGGAGCCCGGCCAGGGCGTCCTCGAGCCGGCTCGTCGCGTCGCGCGCCCCGGCGAGCCGTAACCGCGCCCGGATCCGCCGGTCGCCGGCGACGACGTCGACGCGGTCACCCGCCCGGGCGGCCAGCGCGGTGAGCAGGAGGGCCGCCTCCATCGCCGAGTCGAGACGCGGCACGTCCGCGACCCGGCCGGCGGAGACCCGCGAGGTGTCCAGGACCAGGACCACGCGCCGGTCGCGTTCGGGCTGCCAGGTGCGGACCACGACGTTGCGGTTGCGGGCCGAGGCGCGCCAGTCGATCGAGCGGACGTCGTCACCGCGCACGTACTCGCGCAGCGAGTCGAACTCCGTGCCCTGGCCGCGCACCCGCACCGCCGATCGCCCGTCCAGGTCGCGCAGCCGCGCGAGCCGGGACGGGAGGTGCTTGCGCGAGTCGAACGGCGGCACGACGCGGACGGCGCCGGGTGCGTCGACGGTGCGCTGGCGTGCCGCGAGTCCCAGCGGCCCGACGCTGCGCAGGGTCACTCCGAGCGCACTCAGGTCGCCGCGACGGGTGGGGAGCAGCGGTGTCTCGAGCAGCACCCGGTCACTTCCACGCAGCCGAAGACGGTGCCGGTTGCCGGTCGCCCCGGCCGTGGGCTGCCAGGCGTCACGCACGAGCAACGACGCGGCTCGCGAGCCGGCGTTCGCGATCACGAGCATGCTCGTCGCGGGGTGCCCCGCGCGTACCCGGCCCGGTGGGAGGCGTTCGATCGAGATCGAGCGCGGAGCCACGGCGAGCAGGAGGTCAGCCCCGACCAGGACGGCGACCACCAGCAGCCACCACCACACCGTCGAGCCGGCCGGACGCACCAGCACGGCCACCAGCCCCAGCAGGAGCAGGAGCGGGACGCGTCCGGTGATGGCCATCGTGCGAGCTCAGCGTGGGACGGGCACGGAGCCGAGCGCGGACGACAGCACGGCGCCGACGTCGACCCCTTCGAGCTCGGCCTCGGGTCGCAGCGAGAGCCGGTGGGCCAGGGTGGCCTGGGCCAGCGCCTTCACGTCGTCCGGGGTCACGAAGTCGCGGCCCGACAGCCACGCCCACGCGCGGGCGGTGCGCATCAGCGCGACCGCCCCTCGGGGACTCGCGCCCAGCCCGAGTGACGGCGCCTGCCGGGTCGCTCGGGCGACGTCGACGACGTACCCGGCGACCTCGGGCGACACCTGCACCGCGCCTACGCCGCTCCGGCCGGCCGCGATGTCGTCCGCGCCGGCGACGGCGGTCACGCCCGACGTGGCGATGTCCTGGGGGTCGAATCCCGCGGCGTGCCGGGTGACGATCTCCAGCTCCTGGGTGCGGTCGGGGACCGGCAGCACGACCTTGAGCAGGAAGCGGTCGAGCTGGGCCTCCGGCAGGGGATAGGTGCCTTCGTACTCGACCGGGTTCTGGGTCGCGGCGACCAGGAAGGGCCGCGGCAGCGGACGTGAGACCCCGTCGACGCTGACCTGGCCCTCCTCCATCGCCTCGAGCAGGGCCGACTGCGTCTTCGGGGGCGTGCGGTTGATCTCGTCGGCGAGCAGGAGGTGGGTGAAGACCGGGCCCTCCCGGAACGTCAGCTCGCCGCGGCTGCTGTCGATCACCATCGAGCCGGTGATGTCGCCGGGCATCAGGTCGGGCGTGAACTGCACCCGACGCGTCTGCACCGACAGCGACGCCGCCAGGCTCCGGACGAGCAGCGTCTTGGCGACGCCGGGCACGCCCTCCATCAGGACGTGGCCGCCGCAGAGCAGGGCGACCAGCAAGCCGGAGACGGCCGCGTCCTGGCCGACGACGGCCTTGGCCACCTCGGCACGGACGGCGCTCAGCCGCTCGCGTGCCTCGCCGCTGGTCGTCGGGCCGGTGGGGGTGGTCATCGGGGGGACACCTCTCTGTCGAGCTCGGTGAGCCGCTGGGCCAGGCTGGCCAGCTCCCGGTCGTCGCCGGGTGGGAACGCAGTGGGGCCGATCAGGGCGTCGATCTCGGCGGCCGGTCGGCCGGTGCGCACCGCGACGTCCTCGACCAGGCGACGGGGACCGACCTGCCGGGGGAGTCGGAGGTGCTCGGCGAGCCGGGTGCGGGCCGCGGACCTCAGGGCGTCCGCGGCATGGCGCCGGTCTCCGGCGCGACGGTACAGCCGACCCAGGTTGCGGGTCGTCTCGACCGCCTTCACCGAGACCGGGAGCGGCTCGCTGGCCAGAGGTCCGAGCCGGCGCCCGCGCCAGGCGACCGTCGCCGCGCCCACGACGAGCAGCAGCCAGAGGCCGGGCCTGAGCCAGTCGGGCAGGAGGCTCCCGACCGAGACGCTGTCGGCGCCACCCAGGTCGCCCAGCGAGGGCACGTACCAGACCAGCCGCTGGTGCTGACCGAGGAGCCGCAGCGCGACGGCCGCGTTGTCGCTCTCGAGGATCTGGTCGTTGGTCAGCAGCGCCGGGGCGCCCAGCAGCGTCAGCCCCGGTCGGGGCTGGGCCATGAAGACGCCGCCCCTGCCCCGGAAGCAGCCGTCGGTGCGATAGGCGTCGGCGACGTCCACCCGCACGGTCAGTCCGTCGTACGCCGGACAGCCGGCGGCGACCGGGCCGTGGGGGACGCTCGTCGCGGGAAAGGATACGATTCCCAGCTCGCGCAGGAGCTGCGGCCCGGGCGCGACCACGACCAGGTCGGCGTCGCCCTGGTGCTGCAGCAACCGGGCGGTGGTGGAGCGGCCGAGGCGGTCGGTCGAGGTGACCACGATGGTGGTCGCGGCATCGGGGGAGGCCCCGTCGAGCGCGTCCGCCGAGCGCACCACGTCGACCTCGATGCCTTCGCGGTCCAGCACCCGGGCCACGGCCTGCGCGCCGGAACCGTCGGGGTTCCGCGGGTCCAGGGCGCCGGAGTACGTGCGGTCGTGCCGGCCGAGCCAGGCCGACAGCGCCACCGCGACGACCGCGGCGGCCACGACGAGGACGACCAGCCGGTGCCGGCCGAGCCAGCTCATCTCGCACCCGCCAGTGCGTCGTCCAGCTCGAGCACCCCGGACGCGTCGTCGTGGCCCGCCGGGTGGTCGCCGTACAGGGTGGCGTCGAAGAGGTCGGCAGTGCGGCCGACCCGGACGCCGTGGCTCGGGTAGGACGTGGCGAGGCTGGCCGCGACCTCGTGCGCGGTCGCCCCTGGCTGGTCGTGGAGCCGGCCGCGCTCGACCTGGCGCACGGCCAGGGCGCGGAAACCGTCGGTGACCGCGTCGGCGTACCGACCGTCGACCAACGCGGCCTCGGCCCGCTGGCGCAGCTCGGCCGCCGATGGACGGTCGTCGGCGAGCACCGCCTGGACCGCCGTCCGCTGTCGCCGGTCACGGCGGACGCGGGACAGCAGCACGACGAGTCCCACCAGCAGGACGGCGCCGATCAGCATGGTCACGAAGGCGGTCACGCCGTTGGTCCCGGAGGCGGCGCCGACGCCGCCCTCGAGCCGGCGCCACAACCAGCCGAGGATCCGTTGCAGCAGGTGGCGGTGGTACTCGCCGCGCACCAGCTCGTCGCGCAGGAGGCGACGACCCTCGTCACCGGAGGGCTGAAGCGGTGGGCCGGGCGCGAGCATCAGGCGGGCAGGATCCCGGCTCGGCCGAGCAGCTCCACGTCGTAGGCCTCCTTGCGGATGCGCTGGTCGATGTAGAGCAGCGCCGACACCGCAGCCGAGAAGGGCTGCAGCACGGCCGAGGAGAGGGTGGTGCCGACGGCGGTGAGGACGAGGTAGATCAGCAGGCCGTAGCCGGTGTCGGTCGAGGTGGTCAGGAAGAGCTGTCCGGCGATGCTGAACGGCAGCCGCAGGATGCCGCCGGCCACGCCCACGACGAGGCTGACCAGCACGAGGAGCCCGAGCAGGCGCCAGAACTGGTGGTGGGTGAGCCGGACGGCGCGTCTGAGCGCACCGAACACGCCGACCGGCTCGAGCATCAGCGTCGGGACGGCGAGGGCGCGCAGCCGCACCCAGAACCAGACGTAGGCGAGGAGAACCACCAGGGCCAGCAGGACCGCGAACAGCACGACCTCCCCGAGGGGTGCCTGGAAGACCAGCGCGACGATCGCGACCAGGCCGACCGCGGCCCCCACCACGACGAGGACGCCGAGGCCGAGCAGGAACGACATGCCGAGCAGGCGCCAGCGCTTGCCGCGGGTGGCCGCCCAGGCCTCGGCCATCGTCAGCTTGCGGCCCACCGCGGCGGCCGAGCTGACGTGGGCGATCATCCCGGAGACGAACAGCAGGCCGATCGCCTGCAGCTGCGCCCCGGCCAGGAGACCGCCGAGGGCGACCAGCAGGTCGACGACCTGGCTGTTGGACACCGACCCGGAGGCCGGGTCGGGTGAGAACCCACCTCTGGACCCGGTCGCGAGTCCCGCCGCGATCGGCACGATCATCGCCACGGCGGAGACCAGCACGGCCGCGCCGATGGTCGCCCTCGGGTTGTAGCGGATGATCTTGAACGCCCCGTCGAAGATGTCGCTGAGCACGAGCGGTCGCAGCGGGATGGCGCCGGGTTTGTGCGCGACCGGCATCGGCACGGCGAAGCCGCCGGCCGGCTGGCCCGGGTAGGGCTGTTGCGGCCGGTAGCCCGGTGGGGACCCCGGCTGCTGGTACTGCGGCGGGTACGTCGCCGGCCCGGGCGGCGCACCCGGTGCCTCACCCCAGCGGGGAGACACGACTTCCTGCGGTGGCTGCCAGCCCGGCGGAGGCGGCTGGTCTCCGGACACGCCTGCCTCCTCGTCGACTGTGCAGCGGACCCGTCCCAGCGCCGCGTGGCCGCCATCCTGTCAGGTCACGCGGCCGGCGTCCGGGGGTTGCGAATCCTCCGGGCCCGGGTCTCGAGACGCGTCGCTCAGCCCCTGGTTCCTCGGGTCTGAGCCGATGCTCCTCGACCTCCCGCGCCCCTCCGTACCCTCGCGGGCTCGGGCACGGGGCGCGTGATTTTGCGGTCCTGGATGCCATCTGTCAGGATTGTCCGGTTGCTCCGGCGGGTTGCCGGGGTGCGCCGCATTTGACCTCTGAATCGCGTCTCCCGCTGGTTTGTTGTCGCCGTGCGTCGCACCGCACCAGGAGACCCGATGGCTCGGCCACTGCAGTGACGTGGTGACCGAGCACCCACCAACACGATGCAGGTTCCTGATCCTGGGTGATCTGTGTGCCGCGAGACCGCGACACGCCCGACCTCGGGGGTCGGGGATCCGGGATGGGCCGGACGGCGAAGACGGACGACCAACGGCAGTACGACACGAAGGACGAGAGAGACCTATGGCGGGACAGAAGATCCGCATCAGGCTCAAGGCCTATGACCACGAGGTGATCGACACCTCGGCGCGCAAGATCGTGGACACGGTCACCCGCACGGGTGCCAAGGTCGCCGGCCCTGTGCCGCTGCCGACCGAGAAGAACGTGTACTGCGTCATCCGCTCGCCCCACAAGTACAAGGACTCGCGCGAGCACTTCGAGATGCGCACGCACAAGCGGCTGATCGACATCATCGACCCCACGCCGAAGACCGTCGACTCCCTGATGCGCCTCGATCTGCCCGCCGGTGTCGACATCGAGATCAAGCTCTGAGGCTGGCTGAGATGACTGTTGAGCGAAACGTGAAGGGATTGCTGGGCACCAAGCTCGGCATGACCCAGATGTGGGACGAGAACAACCGCATCGTCCCGGTGACCGTCGTCGCGGCGAGCACGAACGTCGTCACCAAGGTCCGCAAGCCCGAGACCGACGGCTACAACGCCATCCAGGTCGGGTTCGGCGAGATCGACTCCCGCAAGGTGACCAAGCCCGACGCCGGCCAGTTCGCGAAGGCCGACGTCACGCCCCGTCGTCACCTGGCCGAGATCCGCACCGCGGACGCCGGCTCCTACACCGTGGGCCAGGAGCTCCTGGCCGAGACCTTCGCCGCGGGTGACGTCATCGACGTCACCGGCACCACGAAGGGCAAGGGGTTCGCCGGCGTCATGAAGCGACACGGCTTCCACGGCGTCGGCGCCTCGCACGGTGCCCACAAGAACCACCGCAAGCCGGGCTCGATCGGTGCCTGCGCGACCCCCGGGCGCGTGTTCAAGGGCGTCCGGATGTCCGGCCGCATGGGCAGCGACACCGTGACCACCCAGAACGTCGTCGTCCACGCGATCGACGCCGAGAAGGGCCTGATCCTGCTCCAGGGTGCCGTTCCCGGCCCCAAGGGTGGGCTCGTCGTCCTCCGCTCGGCCGCCAAGAGCGCGCAGAAGGAGGCCTGATCATGGCGACCACCACCAAGAAGGCCGCCTCGTCGAAGTCCGCCGACGCGAAGGTCGTGAAGGTCGACCTTCCCGCCGAGATCTTCGACGTCGAGGTGAACATCCCGCTGATCCACCAGGTCGTCGTGGCCCAGCAGGCCGCCGGCCGACAGGGCACCCACTCGACCAAGCGCCGGGGCGAGGTCCGCGGCGGCGGCCGCAAGCCCTACAAGCAGAAGGGCACCGGTCGCGCCCGCCAGGGCTCGACCCGCGCGCCGCAGTTCGCCGGCGGTGGCGTCGTCCACGGCCCGCAGCCGCGCAGCTACGCCCAGCGCACCCCGAAGAAGATGGTGGCCGCCGCCCTGCGCGGTGCCCTGTCCGACCGGGCGCGCGACGGCCGCATCCACGTCGTGGAGTCGCTGGTGTCCGGTGACACCCCGTCGACGAAGGCGGCCCTGGCCGCCCTTCGCGGCGTGGTCTCCGACCGCTCGAACTTCCTCGTGGTGCTCGAGCGCGCCGACGCCCTCACCTGGCTCTCGCTGCGCAACGCGGTCGAGGCCCACATCGTCGCTGTCGACCAGCTCAACACCTACGACGTGCTGGCCGCCGACGACCTGGTCTTCACCCAGGGCGCCTACGAGGCGTTCGTGGGCGGCACCGCATCCTCGAGCGAGCGCCCCGCGGCGCTCGTCTCCACCCCTGCCGCGGAGCCGGCCGAGGAGCCGGTCGTCGCCGAGGTCGAGGCCACGCCGGCCAAGGCCGAGAAGGCGCCCGCCAAGAAGGCCGCCAAGACGACCGAGAAGAAGGCCGAGAAGAAGACCGAGCCCGAGGCGGACGACGCCAAGCCGGCGCTGCCGAAGGGCGCGAAGGCTCCGCTGAAGAGCGGCGGTGCGCCGAAGGGCTTCGAGGTCAAGGGCAACGCCGACTCCGGTCTGTACCACGAGCCCGACGGCCAGTGGTACGACCAGACCGAGGCGGAGTTCTACTTCAAGTCCGCCGAGGACGCCGAGGCCGCGGGCTTCACCCGCGCCGGTGGCGGTACCGCAGCCGAGGAGGGCGACCAGTGAGCACCCTGCACAAGGACCACCGCGACATCCTGCTCGCGCCGGTGGTGTCGGAGAAGAGCTACGGGCTCCTCGACGCCAACAAGTACACGTTCCTGGTGCACCCCGACGCCAACAAGACCGAGATCAAGATCGCGGTCGAGAAGGTCTTCGGCGTCAAGGTCACCTCGGTGAACACGATCAACCGGCAGGGCAAGACCCGTCGTACCCGCACCGGGCTGGGCAAGCGCAAGAACACCAAGCGCGCCATCGTGAGCCTGGCCGAGGGTCACCGCATCGACATCTTCGGAGGTCCGGTCTCCTGACCGGGCTTGAGAGGTAACGAGACATGGCTATCCGCAAGTACAAGCCGACCACCCCGGGCCGTCGTGGCTCCTCGGTGGCCGACTTCGTCGAGATCACCCGGACCACGCCGGAGAAGTCGCTGACCCGACCCCTGCCCAAGAAGGGCGGGCGCAACAACCAGGGCCGGATCACCACCCGTCACCAGGGCGGTGGCCACAAGCGCGCCTACCGGATCATCGACTTCCGTCGCTACGACAAGGACGGCGTGCCGGCCAAGGTCGCGCACATCGAGTACGACCCCAACCGCACCGCGCGCATCGCGCTGCTGCACTACGCCGACGGCGAGAAGCGCTACATCGTCGCGCCGAAGGACCTGCGCCAGGGCCTGACGCTCGAGTCCGGTGCGAACGCCGACATCAAGGTGGGCAACAACCTCCCGCTGCGCAACATCCCGGTCGGTACGACGATCCACTGCATCGAGCTGCGTCCGGGCGGCGGCGCGAAGATCGCCCGCTCGGCCGGCAACTCCGCGCAGCTGGTCGCCAAGGAGGGCTCGCGCGCCACGCTGCGCCTGCCGTCCGGCGAGATGCGGTTCGTCGACGTCCGCTGCCGCGCGACGGTGGGTGAGGTCGGCAACGCCGAGCAGTCCAACATCAACTGGGGCAAGGCCGGCCGCATGCGCTGGAAGGGCAAGCGCCCGACCGTGCGCGGTGTGGTCATGAACCCCGTCGACCACCCCCACGGTGGTGGCGAGGGCAAGACCTCGGGTGGTCGCCACCCGGTCAGCCCGTGGGGCAAGCCCGAGGGCCGTACCCGTCGCAAGGGCAAGGCCAGCGACAAGCAGATCATCCGTCGTCGCCGTACCGGCAAGAAGCGCTGAGGAGCCTGACCCATGCCACGCAGCCTGAAGAAGGGTCCCTTCGTGGACGACCACCTGATCAAGAAGGTGGACGCCGAGAACGACAAGGGCTCTCACAACGTGATCAAGACGTGGTCGCGTCGTTCGATGATCGTGCCGGCCATGATCGGCCACACGATCGCCGTGCACGACGGCCGCAAGCACGTGCCCGTGTTCGTGACCGACTCGATGGTCGGCCACAAGCTCGGGGAGTTCGCCCCGACCCGCACCTACCGGGGACACGTCAAGGACGACCGGAAGGGGAGGCGTCGCTGATGCCGACCACTGAGCGCCGCCGTACCACCGCCCGCCGCGAGTCGCTGCTCGGCGACCAGCCGGGTGCCTACGCGAGTGCGCGTTACCAGCGGATCACGCCGATGAAGGCCCGCCGGGTGACGCAGATGATCCACGGCCTGCCCGTCGACGACGCGCTGGCCCTGCTGCAGTTCGCACCGCAGTCGGCCGCCGCGACCGTCTACAAGGTCCTGGAGAGCGCGATCGCGAACGCCGAGACCACCGAGGACCTCGCCCGCGCCGACCTGGTCGTGAGCAACTGCCAGGTCGACGAGGGCCCGACCATGAAGCGCTGGCGCCCGCGCGCCCAGGGCCGCGCCACGCGGATCCTCAAGCGCACCAGCCACATCACCCTCGTGGTGACGCCCCGCCCCGAGCCCGTGAAGCGGGCCTCGGCGAAGAAGCAGGGCGAGACCAAGAACCGGAAGAAGGGGAAGGCCTGATGGGCCAGAAGATCAACCCGAACGGCTTCCGCCTCGGCATCTCCACCGATCACAAGTCGCGGTGGTACGCCGACAAGCTCTACAAGTCGTACGTCGGCGAGGACGTCGCCATCCGCCGCCTGCTGTCCAAGGGCATGGAGCGCGCCGGCATCTCCAAGGTCGAGATCGAGCGCACCCGTGACCGCGTGCGGGTGGACATCCACACCGCACGCCCGGGCATCGTGATCGGCCGGCGCGGTGCCGAGGCCGACCGCATCCGTGGCGACCTCGAGAAGCTGACCGGCAAGCAGGTGCAGCTGAACATCCTCGAGGTGAAGAACCCCGAGGTCGACGCGCAGCTGGTCGCCCAGGGCGTCGCCGAGCAGCTGAGCGGTCGCGTGCAGTTCCGGCGCGCGATGCGCAAGGCCATGCAGACCACGATGCGCTCGGGTGCCAAGGGCATCCGGATCCAGTGCTCGGGCCGCCTCAACGGCGCCGAGATGTCGCGGACCGAGTTCTACCGCGAGGGTCGCGTCCCGCTGCACACCCTGCGTGCCGACATCGACTACGGCTTCTACGAGGCCAAGACCACGTTCGGCCGGATCGGCGTGAAGGTCTGGATCTACAAGGGCGAGGTCGCGGGCACCCGCGCCGAGCGTCAGGCCCAGGCCGCGGCGCGCGCCGGCGTTCCCGGTCGTAGCGGCCGTCCGTCGCGAGGCGCCGCCGAGCGCCCGAGCCGTGGCACCCGTCCGACGCGGTCCGACCGCGGCGGCGCCCCGGCCACCGCCGAGGCCGCCCCGGCTCCGGTCGAGGCCGCCGCGGCTCCCGCCGAGACCAGCGGATCGGAGGCCTGAGCCATGTTGATGCCCCGACGTCTCAAGCACCGCAAGCAGCACCACCCCAAGCGGACGGGTGCGGCCAAGGGCGGCACCCGCCTGGCCTTCGGTGACTTCGGGATCCAGGCGCTCCAGGGGTCCTACGTGACCAACCGGCAGATCGAGTCGGCCCGAATCGCGATGACCCGTCACATCAAACGCGGCGGCAAGGTGTGGATCAACATCTACCCCGACCGCCCGCTGACCAAGAAGCCCGCCGAGACCCGGATGGGTTCCGGCAAGGGATCCCCGGAGTGGTGGGTCGCCAACGTCAAGCCCGGACGCGTGCTCTTCGAGCTGTCCGGTGTCGACGAGGTCACCGCTCGCGAGGCCATGCGCCGCGCACAGCACAAGCTCCCCCTGAAGACCCGTTTCATCTCCCGAGAGGCCGGTGAGTTCTGATGGCCAGCAGTGTGCAGGCCCACGAGCTGGACGAGATGAACAACACCGACCTCGAGGCCCGCTTGCGCGAGGCCAAGGAGGAGCTGTTCAACCTGCGCTTCCAGGCGGCCACCGGCCAGCTGGAGAGCCACGGCCGGCTCCGCACGGTCAAGAAGGACATCGCCCGGATCTACACCGTGGTGCGCGAGCGCGAGCTCGGCATCCGGTCCGACCCGGACGCCACCGACACCGAAGAGCCCCAGAAGGAGGGCGCTGACGCATGAGCGAGACCACAGCAGCTGCGACCCGCAAGCCCCGCAAAGTGCGTGAGGGCCTGGTCGTGAGCGACAAGATGGACAAGACCGTCGTGGTCGAGGTCGAGGACCGCGTGAAGCACGCGCTCTACGGCAAGGTCCTGCGACGTACGTCGCGGCTCAAGGCCCACGACGAGACCAACGACTGCGGCATCGGCGACCGCGTACAGCTGATGGAGACCCGTCCGCTGTCCGCGACCAAGCGCTGGCGCGTCGTGAAGATCGTGGAGCGTGCCAAGTGATCCAGCAGGAGTCCCGGCTCAAGGTCGCCGACAACACCGGTGCGAAGGAAGTCCTCTGCATCCGTGTGCTCGGTGGCTCGGGCCGTCGCTATGCCGGCATCGGTGACGTCATCGTCTGCACCGTCAAGGACGCCATCCCCGGCGGCAACGTCAAGAAGGGCGACGTCGTCAGGGCGGTCATCGTGCGCACCACCAAGGAGCGCCGGCGTCCCGACGGCTCGTACATCAAGTTCGACGAGAACGCCGCGGTCATCCTGCGGCAGGACGGCGAGCCGCGTGGCACGCGCATCTTCGGCCCCGTGGGTCGCGAGCTGCGCGACAAGCGGTTCATGAAGATCATCTCGCTCGCACCGGAGGTGCTCTGAGATGGGGAAGCACGCGATGAAGATCAAGAAGGGCGACACCGTGAAGGTGATCGCCGGCAAGGACAAGGGCGCCGAGGGCAAGGTGATCCAGGTGCTCCGTGACGACGACCGGGTCGTCGTCGAGGGCGTCAACCGGGTCAAGAAGCACACCAAGGTCGTCCAGCAGGGCGGTCGCGGTGGCACCACCGGCGGCATCATCACCACCGAGGCCCCGATCCACGTGTCCAACGTGATGCTGGTCGAGGGCAACGGCGTGACCCGCATCGGCTACCGCCGTGAAGAGGTCCAGAAGCGTCGTCCCGACGGCACGACGTACGCCGGCACGCGCAGCGTGCGCATCTCGCGCCGGACCGGGAAGGAGATCTGACATGACCGACACCGCGACGGAGAGCACCGAGACCACGGAGGCTCCCCAGGACGCCGAGCCGAAGGTCGCGCCGCGTCTCAAGACCCGCTACCGCGAGGAGATCCTCCCCGCGCTGCGCACCGAGTTCGAGATCAGCAACGTCATGCAGGTGCCCGGCCTGACCAAGATCGTGGTCAACATGGGCGTCGGCGAGGCCGCGCGTGACTCCAAGCTGATCGAGGGCGCGATCCGCGACCTGACCGTGATCACCGGCCAGAAGCCGATGGTGACCAAGGCCCGCAAGTCGATCGCCCAGTTCAAGCTCCGCGAGGGGATGCCGATCGGTGCCCACGTGACGCTGCGCGGTGACCGGATGTGGGAGTTCCTCGACCGACTGCTGTCGCTCGCGCTGCCCCGCATCCGTGACTTCCGCGGTCTCAACCCCGGCCAGTTCGACGGCCAGGGCAACTACACCTTCGGGCTGACCGAGCAGGTCATGTTCCACGAGATCGACCAGGACCGCGTCGACCGGCCGCGGGGCATGGACATCACGGTCGTGACCACCGCGACGAGCGACGAGCAGGGACGCGCGCTGCTGAAGCAGCTCGGCTTCCCGTTCAAGGAGAACTGACCCATGGCGAAGACTGCACTCAGGGTGAAGGCGGCGCGCAAGCCCAAGTTCGCCGTCCGCGGTTACACCCGCTGCCAGCGCTGCGGCCGCCCCAAGGCGGTCTACCGCAAGTTCGGCCTGTGCCGGATCTGCCTGCGCGAGATGGCCCACCGCGGCGAGCTGCCCGGCGTCACCAAGTCCAGCTGGTGATCTCGACTCCGCTCGATCAACGAACGTCCTACAACCGCTGAAGGTCCGAGCCCAGCAGAGGCTGAGCCCGGAAACCACAGAAGAGAGAACGACACCACCATGACGATGACCGACCCGATCGCAGACATGCTGACTCGTCTGCGCAACGCCAACCAGGCGTACCACGACGCAGTGACGATGCCCTACAGCAAGCTGAAGCAGGGCGTTGCCGAGATCCTCAAGGCCGAGGGCTACATCACGTCGTTCGACGTGGCCGACGACCCCGAGGGCGGCGTCGCGAAGACCCTGACCATCACC
>Ga0268266_10004146_pt1 | contig 13992 bp, 10 predicted proteins | sample KBSS13metaG_FD_190356 | JGI IMG/M metagenome (GOLD analysis project Ga0268266, IMG submission 190356) | Switchgrass rhizosphere microbial communities from Kellogg Biological Station, Michigan, USA - KBS S1-3 metaG (SPAdes) (version 2) | ecosystem: Host-associated > Plants > Roots > Rhizosphere...
TCTCGGGATTGTGCATCCAGCGCGCGCCACGATCGAACGGCACGTCGAAGCTCGAAGCGTCGGTCTGGCAGCGGCCGCCGATCTGGTTCGCCGCCTCGACCACGATCACCTTGCGGTTCGCCGCCATAATCCGCCGCGCCGCAGCAATGCCGGCCGCGCCCGCGCCGATCACGACGATGTCAGCTTCCCGCGGCAACGGAGCAGCACCTGCGCGGCCAACGGAAAAAATCGGAACCGCTGCCACACCTGCGGACGCCGACAGGAAGGTGCGGCGGGTCATTGTCATGTCATGGTTTCCGGGGCCTGAAGGAAGCAAGAACAGCCAGCGAACTGTGCCGCATCTCACGGGACGCAGCAACACTCATGGTAAATCAATCATGATTGATCCGTCCTGGGCATGAACTAAATTGAAACGGCTTGCGACCATGATAAGGAAACAGAAAAAGCGGACAGAAAGCCGCGCTTGGGGAGTTTCATGGGCGTAATGCTCGATACCATCGGCCAGTTGATTGCGGGCTACCTGCAGAAGGAAGTCCCGGGCTACGAGCCGTTCACCCCCAGCGATCCCGAACATCTTCGTGGCGTCATCGAACCCGGCGACGTGCTGCTCGTCGAGGGCAACAACCGCATCTCGGGCATCATCAAATACCTCACGCAGTCCACATGGTCGCATGGCGCGCTTTATGTCGGCCCGGTTGACGGTGCGTACGAACCCGACGGCGAACCGCATGTGCTGATCGAGGCCAATATCGGCGAAGGCGTGACCTCGGCCCCGCTGTCGAAATATTTTCCATATCACACCCGTATCTGCCGCCCGATCGGCCTGTCCTACGAGGACCGCACCACGGTGTGCCGCTACGCCATCAACCGCATCGGTTTCGGCTACGACACCAAGAACATCGTCGACCTGATGCGCTATCTGATTCCGCTGCCTATCCCTCAGCGCTGGCGCCGCCGCATGATCGCGTTCGGTTCCGGCGATCCCACCAAGATCATCTGCTCGGCGCTGATCGCGCAGGCGTTCGACGCCGTGCGTTACCCGATCCTGCCGAAGATCACCCGCGCTGCCTCGAGAAAGGCCCGGCGCGAGATCCTGCATATCCGCGATTCCTCGCTCTACATGCCGCGTGATTTCGACATCTCGCCCTATTTCGAAATCGTCAAGCCCACCATCGTGCACGGCTTCGACTACACGGCGTTGCACTGGGCCGACAAGCAGAAGCCGCTCGCGGAGGTAGCGGGCGAATTCAGTGTGTTTCCAGAGCTCAAGTCGCCGCCGCTTGTTCCTGAAGAGATTGACCAGGAAGCGCCGCTTCAGGTTGAAGAAGTGATGATTGAAATGGCCATCGAGGAAGTAGCGATCAAGGAAATGACCGGCGAAACGACGGTCATCGAACGCGTCACCGTGTCGGAACATTATCTCGCCGTCGAATACGTTCCGGTCCGCGCACCGGATCGGCGCATGAAGCCGCGCACGCTCGAACCGACAGCCTGAGAAACCGTAGCCCGCTTCCTAGAATCTCCCCGCCAGCGTCAACCGCACCGATAGCGGCTCTGCGGGATGAACGTGGCGATCGGCGACGCCGCCGATCGGTTCACCCGGCAGCCGCGACAGATAGTAATATTCGATCTGGTTGGTATTGGCGTTGAAGAGATTGAGTACGTCGAGCTGCAGCCGCAAGCCGTTATCGAATTTGTAGCCTGCCCGCGCATTGAAGATCAGCGATGACTGCGAACGGACGCTGTCGTCCTCGATCAGCGGACGCGGCCCGAAATAGCGCCCGCGTAATGCGCCGAACCAGCCGGTCTCGCTGCCAAACGTCACGCCGCCGGCCGCCACCCACGCCGGCGCACCCGGAATGAAATCCCCTGCGGGATCGAAATCGGTGAAACGGGCGCGCGTATAGGCGACGTCGAGATCGAGCCGCATCCACGGCAGCACCTGATACTGGTTGGTCCATTCGACGCCAACACGCCGGCTGGGACGGCTCGGTTCGGTTGTCCCGGCGTCACCGACAAACAGCAGCTCGGAAGCGAAATCCAGCACGAACACCGCGAGCGAACTGGTGAGGCCTTCGACTGCCTTGGTACGGACGCCGAGTTCGGCGCCTTTTGATCGGACCAATAGCGGTACGCGGTCTTGCGGCGTCACCTTGTCGATGGGGTCGACGGTGATCGTCGCACCCCTGATGTCGTTGGAGTGCAGGCCGTAGCCGGCGTTGCCGTAGAACTCGGTCTTGTACCAGGGCCCCAGCACGATCCCGGCCTTCGGACTCGTCATCGACGCCTGGGCGTTGCCGGAATTTTCCGGCGTGTCGCTCAGCACCCTCCCCGCGAAGTAATCCTCGCGGATGCCGACCGTGGTGCGCAGCCAGTCGGTCCAGCGCGCCGTCGTATCCGCCCAGACGCCGACATTGCCTTCCCTGACACTGTCTTCGCGAACGGTCGAGAGCGTCTCGCGCTGCAACGTCTTGAACAGGCCGACCCGGATATCGTCGCCACGGGTCTGCAACCCGACGCGGGTCTGGGTTTCAATGCCGGCGACACGAACATCGAAGGCGTGGCTCGCGTCGAGGCCATAGACCATGCGCCGGTCCATCTGGCTGAACTGATCGCCATTGACGGGGTCGTCGAGAAAGTAGGTGAAATTGTTGTAGAGCCGCAGCGACGAGTTGATCACGTAGGCGTTGATCTTGCTCTGCCCATACGCGCTCGATTGCGCCCAGTTGCTCGACAGCGAGAATCGGCTGGAGACGCCACCGTCGGTCGGATCGAGGTTGCCGAACCGGTCGATGATGCTCTGGTCGATGGCGCGCTGCGCTACCTGGTCGGTCGAATTCCACGCGTTGGAGTAAGCCATCGCCGACAGTGTGAAACCGTCGGTCGGGGTGCCCTGGCTGTAGCGCAGCACGCCATTGAGCTTGCGCACATTGTCCGGCAAGTCCCATGGGCCGATATATTTGACGCCTTCGACAGCCGCGAGCAGCGTGCCTGCACCGACGGCGGTCGACCCTGCCGCCAACCCGCGGTGATAGCCAAACGTGCCGTTGGTCGTCTCCAGAATGTTCTTCGGCAGCCTGTTGACATAGTCGATCGCTACGGCGCCGGCGGATCCGAAGTCGCCGACATCGGCGAAGTACGGCCCCTTGCGGACATTCACCGACTGGATCAGTTCCGGAATCATGAAATTGATATCGGCGTAGCCCTGCCCGTGACCGTGGGTCGGCATGTTGACGGGCATGCCGTCAACCTTGATCGAGAGATCGGTGCCGTGGTCGAGATTGAAGCCGCGCAGGAAATACTGGTTGGCTTTGCCCTCGCCGGAATGCTGGGTGACGATCAGGCCCGGCACCACTTCAAGCGCCTCGCCGGGACGCGCGAACGGCTGGGCGTTGACGTAGTCGCCGCTGATGGTCATGGCGCTGGCCGCGGTGGGTTGCATGTATGCTGACCCGGCGGCCGCGGACCCTGAAGTGACGCCGACATTCACCTGCGGCGGAGCGGGTGCGCTCGGCTGAACCGCTGATGGATTTCGCGCGGTCTGCTGACGGCGCGGCGGCTTCGGCTGACTGCGCGGCCGCGCCTCGGGCGGATTCACCGTCACGGCGGGAAGTCGGCCGGGCGCAGGCGTCGCTTCATTTTGGGCATCCGCCGGGGACACCATGGCAAACAGGGATGCGGCGGCGGAAAACGTCCGCCAGGCAATTCTACCCAACGCTCATGCTCCCGAACGATAACTGCTACAGTCGACGTGCGACCGCATCAGTTCGACTTGACCGGGCGCTTCACGCTAGCAAGCGCAGTATGATGATATAACCGAAATATCATACCGCGACGGGACGGGAATTGGGATGCAACGGATCACCATCACCATCGAAGACGACCTGCTTGCCGAGATCGATGCGGCGGCGGAAGCCCGCGGCTACCAGAACCGCTCCGAGATCATCCGCGATCTCGCCCGTGCCGGGCTACAGCAGGGTGCGGAGGACACGGCGCCATCAGGCCAATGCGTCGCCGCGCTGGTCTATGTCTACGATCACGCCGCGCGCGACCTGTCCAAGCGGCTGGTGCAGAATTTCCACGGTCACCACGATCTGTCGCTGGCGACGCTGCACGTTCATCTCGACGATGACAGCTGCATGGAGGTGACGGCGCTGAAAGGTGAAAGCGGCGACGTCCGGCACCTTGCCGACCACGTCATCGCCGAGCGCGGCGTGCGCTATGGACGCGTGGTGATGATCCCGACATCATCCGACAAGAAACCGAAAGCGCGCAAGCACGGTCATCGGCACGATTAGGGCGCAGCCCGGATACGCGCGCTATCTGTCGGAGCGGCCGATCACGGCCATCAGCTCCGCGATCTTCTCACGCTGGTCGGCCTTGTTGCCGCTGATGATCGCATGTTCGACGCAGTGCGATACGTGATCCCTCAACACTTCTTCCTCGACCCGGCGAAGCGCGGCCCGCACCGCCGAGATCTGCGTGACGATGTCGATGCAGTAACGATCCTCATCGACCATCTTTGAGAGGCCGCGGACCTGGCCCTCGATCCGGCTGAGGCGCTTCTGACAGGATGCCTTGATGTCTTTTCGCATGAAGCCTATATACCCCCACAGGGTATCTAATTCAAGCGCCGGAGAGATCATGCACGAGGCCAACAACAACACCGGAAAGGGTGGGCCGGCCAAGAACGCCTGCTGCGGCGGTCATGACCATTCGGGCCACGACCACGCCAGCCATGGCCATCACGATCATCATGCCCATGCCGAGGCAACCGTGCTCGATCCCGTCTGCGGCATGACCGTGAACCCCGAGACCAGCAAGCACCGCTTCGACTACCGCGGCGAGACCTTCCATTTCTGCTCAGCCGGCTGCCGCACGAAATTCGCTGCCGATCCCATCTCCTATCTCGAGAAAGACAGCAGGCCGAAAGCCGCCGTGCCTGATGGTGCGATCTACACCTGCCCGATGCATCCCGAGATTCGCCAGGTCGGTCCCGGAAGCTGCCCGATCTGCGGCATGGCGCTGGAACCGGAGGTCGCGAGCCTCGACGCGCCGCCCAATCCCGAACTGGCCGACATGACGCGCCGCTTCTGGGTCGGCCTCGTGCTCGCGCTGCCCGCGGTGGTCCTCGAAATGGGCGGGCATCTCGTCGGCGGCCACGGCTGGGCCGACCCGACGCTGTCAAACTGGATCCAGTTGGCATCAGCCACGCCCGTGGTGCTCTGGGCCGGTTGGCCGTTCTTCGTGCGCGGCTGGCAGTCGCTCGTCACGCGCAATCTCAACATGTTCACGCTGATCGCGATCGGCACCGGCGTGGCCTATGCCTACAGCGTCATCGGCACTGTCGCGCCCAGTATCTTTCCGGCCACCTTCCGCGGCCACGGCGGCGCGGTTGCGGTCTATTTCGAATCCGCTGCTGTCATCACCGTGCTGGTGCTGCTCGGCCAGGTGCTCGAACTCCGTGCCCGCGAGGCGACATCGGGTGCGATCAAGGCGCTGCTGCAACTCGCGCCGAAAACTGCGCGCCGCATCGGCGACGATGGCGCCGACCACGAGGTCGAGATCGATACGCTCGTAGCCGGCAATAAACTGCGCGTACGGCCGGGTGAGAAGGTGCCGGTCGACGGCGTCATTCTGGAAGGCCGTTCCTCGCTGGATGAATCGCTGGTGACCGGTGAATCCATGCCGGTGACCAAGGAAGCCGGCAGCAAGGTGATCGCGGGCACGCTGAACCAGTCCGGCGGTTTCATCATGCGCGCCGACAAGGTCGGACGCGACACGCTGCTGTCCCAGATCGTGCAGATGGTGGCCGACGCCCAGCGTTCCCGCGCGCCGATCCAACGGCTGGCCGACCAGGTTTCCGGCTGGTTCGTCCCATCCGTGATCGCCGCGGCGCTGCTCGCGTTCGGCGCCTGGGCCTGGTTCGGGCCGGAACCGCGCATGGCGTTCGGCCTGGTCGCCGCTGTCAGCGTGCTCATCATCGCCTGCCCCTGCGCGCTCGGCCTCGCCACGCCGATGTCGATCATGGTCGGCGTCGGGCGCGGCGCGCATGCCGGCGTGCTGATCAAGAACGCCGACGCGCTGGAGCGCATGGAGAAAGTCGACACGCTGGTGGTCGACAAGACGGGAACGCTGACCGAGGGCAGGCCGAAGGTGGTCGCCATCGTGCCGGCGGGCGGGTTTGACGAGACCGACATTTTGCGGCTCGCGGCTACCGTCGAGCGGGCCAGCGAACATCCGCTGGCCGACGCCATCGTGCGCGCGGCCAAGGAGCGCAATCTCGATCTCGGCAAGGTCGAGGAATTCGACTCGCCGACCGGCAAGGGCGCGACCGGCAAGGTCGACGGCAAGATCATCGTTCTCGGCAATACGAGCTTCCTGGAGTCGCTCGGCATCGATGCCCACTCATTGAACGATCAGGCGGAGCGTCTGCGCGGCGACGGCGCGACCGTGATCAACATGGCGGTCGACGGCAGACTGACGGGCTTGTTCGCCATCGCCGACCCCGTGAAAGCATCGACGCCGGACGCGCTGAAGGCGCTGGCGGCCGATGGCATCAAGGTCATCATGCTGACCGGCGACAACAGGACCACGGCCAATGCCGTCGCGCGGAGCCTCGGCATCACCGAGGTCGAGGCGGAAGTGCTGCCCGACCAGAAAAGTGCTGTCGTGACAAGGCTGCAGAAGGCGGGACGGATCGTTGCGATGGCCGGCGATGGCGTCAACGACGCCCCCGCGCTCGCCGCCGCCGAAGTCGGCATCGCGATGGGTACCGGCACCGATGTAGCGATGGAAAGCGCCGGCATCACGCTGTTGAAGGGCGATCTCGGCGGCATCGTCCGCGCCCGGCGCCTGTCGCAGGCGACCATGCGCAATATCAGGCAGAACCTGTTCTTCGCCTTTATCTACAACGCCGCCGGCATCCCGATCGCGGCGGGGATCCTCTATCCGGCATTCGGCCTGTTGCTGTCGCCGATCATCGCGGCAGCGGCGATGGCGCTGTCGTCAGTGAGCGTCGTCGGCAATGCGCTGCGACTGCGGGTGACGCGGCTGTAGCGCTCAGGCTCCTGGTCCGTCGTCATGGTCGGGCTTGTCCCGGCCATGACGAGCAGTAGCTCAAGCCGCCTTCCCGCGCGGCAATCCGGCGCGGGCGAGGCCGCCATACAGCGCCTCGCCGGGCATTTCCGATTTCAGGATCTCGCGCACCGCGACTAGTTTCTCGATATCGATGCCGGTCTTGAATCCCTTGCTCTCGCACAGGAACGCCAGATCCTCGAACACGACGTTGCCAGTCGCGCCCGGCGCGAACGGACAACCGCCAAGGCCGCCGAGCGATCCATCGAGCACCCGCGCGCCAGCGTCGAGCGCGGCGGAGGCGTTCGCAATCCCCATTCCCCTGGTGTCGTGCAGGTGAATGCAGATCGGCTTAGCGCCCGCGATTTTCACCGCAGCCGCGGTCAGTTCGCCGACCTGCTTCGGCCCGGCATAGCCGACCGTATCGGCGATCGCGACCATGTCGACACCGGCCTCGAACAGTTTTTCGGTGAGCCGCAGCACTTCCTTCGGATCGACCGCGCCGACGATCGAACAGCCCAGCGCCATCGAGATCGCGGAGTTCACCACCGGCCTGTGTGCACTGGCGTCGCGCAGGTCACAGAGCCGTTTGACGTTGGCGATGGCCGAGTCGCGCGAACGGTTGGCGTTGGCCTGGCTGTGCTCCTCGGTCGCCGACACCACCGTCGCCACCTCGGCGACGCCCGAGGCCAGCGCCTCATTGACGCCGCGCTCGTTCAGCGTCAACGCGATGCCGTAGGCGCCGGGCAGCCCGTCCACTGTGGCGATGACGTCGCGCACATCGGCGAATTGCGGAAAGGTATTTGCCGGCAGGAACGAGCCGACCTCGAAGTGCCGCACGCCCGCGGCGTATTCGTCGCGCATCCAGCGCCGCTTGGCGGCCGTCGAGGGAAATGTCTTCACAAGCTGCAGACCGTCGCGCAGGCCCACCTCGCGCAGGATGATCTTGTTGTCGGGATAGAGTTCCTGGACGCGGGTCATGGCAGCCTCATGCGGCGTTGTTTTTTGAAGACGGATTTTGCGTGTCGAGTTCGGCGCGAACGGCCTCGGTATCGGCGCCCAGCACTGGTACCTTCAGCCCTTCGCCGATATTGCCGCCGTTCCACTCCATCGGCAACGCCGGAACGCGGAATGGCACGCCGTCGGCGTTGAAATTCTGTACCAGGCCGCCGGGACGCAGCACGTGCGGATCTTGCAGCAGATCCTCGGGGCGGTTGATCGGCGAATAGGCGATGTTCAGCGCATCGAGCCTTGCCGAGAGATCGGCGATCTTCCAGCCCTTGATCACCTCGGCCACGCGCGGAAGGATTCTCCCTCGCGCCAGAATGCGGTCCGTGGTGTTGCGCAGCGTCGGATCGTCGGCAAATTCCTGAAAGCCGAACTCGCGGCAAAAGCTCCACCAGTGCCCCTCGGTAACGACGCCGATGAAGATGCGCTGACCATCCGCAGTGTCGAAGATGTCGTAGATCGGCCAGGCGTGTTCGCGCTCGGGCATCGAGCGCGGCTTCCTGCCGGTCATCTCATACTCGACCATGTGCTGGGCGACCAGGAACAAGCAGTTCTCGAACAGGCCGATGCGGATGTCGGCGCCGTCCTTCTTGCCGCCCCGCTTCTCGTAAAGCGCGGCGAGGATCGCGATCGCGCCGAACATGCCGCCCATGATGTCGTTGGCGGAGGAGCCGACGCGTTGCGGCTTGTCGCGCGTGCCGGTCATGGCGGCGAGCCCCGACATCATCTGCACGACCTCGTCGAGCGCCGGGCGATGCTCGTAGGGACCGGACAGAAAACCCTTGTGACCGGCGACGATCAGATGCGGGTGTTTGCGTCGCAACTCCTCAGGCCCGAGCCCCTGTTTCTCGAGCTGGCCGTCGCGAAAATTTTCCACGAACACGTCGGCGGTCTCGAGCAGCCGGTGCATGGTCTCGCGATCTTCCGTCTTGGCGAAATCGAGCACGACGCTGCGCTTGCCACGGTTGAACAGTGGAAAGAACGAGGTTCCCATGCCGCCGAGCGAGCGGGTCTTGTCGCCCACCGGCGGCTCGACCTTGATGACCTCGGCGCCCAGCTGCGCGAGAATCATGCCGCAGGTCGGGCCCATCACCATATGGGTCATCTCGACGACCCTCACGCCGTCAAGCGGCAATCCCGTTCCGGTCATCGCGTGTCTCCCGTAGCGTCCGTCTTTGAAGCTCAACCTAGGCCTTCGGCGGTCCTTGGGAAGGCACAATCCGTCAGACGCCGCATTCACTGCGGCATAACGCCCGCGCCGCCCGCGATCGGCCAAAACCGGCACTTGCCGAACCGCCCGGCTATATCTACCTCACGCGAGGGTTTTCACGAGAGGTTGAACTGCCATGCTCGACGCCGCCGTCAAGGCGCTTTCGCAGATCCTGTCGCCGCCGATGCGCTCCATCCTGTGGCGCTCGATCGGGCTCGCGCTCGTGCTGATCACGGTGCTGGCCATCGGATTGCAGCGGCTGTTGAGCTGGTTTGCCGATTACGGCGAGGGCTGGGCGGAGGCCATGCTCGGCCCCGGCTTCCACACCTCGCTCCACGTGCTTTCCTGGATCATCTCGATCGCGGCCGGGCTCGGCGTCGTGCTCGGCGGTATCTTCCTGATGCCGGCGGTCACCTCGCTGATCGCGAGCGTGTTCGTGGACGACGTCGCGGACCATGTCGAGCGCGAGCATTATCCGGCGGAGCGCCCCGGCGATGCGCTGCCACTCGGCGTCGCCATCCCCGAGGGCATCAAGACGGCGCTGCTGACCATTCTGGTCTATCTGATCGCGCTGCCGTTCGTGCTGTTCGCCGGCGCAGGCTTTCTGATCTTCTTCATCGCAACCGCCTGGCTGCTCGGCCGTGAATATTTCGAACTCGCGGCGATGCGCTTCCGTTCGCCCGCGGAAGCCAAGGCGATGCGCAAGGACAATGCCGCGACAGTGTTCACCGCAGGCCTGTTCATCGCGGCCTTCGTGTCGATCCCGATCGTCAATCTGGCGACGCCGTTGTTCGGCATGGCCTTTATGGTTCACATGCACAAGCGCCTGTCTGGCCCGCGGCCCGAACTGATCGAGCCAGCGCGGCGACGGGAAATGTCGGCGCGATGAGCGGCGGCGTCCGCTACGACACGCTCACCCCGCATCTCCGCAGCACATTTTTCGCGAAGCCGAACGGTTCCGGCGTGAACGGGCCCGGCGGTGCGCAGGTGATCAGCGCGACGCAGAACAGCGCCGCCATCGCGAGCCAGAAGCACAGCCAAAAGCCGTCGATATAGGCGAGCACGTTGGCTTCACGCTGGACCAGCGCTGCCAACGTCCCCAGCGCCCGCGCCGGGGCGGCGCTCGCGCCATGGCTGGCAAAACGATCGCCGAGCTCCTTGAGCATGCGCATCACGTCGAAGGTGCCGTCCTGGATGTGCAGTCCGAGATAATTGGAATGGATCTGCTCGCGGACGCGCAGCCAGGTGCCCATCAGCGCCACGCCGATCTCGGCGCCGCCGAGCCGCATGATCTGGATATAGGCGGCGAATGACGTCGCGCGGGTCGGATCGGAATTGGACAGCGCGAGAATAATGATCGGCAGCAGTGTTAGTGCTTGCCCGATCGACTGCAGGATCACGATGCCGACGAAATCGCCGCGGGCCCAGTCATGGGTCAGTTGCGTTCCCCACAGATTGGCGGCCGCGAATGCCGAAAAACCGAGGACCACGACGGTGCGTGCGTCAAAATGCCGGAGCAGGTAGATCGAGAGCGGCACCAGCACCGCCATCGGCAAGGCGCCAAAGGTCAGAAGCAGGACGCCGCTTTGTTCGGGCCGCATCAGGCCAACAACGCTGAGGAAATTCGGTACCAGCGACGAGTTGGAGAGGCTGGTCAGGGTGTACAGCAGGATAACGACCAGTGAGAGCCCGATATTGCGCGAGAACAGCACATTGACATGGGCCCAAGGCTGGGGAACCAGCATCTCGTTGATCAGAAAGGCAATGAACAGCGCGCCGCCGCCGATCAGCAGCGCCATCACGGTGCCCGACTCCAGCCAGTCCAGCCGGTTGCCCTGGTCGAGGCCGGCATAGATCATCGAAACCGAGACGCCGAGCAGCAGCATGCCGCCCCAGTCGGCGTTGCGCAACAGGTCGCGATTGACCGGTTCACTGGGCGTGCCCAGATAGACCATCAGGCCCATCAGCGGCGCGATCAGCACGCTTTGCCAGTAGATCCATTGCCAGCCGAGGTATTCAACGTAGAAGCCGACCACCGAACTCGACGTATCGAGCGCGAAGCCGACGCGTATCGAGTAGATCGAGATCGCCGGCACCCACCATTTGATCGGCAGGTTGCGCAAGATGATCATCAGCGTGGCCGGCACGAAGGTGCCGAGCAGCATGCCGTGCACGACGCTGAGCGCGATCAGCGTGGCGTAATCATGCACGAACGGGATCACCAGCGAGATCATCGCATAGAGCAGGCTCGGAATACCGAGCACGCGGCGCATCCCGAATACGGTCGCAAGCCATGCCACTGCCGGTGCGATCAGGATCTGAGAGCCGATGCCCGCGGTGGACAGCCAGGCCCCCTCGTCGAAGCCCAGCGAAAATGCGCCGCGCAGATCCGGCAGGCCGACCGTCGTCAGCCGGCTGTCGAAATTCGCCAGAAACGCGCCGAGCAGCACGGCGCCGACCGCAAACAGCGGCCGTGGCGCGATCTCGCCGCGCGAGACCGGTCCGCGATCACGGTCATTTTCTGCCATCCGTAGCCGCCTCGCCGGTATTGATATTGGTGACGACGGACATTCCGGGCAGCAGGCGCTCCAGCAACGGCTGGTTCTTGTCGAGCTGGATCCGCACCGGGACACGCTGAACAACCTTGGTGAAATTGCCGGTGGCGTTGTCCGGCGGCAGCAACGCGAATTGCGAACCGCTGGCCGGCGCAATCCGCTCGACGCGGCCGCGCAGCCTTTCGTTCGGGAAACTATCGACGGTGATCTCGACGGGCTGACCGGGTCTGACCCGCGTCAACTGGGTCTCCTTGTAGTTGGCGATCACATAGACGTTCGGAAGCGGCACGACATTGATGAGGTTGGTGCCGATATTGACGTAATCGCCCGGCTGCACCTGCCGCTCCCCGGTGACGCCATCGAACGGCGCCACGATTTTGGTGTAGCCGAGCTTGAGCTTCGCCGCGGCCAGCGTCGCCTTGGCGCCCTCGAGGTCTGCTGCGCGCTGCTTCTTGGTGCCCGACAGCACGTCGAGCTGATGACGCTGTGCGGCAATGACGGCACGGCTCGCGCGCACATCGGCCTGCGCCTTGGCAAACGCCGCGGTCGCCTGTTCGAGCCTTTGACGCGTTCCGGCTTCGGTCTGCGACAGCGACTGCTGGCGTTCCTGCTCCTGACGCGCCTCGACCTCCTGGGCCGTCGCGGACACGAGCTGGGCTTCGGCCTGTGCAATCGTCGCGTACTGCAGTTCGACCTGATTGCTCAGATTATCGAGCGCTGCCTGCGCGGCGGCGACACCGGCCTCGGCCTGCGCGACCTGTGCCGCGTAGTCGGCGGGATCGATCTGCACCAGTAGATCGCCCGTCTTGACGCGCTGGAAATCTTCCACCGCGACCGTAATCACCTCGCCGGCGACCCGGCTGCTCAGCCGCGTGAGATCGGCACGGATATAGGCATCGTTGGTGGTCTGGATCGTGGCGCCGCCGACCCACGCATCCCAGCGCAACGTCGCCAGCACGATGAAGGCAAACGCCGCCAGCACGGCGAACAGCGGAATCGTGAAGCGTCCCCAGAACCCGCTCGCCACCGGCGATGGCTTCGGCGCTAACGCGAGCGGAGGAGATGGAGTCTCGCTTGCGGGTGGCTGAATCGTTTGATCCTGCTGACTCACGACGCCCCCTCGATCACGTTCCCGAGAGCCGGACAGGCCCTCAAGGTATCACGGCGATCATGCCTCAGACCGTCTTTTCCGGCCACCGGCAAAGATCGTTGATCAGGCATACCTCGCAACGCGGCTTGCGAGCGAGGCAGGTGTAGCGGCCGTGCAGGATCAGCCAGTGATGGGCGTGCAGCATGAATTCTGACGGGATCACCTTCTCCAGCCCCAGCTCCACCTCGAGCGGCGTGTTGCCGGGCGCCAGCCCGGTTCGGTTGCCGACGCGGAACACGTGAGTGTCCACCGCCATGGTATGTTCGCCATAGGCCATGTTGAGCACGACGTTAGCGGTCTTGCGCCCGGCGCCGGGCAGTGTCTCGATCTCGGCGCGGGTGCGCGGCACCTCGCCGCCGAATTCGGCGATCAGTTTCTCCGACAGCGCGATGACGTTCCTGGCCTTGTTGCGATAGAGCCCGATGGTCTTGATGTACTCGCGGACTTTCTCTTCGCCGAGCGCCAGCATCTTCTCCGGCGTATCGGCGACCGCGAACAGCGCGCGCGTCGCCTTGTTGACGCCGGCATCCGTCGCCTGTGCCGACAGCACAACCGCCACCAGCAGCGTATAGGGATTGAGATGCTCCAGCTCGCCCTTCGGCTCCGGATTGGCTTTGCGAAACCGGCTGAAGGCCTCGTAAACCTCGGCCGCTGTCCAGGGCTTTGGCTTCGGCGATTTTGGCTTTGACGATTTCGGCTTGGGCGTTTTCTTCGCCGCAGCTTTGGGCGACGCGTTGACGGCTTTTTTTGCCGGTTTCCTGGGCACGGGGGGAACGCTGGATTTTCTGCCGCCGGAACGGCGGATGATTTTGGCCATGATCGGGATATACTGATACGCGATGACTGCAAGCAACGACTTTGATCTGCCGCCCGACCAGCCGACGCTGTTTTCGGCGCGGGTGACGCCACATCGCTCGCTCAACCGCACCGGGTTTCTGGTGCTGATGTCATTCATCGGCGCGGTGAGCTTCGTTGCCGGCACGGCGTTCTGG
>Ga0268266_10004148_pt1 | contig 13990 bp, 9 predicted proteins | sample KBSS13metaG_FD_190356 | JGI IMG/M metagenome (GOLD analysis project Ga0268266, IMG submission 190356) | Switchgrass rhizosphere microbial communities from Kellogg Biological Station, Michigan, USA - KBS S1-3 metaG (SPAdes) (version 2) | ecosystem: Host-associated > Plants > Roots > Rhizosphere >...
GCCATCGACTCCGATTTCAACCAAAGCATCCTTTACGGCATCCAGCTTGGATGGCTGGATCACTGCTTCAATCTTCTGCATACTGTTTTCTTCCTCTCGGGCCCATGCCCTCAACTTTAGTGCGCCCAGTCATAACCTTCTTCGCCGTGCTGAGAGAGATCAAGACCGTCGCGCTCTTCATCCTCACTCACCCTAAGCCCCATCGTCTTGTCTACGACGAACAAAATAATAAGCGTACCCACGATCGAAATAGTCCATGCGATGGCGACGCCACCGAGCTGATTAACAAGCTGGTGCCAGTTTCCTTCAAGCAGCCCGGTCGCCTTGCCCGCACCGAAGATCGGATTGATGGTGCTGTTCGCGAAGATACCAGTCAGAATTGCGCCGAGCGTTCCGCCCGCTCCATGGACGCCAAAGGCATCCAGAGAGTCATCATAGCCAAACCAGGACTTCACCTTGACAACCATCAGGTAGCAGAAGATACCGGCAGCCAGGCCGATCCAGAGTGCCGAAATCGGGGTGACGAAACCCGCCGCGGGGGTAATCGCGACCAGGCCAGCGACGGCGCCTGAGATAGCGCCCAATGCCGAGGCTTTACCCTGTCGGATCCACTCAGCAGCCATCCAGCCGATGGCCGCCGCTGCCGCTCCAAAGTGGGTTGCCACGAAGGCCGAAGTTGCGAGAGTTCCAGCCGAGAGCGCAGAGCCGGCGTTGAAACCGAACCAGCCCACCCAAAGGAGGCATGCGCCAATGAAGCTAAGGACAACGGAGTGCGGTGGCATCGGCTCCTTGGGGAATCCAAGGCGCTTTCCGAGAAAGATGGCCGTTACGAGTGCCGAAACTCCGGAGGTCACGTGGACCACGGTTCCACCCGCGAAGTCCAGGCATGGGATCCGGCCGCCCTGTGCGGCATTCAGCAGACCACCCTTGCCCCAGACCATATGAGCCATCGGGCTGTAGATGAACAGCGACCAGAGCGTCATAAAGACCAGCATCGAGGAGAACTTCATTCGTTCGGCAAAGGCGCCTGTGATCAATGCCGGGGTAATGATGGCAAACATGAGTTGATAGACCATGAAGGTCTGCAGCGGAATAGTCGCCGCATACGCGGGATCAGGAGCAAGACCTACACCCTGAAGAAAAGCATTATGAAAGCCACCGATAAAGGCATTGCCTTGACCGAAGGCGAGCGAATAGCTCACCAAGGCCCACAAAACGGTAACTAGGGCCATCATGGCAAAGGTCTGCATCATGGTGCCGAGAACATTCTTCTTCCGGACCAGACCGCCGTAGAACAGCGCCAAGCCCGGTCCGCTCATCATGAGCACCAGAGCGGCGGAAACCAGCATCCAGCCGTTATCTCCGGCGGTCTGCGCCGTTGCGATCGCTGTCGTATTGTCCGCAGTCTGCTTTTCAAGGCCGGCCAGCCGGTCTGTCTGCGACGGAGAAGCAGCTGCTGAGGTCTGAGCATGGGCGATCTGTCCGGTTATTACGGGTCCGCCTACCCCCAGCACCAGCAGAAGAGCCAGAAACACCTTCACTACGGCAACACGCATGGATTCGATCACCTGTCTGATACGAGATTTTTCAAATTCGAGAGAGACATGCAGAATGGACCATTCGGAGAAGAACGGCAAACCTGCAGTTTCGCCTTCTACTGCGTCAAGGGAGCAAAGGCATTTGCAGCTTTCACCTTCGCTACGTCATGGGAGCAAAGGCATATGTAGTGCTGATGCACTTAATCTACACAACCGGAGGCCCTTCACAAAGCAGGAAATCACCCATTTGGGGAGTTAAGACTTTGGGGGAGTTCCCAAGTTCTAAGAATGGCTTTCCAGCAAGGTCTCCACAATATAGGTCCACTCAAGCTCAAGGGCTCCCGTGGCAGGCGGGCGACCTGCTCGACGGTACCAGTATCCGGCGTTGCCCAGATCTCCCTCCTTGCGATGGAGGTAGGCATGAACCCAGGCGCCCTCGGGATCTTCTACCTCCTGCGCCACTTCATGGGCTTGCTCCCAGTTGCCTTGCCCATCCCACCAGAGCGCGAGCAATGCTCCCTGAAACTGGCTCGGATCAGCCTCCTTGAACTCTGCCTGGGTCATATACGCCATCCTTCATTGAGCCGGAGCAGCATAACCATGCTCTCTCATCCATTTAATCAACAGGTCGGGCCATCCGCTCAACTGGGGATTCCCGACCGCCAAACCAGCCCCGTGGGCGCCATGCTGAAACAAGTGCATTTCAACTGGAACACCTGCCCGTACCAGAGCCTCATAGAACATCACGCTATTAGCGATGGGCACGGTCTTGTCATCCGTCGTTGAAAACAGAAAAACAGGTGGGGTCTGAGGTGTAACTCTTGTCTCCAGAGAAAGGGCATTAACTAATTCCGGATCCGGACTCTCCCCCAGCAGATTGCGTTTCGATCCGAGATGGACAGAAGGGGCCATCATCGTAATAACCGGGTAGGACAAAATTAGAAAATCCGGCCTGCTGCTCTTCTGCTGAACAACATCCGTCGCGCCAGAATCACCTGCATCGAAGAGTGTTCCCGCACTCGCCGCCAGATGACCTCCGGCAGAAAATCCCCATATTCCCAGGTGGTCTTCGGCAATGCCATACTCCGCAGCATGGGAACGAACAAGTCGAATCGCTCGTTGCGCATCTCCCAGTTCGACCGGATGGTGATACTTCGGTCCCAGTCGATAGCGAAGAACAAAGGCAGCCACTCCCTGATCATTCAGCCACCGGGCAACAGCGAATCCTTCCTTCTCCATTGCCAGATGCTGATATCCGCCCCCGGGAGCAACAATGACACCCGTTTTGGTGGCGTTCGTCCCACTCGGCAAAAAGATCGTCAGTTCGGGCTTATCTGTATCGTCGGTACCCTGAGCACCTGGGGCTCCGGTCGGCCATAACAGAATCTCCTGCCCTGAGGAGCCGGTCTGATTTGCTGCAGGCTGTTGAGCAAATCCACTCTGACAAAGAACAATGAGCATGACAGAAGACACTATTCCCAATCGCAACTCGCAAAGCTCCTAAATCAAAGATTTTGCATCACTGTAATAACAACTCACCTGAAGGTAGCAGATGCGCCGATAGATTTTTCTTCTAAGAATCACGTACTCTAACTTCATGGTGGCGCCCCAAGCATCCGAAGAACACATGAAGGACATGGTCCAGAAGCAGCTTGCTCAATCAATTGAAACAATGCAGGCTACGTTGGCAGATCCGAACATTGCAAATACCGTCGTAACGATAGCTGAGTTGACAGCCAATGCCATGTCGGCTGGCGGGAAGCTAATGGTCGCAGGCAATGGAGGCTCGGCAGCAGATGCACAGCACCTTGTCGCGGAGTTTGTGGTGCGGCTGGTCTCGAATCGCCCAGCAATGCGAGCGATCGCTCTCACCACGGACACCTCCATCATCACTGCCGCAGGAAACGACTTCAATTTTGATTGCATCTTTGGAAGACAGGTTGAAGCGCTGGGACAGCCAGGAGATGTCTTCCTAGGAATCTCCACATCCGGGAATTCCAGAAATATTCTTCAAGCTGTCCAACAGGCCAAAGAGATGAACATCACAACCATTGGCTTCACCGGCAACGGCGGCGGCCAGATGGCATCCCTTTGCGACCACAATGTGATCATCCCGTCCAATGTCACGATGAACATTCAGGAGTGTCATCTGGCGCTTGAGCACATCTTTTGTCTTGCGGTCGAAGGCTTTTATTTTGGCGATCGACCGAGTTCAACCTAAGAACTCAGAAACTCTAATGTGGTGCTGGCGCGGGTTCATCTAATAGCGCCGAGATGTCGTCTCGAAAGATCGTTTCACGTATCGCCCCCACATAGGTTCGCGCGATACGTCCCTCGCGGTCGATCAGGATGGTGGTCGGCAGACCTTCCATGCTGTATGTCATTTGCGACATCGGGGCCGCCAGAGCTATGGGGTAGGGCACCCGAAGAGCGTTTACAAAATGCCTCACACCCTGCGGCACGTCATTCGAGTTACGCTCATCTACCGCGATACCGACGATTGCGAATCCCCTAGGAGCGAATTCGCGATCGATCTCGACCAACATGGGTGTTTCCTGCCAACAGGGCTCGCACCAGCTTGCCCAATAGTTGATGGCAACAACCTGACCACGATAATCAGTGAGCTTCCAGATTCCGCCATCCATCAGATTCAACTGCAGAGGAGGCATCGGATGCCGGTTCTTCTCGGCGATCGGACCCGAACTCGCCCGGAAGTGAAGCAATATCGCAGCAAGGAGAATCAACAGAAGCAGACCAATTAGAGCAATCGCAGCAAAATATCTTCCTCGAGCAAAAGTAGATGGGGGATCTTCTGTCGTTTTAGCTCGATACAGCATCTTATTCCTCTGCAGAAGCTTTAAAACGTTGAACAACTTTGCTTATTTACTTTTGACAGTCATCTTTCAGGAGATCGAATGAACCGCTTTGATAGTTGCCCAACACACAAAATGTTTAATTTTGCCGGACGATTGACTCTCGCATTAGTTTCGCTATGGGGCGTCACTGGATGCAATACCAAGACGAAAGCAACTCCCGAAAACTTCACCAAAGCGGTGAATGCATACTTTCTCGACCGTTCGGAATGCCTCTTTCCCAATCTTCGCTTTCCATACGCGACATCGGATCCTACCGAAACAAAACAGATGGACTCACTGGTTCGATCTCGCCTTCTTGAATCGAGTTACGAAGCGGCGGTGAAAACAACTCGCTACAGAGTGAGTAGAACAGGCGAACGCTTTGCGCCGCGTTTCTGCTATGGACATCGTGAAGTAAGTTCGATTGATCATTTCACTCCTCCTCAGACCGGTCCCAGCGGCTTTCCCGAAACCACGATTGACTACCATTACGCTTTGAAAGATGTTCCGGTATGGGCTCAATCTGCGGATATCGCGAAGGAATTTCCGAAGATGGAAAAATCTACTACGACTGGAGGCACGGACAAAATCACTCTTGCTCAGACGCTCGCTGGATGGCAGGTACCAGAACGATAGTGCGACTCAGCTCTTCTTGAGCTCCGATCTTTTGCCACTTCCTTCAATTCGATGAAGCTTAGGTTACCTTCCCTGCTATCTCAGCTCGAAGGCCGAGCCACGAACTGACAGACGGAATCCGGCGTAGGAGGAGCCTCTCCAGGAGAACAACAACGATGAGCGAAACCCCCATCTCCGGAAGATAGACCGCAAGAAGAATCACTGTAGCTACGAACAACCAGGGCCAACGAGGTTTGGCCATCGGAATGGGTGCCCCCAAGACTCCGACATTTCTGCGTCGCCACCATAAAAGGACGGCGCTCACACAGAGCGTCACAAGTCCCATTGCAGTCAATAGCCCCAGAATCTGGTTCACTAAGCCGAAAAGCTGCCCCTCATGTGCCGCAATGCTCACCCCGACGATACGGTCAAGAAGATGTCGCTGATGAAATTCTTCCCTGCTGATCTCTACTCCGGAGTTCGGATCCATCCTGACTATGGTTCGAAGAGTTCGATTTTGGGCATCGGACTTGACGGTCCATGAACCGCTCGCATGCATCGCCGGCATGATCATTACTGGATAAGCCAATTGCAATCGGGTTGCCGCTGGAACAAGTGTATTCAACGCAGAGTATGCATCAGTCCTCGTTACTCGCGGCATGACATGCCCCATATGCTCTGCATGCTCCGCGTCAAATGGACCTAAGTTGCGCGTCATCGCCTCACGTTCCGCAATCTCGGATGAGCGCCCTGTGGTCCAGTCTTGCTGGACGACGGACGCACTTGCGAGCCTCCGCACTACTTTGAAATAAGTTCCCCAGCCCTTTGCCCAGGGGAGCCCTGTCAGCAGAAGAAAAAGAGCAAAAGCGGATATCCAGAGGCCGGTTACGGCATGAAGATCTCGCCAAAAGATGCGCTGGCCTTTTCTGAATCGAATCCACAACACTCCAGCCAGACGTTGAGACTGTCGCGGCCACCATAGATAAAGCCCGCTCACAATCAGCACGACGGCCCACGAAGCCGCCAATTCGACAACGCGAGATCCCCAATCTCCCGCAAATAATTCTCCATGCATTCGGGCGAGAATGCGCATAGGCCGACTGTCTTCATTGGCAACTTTCAGAATTTGAAGATTCGCAGGGTCGACGTAAACACGGTATTCTTCCCTGCCCACTCCCACAATCACTCGGTTTGCAGAATCTGGATGAACAGGCAACTCGTAATAGTGCAGAACCGAGCCCGGGACTGCATTTACGGCTGCATTTGCAATCTGCTCCGGAGTTGCTCGTCGCGCTTCCAGCCTCAAGTGGTCATAGGGACGATCTAACCAGCGTTCAATCTGTGGTTTGAATAGGTAAATGGAGCCAGTACAGGCAAGCCAAATAACCAAAGGAATGCAAAAGACTCCAGCATAGAAATGCCATCTCCAGATGGCTCGATAGATACGACGAGTTTGCTCCTCCACGTTCGGGGCTTCCAAAGCGGTGTTCATTTGCCTTACTCCTCAGAAATTTGCGGTCATCTCAGTTGGCGACATCAGCGATAGAAATGTGCACGCATGTCTACGCGAGGAAGTGCCGTCGCTTAGAAGCTGCTCACGTGTAATCGGTATTTCTACCTATGCTGAGAATGTTTCAAAGGAAGAGGGACGGAGGGCCGCGCTTTTGACGAGAACGGCTAAGCGAGATACGTTGCTTGGATTCAGTCTGAGCATGAACAGCCGGGTGACTCAATAACTCCGCAAAGATGATCAGAGATGGAGCAACACCATACTGAGATTGGTGGAAGACCGTGGGTGAAGCGGGATAATACGGGCACCTCCTGAGCGGAGCCTGTAACATCAATCCCGCGCCAGCAGCATCTTCTCGGCTCGCATGAGTGATCATGCAATGATGCCTTCCACCACGCGTGCAGCAAGCAGGCAAGCTCGATTCGCCTTTCGCAGATGTAGCAAAGAATGGCGACAAGAAAGGTAAGCCGAACAAGGCCAGCAACGTAATGGACAAAAACTTACGCAATGGTGCTATTGAAGCACCTCGCGACGCCCTTTCGCAAGGCGCTTCCTGGCAGAGTTCTGATTGGGCAATGGTGATCTATTACCCAATCTCTTTTGATCTCAATTGAGTTGCGAACGCATTTCAATTGCCGTCTTACACATGTTTTCAAGAGCCAGTATGGTCTCGGGCCAGTCTCGCGTCTTCAAGCCACAGTCTGGATTGACCCAAATCTGTTCTGGTCTCAAGACATCAAGGGCTAAGGTTAAAAGCTGGCTCATCTCCTGAGAAGAAGGAACGCGCGGAGAGTGAATATCGTACACGCCAGGTCCAATTTCGTTGGGATATCTGTGCGCCCGGAAGGCATCGAGTAACTCCATGCGGGAACGTGCGGACTCCATCGAGATGACATCGGCATCGAGCGCTGCGATGGAAGGCAGGATGTCTTCGAATTCGCAGTAGCACATATGCGTATGAACTTGCGTTTCGTCGTCTACCGTACTCGTCGCGAGCCGAAAGGCTTTTACTGCCCAGTCGAGGTAAGCCGGCCAGTCTTCGTGACGAAGCGGAAGACCTTCCCGCAGTGCGGGTTCGTCGACCTGAATGATGTTGATTCCAGCACTTTCCAAGTCTTTAACTTCGTCACGCAATGCAATGGCGATTTGCCAGGCTGTCTGCTGCCGCGGAATGTCGTTCCGGACAAAGGACCATTGAAGGATGGTAATCGGCCCTGTAAGCATGCCCTTCAATGGGCGCGATGTAAGCGAACGGGCATATTTAGACCATTTCAACGTCATAGGCGCTGGGCGCGTTACGTCACCGTAGATGACCGGCGGCTTCACACAACGCGATCCATAGCTTTGAACCCATCCATACTCGGTAAAAGTAAAGCCATCGAGGAACTCCGCGAAGTATTCCACCATGTCATTGCGCTCAAACTCCCCATGAACCAGAACATCGAGACCGATGCGTTCCTGCTCCTCAATGCACTGCGCAATGGCTTCACGAAGGAATGCTTCGTACTGTTCTGGTGTTTCCTGGCCACTTTTCAAGGAAGCTCGATGTTTCCGAACCTCTTGCGTCTGGGGGAACGAACCGATTGTCGTTGTAGGAAGCAGAGGCAGACCCAGCTTCTTACGCTGGACGGCAGCTCGCTGAGGATATTCAGAGATGCGCCTGAAATCCTTCTCTTCGAGCGAAGCAAGTTTTGCTCTTACCTGCGGATTCGTTGTCGTCTCCGCCGCAGCTCGATCCGCTATCGCTGATTGGTTCGCCTCATAGGCGGTTCGGTCTCCCTGGCCAAGCGCTACGATCTCCGCCAGCTTCTCTTCCGCAAAGCGAAGCCAGCTCTTGATCCGCGGAGAAAGCTTGTTTTCGTTGTGCAGGTCGTGAGGCACATGGAGCAAGGAGCACGATGGAGCAACCAGAACGCGATCCGATCCCAGTTGAGACACCGCATTGCCGAGAAGGGATGATGCAATGCTGAAATCGGTTAACCAGATGTTTCGCCCCTCTACACATCCAACACTTAAGAAGTGATTCGGATTCAATGCTGCGAGTAGAGGCTTCAGTTGATCAGGAGCACGCACCAGATCGATGTGAATGCCTGCAGTTCCCAGCTGAACAGCCAGTTCCAAGTTACTGACAAGCGAATCGAAGTATGTTGTCAGCATAAGTTTGATCGGAAGCTTCCCCAACTCGGCATAGACACTTCGATAGGCCTCGACGACATTTTCTTCCAGATCGGTTGCTAGGCAAGGTTCATCCACCTGAACCCACTCAACACCTTCTGCGACTAAAGCCTGCAAAACCTCCTGGTATGCCTTCGATAATTTCGGCAGCAACGTCATTGGATCGAACCCGTTCGCTCCCTTGCCCAGCAGGAGCAATGCCAAAGGACCAATCAATACGGGGCGAGTTTCGATACCGAGAGCGCGTGCTTCGCGTATCTCAGACAGGAGTTTCGTCGTATCCAGCTTGAATGGAATTCCTTCAGACCACTCGGGAACGAGGTAGTGATAGTTGGTGTCGAACCATTTGGTCATCTCCATGGCTGTCTGCTCGCGACTGTTTCGCGCCATTGCGAAGTATCGGTCGAGCGTGATGGTGCCATTGCCGAACCGTTCAGGAGTCGCTCCGATCAGAACCAGAGCGTCGAGGACCTGATCGTAGAGAGAAAAATCGTTGGAAGGGATGAAATCGATGCCAGATGCCTGCTGCAACTTCCAGTGTCTTTCCCGCAGCGTTGAAGCTACATCCAACAATTCTTTTTCTGTACGCTTTCCCGTCCAGAAACCTTCAAGCGCAAACTTCAGTTCGCGCTGACGCCCCATCCGTGGAAAACCTAAATTCGCAGTCTTTAACTTCTGAAAAGGGGACGATGAAATACCACCTACAACCATTTCGGCTCTCTCCTGATACGAAAGAACCACCCATGCGCAGGCATGCCCGTGCCAGATGCAGCGGAGCAATGCAATGTCTACCGTCCAATCCACGAGAGCGGCATCCTCGAACGCACCCACGGTCAACGGCCAGCGTTTCCATGGTGGTGGGGGCAGGCCGGTCTTCGGACTTTGGGCTTCCTACTTGATTGCCGCTTCCCATCTCTATTTAAGACAGTGCGTTGGCTTTCGCCGTGCAACGTTTCGTTCCCATCACCGCTGCGGGACAGCGCCGGAGTTACACCGGCTTCCCGTTTAACAGACCCTCTTGCGAGAGCCTGACCTGCACAGGATCATTCTACTAGAGCTGGTTGCCCGGTCGGGGTCCCCTCCCCCACCGTTTTTGCGTAAAATATTCATTTTTCGATACTTACGAGGGCATCATCTACGTAAAATATAGAAAGCAAACAAGTTAGACACTAAAATATTCATAAATAAAGACTTAAAATAGATTTCGACTTTCCGAACTGTCTTTACTGCTTAGTTTTAAGTTTAACTGAATCGAGGAAACTGATCGGCAACTCCGATGTGGCTTTCTTTGTTGCAGTTAGGTCGATATCGGACTTGACAGCGTTTTTAGAGCGATTCCCCGGGCCAAAAGTAGCGGTATTGGTAGCAGGCTAGACAAGCTTGCAAGATATCCACAATTTATAGCGTTGCAACCGAAATAGGGTCTAGATATAGTAGTCAAGTTCTTGGTTCCTCCTAAAAGAGGATGAAAAGGGAATCCGGTGAGAAACCGGGACTGCCCCGCAGCGGTAAGCAGGTACGAAAGCCGAATCAGACACTGGGCGTTTGCCTGGGAAGTCCGGCGAGTAGGTCGAACCTGTAAGTCCGAAGACCTGCCAGGAAATATTCGCTGATGCCTCCGAGGGGAGGCGAGGTGGCAGGGATTGATCTCCGCAAAGGGAGATATCCGCTGTTTCCCCGCATCACTTTCTGAGGCCAAAAGGAGATCTCCCTATGGCCGCAACGACTTCGAACTTCGATTCCACCGCTCTCATCCCACCGTCCGGTTTTCCCGGCGGGCCCGAAGAATCTCAGAGAGAATCTGATTTTCAGGTCATCCGGCGAAACGGTTCATTTTCTCCTTTCGATTCGAGCAAGATCTCCGTGGCCATCACGAAGGCCTTTGTAGCGGTGGAAGGCACGGGGGCAACAGCCTCTCGTCGAATTCGTGAGACGGTAGAATCGCTGACCGATCAGATTGTTGAAGTGCTGAGCCGGCGTGCTGATGCTTCTCGTACGATTCACATCGAAGACATCCAGGACCAGGTAGAGCTTGCCCTGATGCGCAGTGGAGAGCATAAAGTCGCACGCGCTTACGTTCTTTATCGGGAAGAACGAGCCCAGGAACGACGCAAACGAGTTGAGCAATCTTCGGTGGCTCCACTGGAGCGGCGCATTCATGTTCGGCTAAGCGATGGCCGGCTGGAGCCTCTGGATGAGGCACGACTTCTAGAGGAGATTGTTGCCGCCTGCGAAGGGCTGGATGGCGTTACGGCCGAGGTGATTCTGGCTGAGGTTCGCCGCAATCTATACGATGGCATGCTGCCGCGCGAGGTGGGTCTGGCACAGACGATGGCCGCACGTGCACTGATCGAACAAGAGCCCAACTATGCATATGTCAGCGCTCGACTGCTGCTTAATCTTCTTCACGACGAAGCTCTTGCCTTTGTGCTCCCCGAGTCTGTGTTGGCTTCGCAGCAACATCGCAGCGTGCAGTACGAAGAGTACTTCCCTGAATTTATTCGTCGCGCAATCGATCTACAGATTCTGGACAAGGAGCTTGGAAACTTCGACCTTGCACGTCTTGCCTCCGCATTGAGATCGGAACGCGATCAAAATTTCCAGTTTCTTGGCCTACAGACACTCTACGATCGTTATTTTCTGCATAACAACGGGGTTCGATTCGAGCTGCCACAGGCTTTCTTTATGCGTGTGGCCATGGGATTGGCATCGCGAGAGATCGACCGCGACGCGAGAGCGATCGAGTTTTACGAATTGCTCTCTTCCTTTGATTTCATGTGCTCGACACCAACCCTGTTCAACTCAGGGACTTTGAGGCCTCAGCTATCTTCATGCTTTCTGACAACAATCTCCGATGATCTGGATGGAATCTTTAAAGCCATTAAAGATAATGCGCTGCTATCGAAGTATGCCGGTGGTCTGGGAAATGACTGGAGCGGCGTGCGAGGCCTGGGAGCGCATATTCGAGGGACCAATGGTGAGTCGCAGGGTGTAGTTCCCTTCCTCAAAGTTGCGAATGACACAGCCATTGCTGTGAACCAGGGAGGCAAACGGAAGGGCGCTGTCTGCGGTTACCTGGAGACATGGCATATCGATATTGAAGAGTTCCTGGATCTTCGAAAGAACACTGGAGACGACCGCCGCCGAACCCATGACATGAATACGGCGAACTGGGTGCCTGATCTCTTTATGCAGCGCGTCGAGAGCGATGGAAACTGGACGCTTTTCTCCCCTGATGAAGTACCAGACCTGCATAACCTTTATGGCTCTGCTTTCGCCCAACGCTATGCGCTTTACGAAGATAAGGCTCAACGAGGCGAGATCAAGATTACCCGTACGGTGCGTGCGCTGGAGCTATGGCGCAAGATGTTGACCATGCTTTTCGAGACCGGGCATCCGTGGATCACATTTAAAGATCCGTGCAACCTGCGCTCGCCACAACAGCATATTGGAGTGGTGCATTCTTCGAATCTCTGCACGGAGATCACGTTGAACACCAACAACCGGGAGATCGCAGTTTGCAACCTCGGCTCGGTAAATCTGGCAAACCATGTGACCGAAACCGGGATCGATGAGTCGCGCTTGAAGAAGACGGTGGCGACCGCGATGAGAATGCTGGACAACGTAATCGACATCAACTTCTACACGGTTCCCGAGGCTCGATATTCGAATCTCCGTCATCGGCCCGTTGGGCTCGGATTGATGGGGTATCAGGATGCGCTCTACAGATTGCGTATTCCTTATGCTTCCGAGAAGGCCGTACGCTTCGCAGATGAGAGCATGGAGCTGATCAGCTTTTACGCAATCTCCGCCTCGGTTGATCTTGCTGTTGAGCGTGGGCCTTATGCAACGTTTGAAGGTTCTTTGTGGAGCAAGGGAATCCTGCCTTTCGATTCCATTGACCTCCTCCAGAAAAATCGGAAGCATGAGCTTACTCTGGATCGCTCGTCCAAGATTGATTGGTCGGAGTTGCGCGCGCGGGTAAAGGAGACGGGGATGCGTAACTCAAACACGATGGCGATTGCGCCTACAGCGACGATCTCGAACATCTGTGGCGTGACCCAATCCATCGAACCTACTTACGAAAACCTTTTTGTGAAATCGAATATGTCCGGGGATTTCATCGTCGTCAACGCTGCTCTTGTGCACGATCTGAAACAACGAGGGCTTTGGGATGAGGTGATGATCAGCGACTTGAAATATTTCGACGGATCGCTTGGATCGATCGATCGAGTTCCGGAGGAGCTGAAGCAGCTGTACGCCACGGCGTTCGAAATTGATGCTACATGGCTGATACAGGCAGCAGCTCGACGCCAGAAATGGATCGATCAGGCCCAGTCTCTGAACTTATATATTGCGCAGGCAAATGGAAAAAAGCTCGATGCTATTTACCGTGAAGCGTGGCATTCGGGTCTGAAAACGACCTATTACCTACGCTCTCGCAGCGCTACGCATGTTGAGAAATCCACAGTCAAGCGCACGGACGGAAAGCTGAATGCTGTGTCGGCAGAAGCTGCTGTTGGCAAAGCCTGCTCTATCGACGATCCCACATGCGAGGCCTGCCAGTAACACACATCGAGAGGAGACGATCATTATGCTGGACTGGGAAGAAGCTGTAGAAGAAGCACCTGAAACGCCCGTGGTATCTGCACTTAGCCTCTCTATCAGCGATAGAGAAGAGGAATCGATGAATGAGGAGTCGGTCGAGATTGTACGGCAGGGTGCTCGTGTACGCGTTGACGACAAAGTGATGATCAACTGCCGCGCTGATGTCAATCAACTACTTCCTCTGAAGTATCGCTGGGCGTGGAAGAAGTATCTGGCCGGCTGCAACAATCATTGGATGCCGACCGAGGTCTCCATGCAGGCAGATATTGCTCTCTGGAAGAATCCGAATGGCCTGACACCTGACGAACGACGTGCGATCAAACGCAATCTCGGTTTCTTTGCGGCGTCAGAGTCGTTAGTGGCGAATAACATTGTGCTTGCTATCTATCGTCACCTGACGAACCCAGAGTGCCGCCAATATCTTCTGCGGCAGGCATTTGAAGAGGCTGTCCACACCCACACGTTTCAATACATTGTTGAGAGTCTCGGTCTGGATGAAGGCGAGCTCTTCAACATGTATCGCGAGATACCATCCATTACAGAAAAGGCTGCCTGGGCTATCAAGTACACGGAACATCTGAGTGATCCATCGTTTGCCACTGGCTCAATCGGCGCAGACCGTGCGTTTCTCCGCGACCTGATTGCTTTCTATGTTGTTTTTGAGGGGATGTGGTTCTATACGGGATTCG
>Ga0268266_10004150_pt1 | contig 13982 bp, 14 predicted proteins | sample KBSS13metaG_FD_190356 | JGI IMG/M metagenome (GOLD analysis project Ga0268266, IMG submission 190356) | Switchgrass rhizosphere microbial communities from Kellogg Biological Station, Michigan, USA - KBS S1-3 metaG (SPAdes) (version 2) | ecosystem: Host-associated > Plants > Roots > Rhizosphere...
GACCTCGCCGTCTATCCGCGCCGCGAGGCGGCCGATGCCGCCTTGCTCGATGCCGCGGGGGTCGAGATCCTCTGGGCGCCGGACGTCGAGACCATGTATCCGGACGGTCCCGAGGCAGTGATCAAGGCGGGCGCCGCCGCCGAAGGCCTTGATGGCGCCGCCCGCCCCGGCCATTTCGACGGGGTCGCCACAGTGGTCGCCCGCCTGTTCGAGCAGGTCCGGCCCGACAGCGCGATTTTCGGCGAGAAGGATTATCAGCAGCTCGCCGTGATCCGGCAGATGGTCGAGGCGGAGGGCCTGCCGGTCGAGATTGTCGGCATTCCCACCCAACGTGACGCGGACGGCCTGGCCCTGTCCTCGCGCAATGCCTATCTCTCCGAGGAGGAGCGCAGCGCCGCCCGCGCCCTGCCGCGCGCGCTTGGCGAGGCGGCCGCCGCGATCGAGGCCGGTGGTGATGTCCCCGAGGCGCTGGAAAAGGCGCGCGCCCGGCTCGAAAGCGCGGGTTTCGATCCCATAGACTATGTCGCTCTGCACGACGCCGAGACGCTCGCTCCGGTCAGCGCGCTGGACCGCCCGGCCCGTCTGCTTGCCGCCGCCCGCATGGGCCGCACCCGGCTAATCGACAACCTCCCGGTCAACCCTCCAGCCGAGCCGGCATAAACAGCCTCAAAGCGGCGTTAACCATTTGTTGACCACATGTGCGCGACACATGCCCCGGAACTGGATGCAAGGGGGCAGAAATGGCGAACAGCCTGAAAGCCGGCATGTTTCTGATCGAAAGCCGGATGGCCGACGCGGCCATGGGGGACGTGGACGCGCTATATGAGCTGGGGGTCGCTTATTCGACCGGTACCGGCGGCGTCGACATCGACTGCATCGAAGCGCACAAATGGTTCAACCTCGCCGCGCTCAACGGCAATATCGCCGCGCAGGAATGCCGCGCCGACATCGCCGAGGACATGACCGCCCGCGAAATCGCGGAAGCGCAACGCCAGGCCCGCGCCTGGCTCAGCGATATGGCCGACCGCCGCCCGCACGCGGCCTGAACTCTAGCCTCGCCTGAAGGGCGTCATCTCCCCCAGCGCGCCGATCTCGGCCACCACGGCGGCGCGTTCGCGCTCCAGGAAATCCTCGACCGCGCGGCGGAAGCCCGGATCCCTGAGATAATGAGCGGAGAAGGTCGGCACCGGCCGGTAGCCCCGCGCCAGCTTGTGCCGCCCCTGCGCCCCCGCTTCCGCCCGTGAGAGGCCCCGCGCGATGGCGGCGTCGATCGCCTGATAATAGCAGAGCTCGAAATGGAGGAAGGGCACGTCCTCCAGCGCGCCCCAGTAGCGGCCGTAAAGCGCCTCCGCGCCGATCACGTTCAGCGCCCCGGCGATCGGCCGCCCGTCGCGGAGCGCGAGGATCAGCAGCAGCTTGTCGGCCATCCGCTCCCCGAGCAGGGAGAAGCACGCCCGGGTCAGATAGGGATGGCCCCATTTGCGCGCGCCCGTGTCCTGGTAGAAATGCCAGAAGGCGTCCCAATGCTCTTCGCGCAGGTCGCTGCCGGTCAGATGGACGATCTCCAGCCCCTCCACCGCCCGTTCCCGCTCCCGGCGGATCGACTTGCGGTGCCGGGACGACATGGTCGCGAGAAAATCCTCGAAGCTGCCAAATCCCTCGTTCAGCCAGTGGAACTGGCTGTCCGCCCGGATCAGCCAGTCCGCCTGCTCGAACAAATGCACCTGCTCCGGCGCGATGAAGGTCGCGTGGGCCGACGACAGCCCATTCGCGTCGACGACCCGCTCCGCTGCGGCGATCAAGGCGGGCGCAAGCAATTCTTCCTTCGCCAGCAGCCGCGGGCCGGGCACCGGCGTGAACGGGACCGCGATCTGCAGCTTCGGATAATAATCGCCGCCGGCCCGCTCCCAGGCGTCCGCCCACGCATGGTCGAACACATATTCGCCCATCGAGTGGCTCTTGAGGTAAGCCGGCATCAAGGCCGCCGGCCGCCCGTCCGGCCCGTCGATCGCCACCGGCAGCGGCCGCCAGCCCGTCTCCGCGGTGGCGCTGTTCGAGTCCTCCAGCGCCGAAAGGAAGGCGTGGCTCAGGAACGGATCGTCCGTGCCCGCGCAGGCATCCCAGTCCGACGCGTCGAAGGCAGCGACGCCGTCCGCGATCCGCGCGACGACCGGCTCGCCGCTCATCTCTTTTCGACCTCGTAGATGATCTGGTCGGCATGCTCCGCCGCCCGCGCGCGGTCCTTCACCGAGCGCACCGTCCAGGTCAGCACGCGCAGGCCGCGCCGCTGCGCGCTCTCGGCAAAGCCGGAGGGCAGATCGCGAATGTCATAGGCCAGGAAATCGGCCTTGCTCCGCCAGAGTGCCAGCCGCCGGGTCAGCCAGCCGCGCCATTTCTTGCCATTCTCGGTCACCACCAGCCCGCGCAGCCGGGCCGGATCGTGCCGCGCGAACCAGTGCCCGATTTCGGGATTGAAGCTCATGACCGCCACATGGCCTTCATAGCCCTTCAGCGCCGCCGACACCGCTCGGCTGAGCGCGCCCACCTCGCGCCCCGGCGCTTTCACCTCGATCAGCAAGGGCGCGCGCCCGGCGATCAAGGCCAATATCTCCGCCAGGGTCGGGATGGTCTCGGCCGACTCGCGCAGCCGGATGCGGCCGAGATCGGCGGCAGTGCGGCCACGCACGAACCCCTGCTCGACCGAGAGCCGGCCCAGTTCCTCGTCATGGAAGACCATGGCCTGCGCATCGCCGCTGAGTTGCACGTCCAGCTCGATGCCGTGCCGGGCCTCGATCGCCGCTTCGAAGGCCGCGCGGCTATTCTCGATTCGTCCCTGCCCGTGCAGGCCCCGGTGCGTGAAGGGCCGCGCCGTCAGTTGACGGAGCTCAGCCTGCCTTGACGGCGACAATCGCGTCCACCTCGACGGCGGCGCCGCGCGGCAGGCTCGGCACGCCCACGGCGCTCCGGGCATGGCGCCCGGCTTCGCCGAACACCTTCTCCATGAATTCCGACGCGCCATTGGCGACAAGAGGCTGATCGGTGAAGTGCGGGTCGCAGCAGACGAAGGCGCCGAGCTTCACGATCCGCTCGACCCGGTCCAGCGAGCCCAAGGCCTTCTTGATCTGCGCGACCAGCATCACGCCGCAGCGCTCGGCGGCCTCCTGTCCGTGCGAGACGTCATAATCGACGCCCAGCCGCCCGATGATCAGCGAGCCGTCCGCGCGGAACGGCAGCTGGCCGGAAATATACAGAAAGCCGCCAATCTCCACCGCGGGCACGTAGGCGGCGACGGGGGCAGCGGGCTCGGGGAGGTGGATTCCCAGCTCTTCGAGGCGGGCGGAGATGCTGTCGGTCATGCGACCGCTAAGCACCCCAGCCACTCCCGGGTCAAGGCGTCGGTGTCGGCGCCGGCGACGGACGCGGGGCGTTGCCGGGCGCTGGCCGCAGCACCGCGCCGGGCGGGAGCGCCGGGCTGCCCGGGGCCGGACGCAGCACCGCGCCCGGGGGCAGCCCTGGAACGCTGAGGGCGCCAGGCGCTGGCGCCGCGCCTGCCGCCGGCGCGGCCGCTGCACCCGGCTGCGGCATGATGACAAGCTTATATGCCGAGGCCGGCAGCAGGAACCGCCGCGCGGTCTGCTGCAGGTCGGCCGGCGTCAGCGACTGATAGTCGGCCATCTGGCTGGTGATCGAACGGGCGACGCGCGGATCGGTCTGGATCCGGGCCAGCTCGCCGAGCCACCACATATTGTCGTTGCGCTGGCGCTGCATGGTCTCGAGCCGCGGCCGCATCGCCCGCGCCATCTCGTCCGCGTCGATCGGCCGGGCGGCGAGATCGGCCGCGATCGCCTGCGCATCGCGCATGAAGCCGGCGAGCATTTCCGGGCGCGCCTCGATGCGCCCGAAGAACGTCCCGTAGGTGGCGAAGACCCGCGAGGGATTGTGGCCGGAGGCAGGGCTGTAGGAGGCGCCCTGTTCCTCGCGGATCTTCTGGATCAGGCGCAGCTGAAAGACGTCGGCGAGGGCAGTGAGCGCCCGTGCCTGCCTGAGGTCGGTGTACACGCCCGTGGTCGGCCAGGCGATATAGGCAAGACCCTGGTCGGCGCGGCCGCCATGAGTCAGGCGCACCGGCTCGGCATTGCCAGCCGGGAAGCGGGTCACCGCCGGCGGGACGCGGGCCTCGCTCCTGCGCGGCAATGCGCCGAAGGTCGCCGCGACCTGCCGGATCGCCTCGTCGACGCTGATGTCGCCGACCACGATAACCTCGATCGGCCCGCGCATCGCCGGCTCCATCGTGCCGCGGATGACATCGAAGCTGGCGGCCGCCATCTCCTCGCGCGTCGGGATGCCCCAGCGCCGCTCGCCATTGTGGAGCAGGGCCGCGGCGTCCCGATTGAAGACCCCGCCCGGCGTCGCCGCGAGCTGATCATGGATGTTGCCGCTGAAGCTCTTCATCCGGTCGAAGCCGGTCGTCCGCCAGCCCGGATCGGCCACATAGGCGGTGAGCACCTGCATCTGCGTGGCGAAATCTTCGGGCCGCGTGCGGCCCATCAGCATCCAGGCGTCTTCGCTGGCACCGAAATTGACGCTGTAGGTCCGTGAGGCCAACGCTTCCTGCATGTCCTCGAAGCTCATCCGGCCGAGGCCGCCGGCGGTAAAGCCGGCGCCGAGATAGGTGGCGGGATTGGGCTGGTCCGGCCGGACGCCGCCGAAGCCGTTGCCCAGCCGCACCGAGACCGCGATCTGGTCGTCGGCGAAACTGGTCTGCTTGACCGTCAGCCGCACGCCATTGGCGAAGCGTACCATGGTGCCGCCGATCTCGGGCGGCAGCTCGCGCCGCTCGACGACCGCGCCCGGCGCGCCGAAATTCGTATAGGGCCAAGCCTGCGCCTGATGTCCCTCGGCCGCCGCCACGGCGACGGCGCTGGAGGTGCGATAGGCGGCGAGCAGGGCGGCATCGCCCCCTTCGATCGGCGTCGACGAGGTCATGTAGACAAGGGGTTCTCCCGCATAGATGGCGCGGGCGGCGCCGTTGACCCGCTCCGCCGTCATGGCCGGCGCCGCCGCCTCGAACAGGCGCAGCGCTTCGGCCGGGCTGGTGAACACCTCATCGTCGTTCACCGCCCGCACCATCGCATCGGCGATGGCCGGGGTGGGCCGGGTCGCCGCGCCGGCCGCGGCGGCGGTGAGGGCGCTGCGCAGCTGGGCGATTTCGCGTGTCAGCTCGGCCTGCGTCACGCCATGCTGGACGAGCCGGCGCTGCTCCGTCTCGATCGTGGTCAGCGCCCGCTGCCACTGGCCGGGCTGCACGATGGCAATGACCTGGCGGATGCTGCTGCTATGATCATATTCGGTGGGGAGGGCACCGCTGGCGAGGAAGGGCGACGGCGTCTGGGTCGCAGCGATCCGCTCAAGCCGCCGGGTCAGCACGGCCATGGCGAGCGCCTCGGCCAGGTCGGCGGTGCGGTTGGCGCGATTGTCGGGGCGTGCGTCCACCGGCCGGACCCAGGCGAGGCTGAGCCGGTTGGGGAGGCCGGCTTCGACGCGGAGCCGCGCTTCGGTCCGGCGCGGGCCGGTAGTGCCGAAATCGGGATTGCGTCCGGCCGGGCCCTGGCCCTGCCAGTTGGCGAAACGCGTCCGGATCTTGCGTTCCATCTGGTCCACGTCGAAATCGCCGATCGCGATCAGGGTCGCCCGTTCGGGCCGGTAATAAGCGCGGTAGAAAGCGAGGAAACGGTCTCGTTGGGCGTTGGCGATCACTTCGGGCGTGCCGATCGGGATGCGCCTCGGCAGCAGCTGGCCCGGCATCTGAAAGCCGAGCTCGTCGATCAGCGCCCGCAGGGGCGGCGTCGAGCGGGTCCGCTCTTCCGCCTGGATGATGCCGCGCTCCGAATTGATGGCGCTGGCGCTGAAGGTCGCTTCCCCGGCGGCCTCGCGCAGCAGGAACAGGGCTTCGTCGACCGTCGCGGCGTCAGTCCGGGGAAGATCGAGCTTGTAATAAGTCTGGCCGAATTCGGTCGTGGCATTGGTGTCCGGCCCGAAACGCAGGCCATGACGCTCCAGCCGGCGGATGAACTCGCCTTCGGGTACGTTGGTGGTGCCGTTCATCACCATATGCTCGATGAAATGGGCGAGGCCCTGCTGGTCGTCGGCCTCGTGCAGCGAGCCCGCGTCGATCCTGAGGCGCAGCGACGCATTGCCCGGCGGCGTCGCGTTGCGCCGGATCGCGTAGCGCATCCCGTTCGGCAACGTGCCGAAGCGCACATCGGGATCGGCCTGCAGGTCGCTCGCCTGCTGCGGCCAGGCGGCAGCGACCAATTGGCTCTGATCGGCGGAGGCGGAGGGAATGAACGCGAGCGACAGGACGAGCGCGAGCAAGGGGAGGCGCGGAGTCATTCGGATGTTCTCGTGAATAGTTGAGCCCGACGTCGCCATTCCTGAAAGCCCGGTGCCGGGCAAGACCCGCGCCTCAAACAAGCAAGCGCGATCAAGCGCCCCGCAATTTGTCCAGCACCCAGGGCAGGGCCTCGTCCCAATGGTCGATTCGGGCATGGGCGAAGGGCGAGGGCTCGGTGGCGGCGGCCATGAGCGGCTCGGCGATCATGTGCAGCCGCCAGACGTCCGGCGCATGCTTCGCCACCGATTCGTGATGGACCGGCAGATCGTCGACGAACACGGTCACGGTCGGGCGCATCGCCTCGACCAGTTCCAGCACCGGCCGCCCCTTGCCGCCCTGGTTGCAGAGCACGCGGTGGCGGATTTCCAGCCGGTCGAGCTGCTCGACGCGATTGGCCTGATATTCGTCGCGGATATTGGTGAGGATGACGATGTCCGCCTCCTGGCCGATCGTCCGCAGCGCGGCGAGCGCGCCGTCGACCAGATGCTGGCGGTGCATCTCGGCGTCGAAGAAGCCGCCGAGCAACTCCCAGGCCCGCTCCGGCTGGACCGCCGCCCCCGTCTCGTCGGTCAGCGCGCCGACGAAGCCGGGCCGGCCAAGCTCGAACCGATAGCCATAAGCCTCGGCGACATAGTCCGCGAAGTGCGGCGCGAAGTGCAGCAGCACGTCGTCGCAGTCGGAAATCAGAAGCGGGCGGCTCATCCTTCAAGCTCCTGTCGCGCGGCGACCAGGGCCAGAGGCGGCACACTTAGTGCCTCCGCGCAGCCGATCAGGTCCGGTTCGTGATTTTCGAGGAAGCGGAGCACGGCGGCGAGAAAGTCCCGGTCCCGCACCCGCGCCTTCAGCCCGTCCGGGTTCAGCCCGGTCAGCGCCAGCAGCCGCTCGGCCCGCGCATCGTCCGCGAGCACCCAGCCAAGGGCCCCGAGAGCGAGCGTTTCGCCGTCATTTGTCTGTTCGCCGCGCATCTTCTAGGAAGGCCCGGTGGGACAAAAAATCCTGGTTGTCGAGGACAACGAGCTCAATCTGAAGCTGTTCTGCGACCTGCTGCGCGCGCATGCCTATCTTGCCGAGCCCGTCCGGGACGGCCGCGAGGCGGTGGCCACGGCCCGCAGCTTCGTGCCCGACCTGATCGTCATGGACATCCAGATGCCGCACATTACCGGCCTGGAGCTGATCGAGCAGCTCAAGGCCGATGCCGAGCTCGCCCACATCCCGATCATGGCGGTCACCGCCTACGCGGCGAAGGGCGACGAGGAGCGGATTCGCGACGCCGGCGCCGAGGGCTATGTCTCCAAGCCAATCTCGGTGCTGAAATTCGTGGGCGCCGTCCGCGAGTTGCTGGACGCCGCCGCGTCCCGCGCCGAAGCCGCGCCTGAACCAGAGGCCGAAGCTGTGGACGAATCGGAGGCCGAAGCCCCGGAAACGCAGGAAGCGGCCGTACCCGAAGGCGAGGCCGCTCCCGAATCGCCCGAAGGCGATGCCCAAGAAGGAGCGGACGGGGACGAGCCCGCCCGCGACGTCACTTGATCTTGGCTTCCTTGAACTCGACGTGCTTGCGCGCGACGGGATCATATTTGCGGAAGGTCATCTTCTCGGTGATATTCCGCGGATTCTTCTTCGTCACGTAGAAGAAGCCCGTGTCGGCGGAGCTGACGAGCTTGATCTTGACGGTGGTCGGCTTGGCCATGACGGGCCCCTTCGAATCTGGCTGTAAAGAAATAGAGCGGCGAAACCGCCGCCGATTGCGCTGGGCCTCTGCCTCAGATGAACGGATATTGTCAAGGGCGGCCACCTGAATCCGCCCCGAATGCATGGTTAACCACGTAGTAACCGAAATTGCGCATTCTGCTGCCAAAGGCCTCTCACGGGCCTGAGGAGCGGGACATGCGGGCGGACCTTGACGGGATGATGGTCGTGCGGGCCGATCTCTGCGACCGGCTGGACGCGCTGCAAAAGGCTGCCGCGAAGCTGACGGTCCGCGAGTTCATGAGCCAGATCGGCATGATCCGCACCCTTGCCTTGGCTTACGGCCTCCTCCCCGTCGCCGCGGTCGCCGACGCCCTCACCCGCGCCATCGCCGCCGAGCCGCGCGGCTGCCCCGCCGGCCTTTATTTCGACCGGCTGCGCGACGCGATCGGCTGCGAGCGCCTCGATGCCGCCGCCGAGCAGGCGATGCTCGCCTCCGTCTCGATTCGCCTCGGAGCCTAAGCTCCGCACCCAATGGAAGCTCTGGTCACCGCCTTCGTCGCAGCCCTGATCGCGGGCTGGACCGACAAGACCCAGCTCGTCACGGCGATGCTCGCCGAGCGGGCGCGGCGGCCCCTGCTCGTCCTCGCCGGGCTCGCTCTTGCGCTCGCCGCCAGCAATGTCGTCGCCGCTTTGGCGGGGTCCTATATCGCAGAGACGATCAACGTCCGCGCGCAGACCCTGTTGCTGGCGCTGGCGTTGCTCTTCGCCGGCGCCTCGGGCCTGATCCGCCGGCGCCCGCCCAGCCCGGCGACGATCAAGCTGCCTTTGCTCACCACCTTCATCCTCTGCCTCGCCACGGAACTTGGTGATCGCACCCAGTTCCTGACCTTCGCGCTGGCCGGCCGCTTCGACAGCGTCCCGCTCGCTGCCGCCGGCGCCACCGCGGGCGCGCTCGCCGCCTGCCTGCCCGCGATCATCCTCGGCGAGAAATTGCAGACAGCGGTGCCGTTCCGCGCCATCCGCTACACCGGCGCCGCGCTCTTTCTGATCACCGGCTTCATCGCCGCGGTGCAGGCGCTGCAATTGACCTAGCGCAGCCTAGCGGGTCCGCGGCCCGATCGTCACCATCCAGAAGTCCGGCGGCGCCAGCAGGCGGAAGGGCAGCATGCTCGCCCCGAGTCCGGCGGTGACGATCAGCCGCCGCCCGTTCTGCTCGATATAGCCGCAGCGATAGCGCTCGCCATAGACCGAGCCGGTGTCCCAGGCGCCGTAGAGCGGCAGCACGATCTGCCCGCAATGGGTGTGCCCGGCCAGCATCAGCCCGATGTCCGGCGGCAAGGTGGCGAAGGTGTCGGGCCCGTGGCTGAGCAGGACGCGCGCGCCCGGCAGCGCGCGCATCGCCGCATAGGTCTGGTTGTCGCGATTATGCCCGCTGACCTGGTCGTCCAGCCCGCCGACCGACAGCGGCCCCGCCTGGACCGCCTCATTGGCCAGCACCCGGACCCCGACGGCGGTCAAGGCCGCTCGCATCGCCCGCGCATCGCCATGCAGATGCTCATGGTTCCCGAGCACCGCGAGCACGCCGAGCCGGGCGCGCAGCCCCCTGAGCGGCGCCGCGATCTCGGCCGGGCTGTAATGCCGGGTCGAGAGCGAGCGCGTGCCGATGAAATCGCCGGCGATCAGCACCAGGTCCGGCCTTTGCGCATTGACCTGCTCGACGATCCGGGCGAGCCGCTCGGGCGGCATGTCCGGGCCCTGGACATGGATGTCGGAGAGCAGGGCGACTCGCACCGGCGCCTGGCCGGCAGGATAGTTCGGCAGCGCTGCCCGCGCCTCGCGCACGACCGGATCGGCGACCGCGCTCCAGTAGCACCAGCCGACCAGCAGGATCAGCAAGGCAGCCAGAATCAGCAGGAAGCGTTTGAAGGTCATTGGTCCGTCGGTTGCCGCGAGGCGAGAAAGGTGGCTATCGGATGCGGGCTTTAGCGATGCAGCCCTAAGGAACCGGAAAGAAACCCGGCCATGCGTGATTTTTCCCAGCTGCTCGACGCGCTTGTCTACACCCGCTCGCGCACCGCGAAACTGCGGCTGATCGGCGATTATCTGAAGCGCACGCCTGATCCGGACCGCGGCTATGCGCTGGCCGCCCTGACCGGCGAGCTGGACCTACCGGCGGTCAAGCCCGCCGCGATCCGGGCCATTGCCGAGGAGCGGGTCGATCCAGTGCTCCTCCATATGAGCCGCGACTATGTCGGCGACATGGCCGAGACCGTGTCCCTGCTCTGGCCGGTGCCGGAGGGGTCGGCGCCGGACCTGGACGACGGCACGCTCCGCCTCGCCAAAGTGGTCGAACGGCTCGCCGCTCTGGGCAAGGCGGAGGCGCCGGGCGTCCTGGCGTCAATGCTCGACCATCTCGATATCAGCGGCCGCTTCGCCTTGCTGAAACTCGCCACCGGCGCGCTGCGCATCGGCATCTCCGCCCGCCTGGCCAAGGTCGCGCTCGCCGAGGCGTTCGGGCTCGACGTCGACGCGGTCGAGGAGGTCTGGCACGGCATCGGCCCGCCTTACGCCGCGATCTTCGACTGGGCGGAGGGCAAGGGGCCGCAGCCCACGGCGGAGGACGTGCCCGTCTTCCGCCCCTTCATGCTCGCCCATGCGCTGGAGGAGACCAGAGTCTCGCTCGACGATTATCTGGCCGAGTGGAAATGGGACGGCATCCGCGTTCAGCTCGTCCATGCGGGCGGCGAGACCCGCCTCTACAGCCGCGCCGGCGACGACATTACCGGCAGCTTCCCCGACGTCGCCGCCGCCTATCGCAGCGAGGGGGTGCTCGACGGGGAATTATTGGTGAAGGGCGACGCCCAGGGCGGGGAAGCCGCCAGCTTTAACGCTCTCCAGCAGCGCCTCGGCCGCAAGAAGGTCTCGGCGCAGATGCTCGGCGACTATCCCGCCTTCGTCCGCCTCTACGACATCCTCTTCGACGGCCAGGAGGACTTGCGCGGGCTGCCGCTCGTCGAGCGCCGCCCGCGCCTCGAAACCTTCGCCGCTGGCCTCGACCCGGACCGGTTCGACGTTTCGGCCGTGATCGACGCCGCGGACTTCGAAGCGCTGGAGGAAATTCGCGCCGGCGCCCGCGATGCCGCGATCGAGGGCGTCATGCTGAAGCGCCGCGATTCGCCTTATGTCGCCGGCCGCCGCGCCGGCCTCTGGTACAAATGGAAGCGCGACCCACTCGTCGCGGATTGCGTGCTGATGTACGCAGCCCGGGGCAGCGGCAAAAGGTCATCCTATTATTCGGATTACACGTTCGGCTGCTGGACCGGGGAAGGCGGCACCGGCGAATTGTTGCCTGTCGGCAAGGCCTATTTCGGCTTCACCGACGAGGAGCTGAAATGGCTGGACCGCTTCGTGCGCAACCACACGATCGGCCGCTTCGGCCCGGTCCGCGAGGTGGAAAAGAAGCTGGTCCTCGAAGTCGCCTTCGACTCCATCCACCTCTCCAAGCGCCACAAATCCGGCCTCGCCATGCGCTTCCCGCGCATCTCGCGCATCCGCTCGGACAAGCCGGCGAACGAGGCGGACCTCGTGGAAACGCTCAAGCGGATGGCGACCTAGACCTTGATCGTCTCAGGCTGAATCAGCCTGGGCGTGAATCAAGGTCTCAACAAGGTCGGCCGTCTCGGCGATCACGCGCCGAAGGCAGAACGCCGTGGACGCCTCGGGAAACGTCGGTCAGACCACCGGGCGCCCGCGCGGCGAAGCCAATTGCCGGCCGATCGTGCGGAAGTCCCGCCCGCCGGCCTGCATCGCGTCGCCGCATTGCCCGAGCAGTCTTTGCCGTTCCGCCCCCGCGGGCGCCGGAGCGTCCATGGCGGCGTCGGAATCGAAGCCGGAGTCCGCCGCGTCGATGCGGCCGAGAAAATATTGCGCGGCCATCCGGCCGAGGCCCTGGACCCGGGGGTCGCTGTCCTCGGCCAGATCGGCCATCAGCCGGAAGCAGCGCTGGTCGAACGCACCTCCGGCGACCGGGTCGTTGCCCGGCGCAGCATTTGTCGAAGCGGCCAACATTGCGGCCGCGAGTAGCACGCTTTCCATACGTGCCTTGGTAAATGGCAAAGGTGGACGGCAGGTCGCCGACAATGGTTGAGGTTTCGTTCACCACGAATCGCGGGCTGGGCTGCCGCTGAATAGCGGGAAACCTCCCTGTTTCGTCACGCCAGTCCGGCGTGACGACTTCGGGCCTCGAAGGGAGAGGCTGAGGCAAAGAAAAAGGGCGCCGCGGCCTTGGCCGCGACGCCCCTTTCTGTCTGTGCCGAAGCTTACTGGATCGGGACCAGGTTCACCGCCGCGGTCTTGCCGCGCCGGTCGACCTCGAGCTCGAACTCGATCCGGTCGCCCTCGTTGAGCGAGATCATCCCGGCCCGCTCGACCGCCGAGATGTGCACGAACGCATCCGGCTGCCCGTCGTCGCGGGTGATGAAGCCGAAGCCCTTCGTGGCGTTGAAGAACTTGACCGTGCCGGAGGCTTTCTCGCCGGTCAGCTCGCGCTGCGGCCCACCGCCGCCGCCCGGGCCCGCGCGATCGCGGGGGGGACCGCGATCCTCGACCGGGAGGGGATCGCCCTCGATCTTGAGGTCGGTCGCCGAGACCCGGCCGCCACGGTCCACCAGGGTGAACTCGAGCGGCTGGCCTTCCGCCAGGCCGGTGAGGCCCGCCTGCTCGACCGCGCTGATGTGGACGAACACGTCGTCGCCGCCGTCATCGCGGACGATGAAGCCGAAGCCCTTCTGGCCGTTGAAGAATTTGACGACGCCCTTGGCTTCGCCGACGACCTGCGGAGGCATGCCGCCACCGCCGCCGCCGCGGAACCCGCCGCCGCCGAAGCGTCCGCCGCCTGGACGATCACCCCCTTGTGAGCCGTCCGGGGGCGGGGTGCCCGTCGCGTTGGGATTGCTGCCGTCGGCCGGCGGCGTGCCGGCGCCATTGGGCGTGCCGCTGTCGCCCGGGGGCGAACCACCGGCGCCCGGCGGTCGTTCGCCGAAGCGGCGGTTGTTGGGCAGGCGCAGGCCCTGGAACGGGTTGGGACCCTTGCCGGCGCGGAACGCCTCGATTTCTTTCTGCAACTTGGATTTGAGCGGATGCGAGAAATTGAAGCCCCAGCGCAATTCGGACCGGTCGGTGCGCGCGAAGTTCACCGTGCGCGTATCGATCGCGGTGAGGTCGCCATCGGCGTCGCGCGTGAAGCGGTCGGGAAAGGCGGCCTCGACCGCCGCCGTCGCCGACGGCAAGCCGGCGATCGCGTTGCGCACGCTCGACTTCACGTAATTGGCGGTCAGCGTGAAATCGGTCTTTTCCCACGGCTTCAACGTCAGGCCGATCTTCAGCGTATGCTTGCTGTCGGCGTTGAGGAACGGATTGCCGCCGGTCGTGCTGGTGACGCTGACGGTCTCGCCTTTGACATAGTCGAACACGCGCACATTGGGCGTAACGACGGTGGGATTGGCGAGCTGCGCGGCGGACGGAGCATCGTCCTGGTCGGTCACCGAGGCGATGAACCGCACGCCCTGGATCGGCTGCCAATTGGCGCCGTATCCGCGGGTCGTCAGCGTGCCGAAGTCCGACAATTGATGCACCGCGTAATTGCCGTTGAGCGACAGGTCGCCGACGAACGCCAGGACATGCTTCGATTTGCTCGCGATCGGCACGTCCAGATTGATCTGACCCGAAGCCTCGTTGCGCGTGGTCGATCCGCTGGTGCTGACCAGCCCGCTCTGGGAGTCGAGGCGGTATGACTGGCTGTCGAGGCTCGACAAGGAGCCGCCGACCCGGATCGCGGTCGAGATGTCGCCGGCGGGCAGCTTGAGCAGCTTGCCGTTGACCAGTGCATCGACACCGCCGC
>Ga0268266_10004152_pt1 | contig 13975 bp, 8 predicted proteins | sample KBSS13metaG_FD_190356 | JGI IMG/M metagenome (GOLD analysis project Ga0268266, IMG submission 190356) | Switchgrass rhizosphere microbial communities from Kellogg Biological Station, Michigan, USA - KBS S1-3 metaG (SPAdes) (version 2) | ecosystem: Host-associated > Plants > Roots > Rhizosphere >...
TGGAACAAGGAACTGTTAAGTGGTTTAACGATGCAAAGGGATTTGGCTTTCTGAGCCGCAGCAATGGACAGGACGACGTTTTCGTTCACTATTCGGCGATTCAGAGCAACGGCGGCTTCCGCTCGCTGCAGGAAGGCCAGGCTGTTCAGTTCAACGTGGTCAAGGGACCCAAGGGCTGGCAGGCTGAGAACGTCCAGGCTCTCTAAGCAACAAAAATTTACTGAAAAGGGCGTGCCTATGGCCGCCCTTTTTTAGCTCTAAAAATAGTGAGCTTTTGGCACCAAGCAGGGATTCATGGAGGATCTTATGCCTACGCTTCCATCAGGAAGGTACCAGTTGAAATCGCTGCATGAGGAGATTGCCCTCTTCGACCGCAAGCTCGCACATCTGCACAAATATGAGACCTTCGCCACCGAGGCCGAACGTAGCGCTTCGGCGGATAAGCTCTCGGTGAAACGCAATCTGCTGATCAAAAAGGCCCAGCAGATGATCGATGAAGGGATTGAGTTCAACGAACTTGAACGCCCTCAGTCTTTGCGCGTCGATGGAGAGAAGGCTCCGGCTGTAGAAAATGTTCTTCAACCCGCTCCGGGCTCTCCAAAGATCGAGACATCAATCGCTGCAGTCGAACCGGATAACCAGCTTTCCCCCTATGCCGGAACGGCTCTCGATGTTCGGCAGGAAGTGGAGAGCTACAAGAAGAGCAAGGTTAAACGTAAGGCTAGCTAAAGCAGGAGTCCAGACCACTGAATACGATGCTCTGAGAAAACAGAACTGTTGGAATCTGTGTTTCTCAGCGTTGGATTGGTCGATTTGGCAATGGCTTCTCTGTTTCACTCGTACCGCAATGCTTCGAGTGGATCGACCTTCCCTGCTCGCCGCACTGGCATCCAGCACGCCAGAAGCCCCACCGCCACGAACAACCCTCCCACGACAATCAACGTTGGAGGATCGCCCGGCTGCACTTCGAAGAGGAAAGACCTCAGTACTCGAGACAACATCATCGCCAGCGCTATGCCGCCAAGTACACCACCTGCTATCAACCGAAACCCTTCACCGAAGACAAGCTTGCGAATGTCTCTTCGTTGCGCGCCCAGCGCACTGCGAATTGCCAGCTCCGGGCGTCGTGAAGCTACCGATAACGAAAGTACCCCGTAGATGCCCACCAGCGTCAATACGCTTCCCACTCCAGCAAATCCCACCAGCAGTTGCATCGCGAATGTCCTGGGCGCCAGGGATTCATCGCGAATCTGATCGAGCGTCTTCACGTTTTCGATCGCCGCCGTTGGATCCACGGCGCGCAGCTCCCGTTGCACCGCAGCCACTACGCTGCGCGGATCTGCCGCTGTCCGTATCACCAGATGTTTCGAAAACGCGTTGGCTTGCCATAATGGCAGATAGATCTCCGGCGACGGCTTCTGTGTCAAATCATCCGTTCGCCCATTTGCAATCTCACCGACAATCTCTACGCCCGGTTTATCCCGTTGCCCGTTCGGCCAGAGCGTCCGCCCGATCGCACTTCCGTGCGGGAAGTAGTGGTCTGCGAATACCTGATTCACTATGGCTACCTTGGGCGCCTTATCATCATCGGTCGATCGAAATTCCCGCCCTTCGATCAGCGGTAATCCCATCAACTTGAAATAGTCGGGCGTTGCGGCACGCAAAGGAAGCGCGATCTTATCGCTCTCTTTAACCGCCGGGGGCTGACCTTCGATCTCCAAAGTTGCCGGCCAATTGTTTCCCGTCAGTGGCACTCCCCAGGCGAACGCTGCATATTGCACACCTGGAATCGCGACAACGCGTTCCAGTGCCTGCCGGTGAAAGCTGACCCAGGTCGAGGAACTTTGCACCTCAGTCACGCTCATCGTCAAAATTCGACTGGTGTTGTACCCCGATGGCGCCTGCGCAATCTTCACCATCGTGCGAATGAGCAACCCAGCACCCACCAGCAGCGCCAACGTGAGCGCCGTCTGGAGCATCGTGACTCCAGTCAGCAGTCGTCTCTCCCCTGAACCTGCCGTCCCCTTCGGCCCGGCACTTTTCAGCACCGCCATCGGATCCAAACGAAATGCCCGCGTCGCAGGAAAAATTGCGGCAACAAACGCTGCAAATACTGCCATCCCCAGACCCGACGCTAGAACGGTCCAATCTGCGGTTACTCCATTCAGCCGCGGTACGGCATTCCCCGCGATCACCTTGAACAGCTTTACGGCACCAAAAGCCAGTCCGACGCCGAACACCCCGCCGAGCGTCGCCAACAGCAAGCTCTCGGTCAAAACTTGCCTTAGAAGACCCCTGCGGCTCAATCCCATAGCGCATCGCACCGCGTATTCCTGCTGTCTTTGCAGTCCTCGCACGAGTTGCAGCGCTGCTGCGTTTCCGCACGCAATCAAGAGCACCAAAGCCGATGCACCCAGGAGCGGCAGCAGAACCCGTCTCCCATCGCGGTTCATCTCATCCCTTACCGGCTCCACTTGCGGCACGAAGCCTTCAAACTGTTTTTCGGACTGGGCCTCGTTTGCAGTTAACACCGCTAGCTCTTGTTGTGCCCGTGGTGGAGTCACGCCCTCCCTCAGCCGTGCCACAACATTCCAATACGGGGCTTTCAGATATTTAGGATCGGGCTCTGCAGGCGCCCAGAAATCCACCGTTGCGTTGACATCGTAATTCGGCTCCTTTGCCGCTCCTGGCGAGGGCAAAAATCGCACTCCCGGTCCCATCACTCCGATCACTGTCGGCGAAACCTGCCACCGGCTGATGCGCACTGTCTTCCCGATAATCTGCTTGTCACCGCCAAACGCCCGCTGCCAAAACTCGTATCCCAGTAGAATCGCCCTAACGGGTCCCTGACCGAAATCTGAGTTCTCGAAGCTGCGACCTGCCATAGGCCTCAGTCCCATCACCTGAAAGTAGTCTTTCGTCACCTGCATTCCCTGCATGGACTGACTGCCGTCATTGCGAATCAGGAAATTAAAGGTCCAGTTATAGGCAGCGACTCCCTCGAATGATTTCGTTTCTTTCTGCCAGCCCATCCACTGTTGCGCAGCCCAGCCACGCGGGCTGTCCATCTTCTGCCCATCTGCGCGCACCGTCGGAATCAGCATGAGTTGCTTCGGCTTCTGGTACGGTGGCGGCGTCAGCAACACGCCCTGAATCAGGCTGAAAACTGCAGAAGTCGCGCCAATCCCCAGAGCCAGCGTCAGGGCCGCAATCAGACTAAAACCTGGCCGCTTGATCAGCATCCGAATTGCAAATCGTAACTCTTGCAACATGGATCACCTATTCCGTTTTGGGGTTCGCAAAATGCCTTTGAGGTAAAACGTTCGTCGGATCCTCTTTGTTCCGTCATTTATCCGATTGGACGATGGATTCTTCTCCGATTCAGGTGGAACGATGCAATTGTCGCTCTTTCAGCAGGGAATAAAAATTGCAGTTTTCAGTTAACAGCTTCAGCGCACGGTAACAGAGGCCAGGCTTTTTCACAGGAAAGCAGCCTTTACGGACCCATGCCCCGAGACACCCCCGACATGTTCCGAAAGTGGAAAACGTGCCGGGATTTTGTCGTTCCACGCGCCGAGGAATCGACGCCAAAACTGAAGAACTATTGAGGATCAGAGACGATGCAACGCTCCCGAATGCTTGCGGAACTCCAGAACTTAGTGCGTGCCACTCGACTGGCGCGAGCCAAGCGCATGACTTTGAACGAAGTTTTACAGCAGGCAGCCGAGCGGAAACATCGGCGTGCAGAGCCAAGCCGACGCCGGTTTATGAAAGACCTTGGAGCCGTTGCCGGCGCGAGCCTTTTGCTCAACAAGCTTCCAGCTCCCGCCCTCGAAAAGAAAGCTCCGCGCATTGCAATTGTGGGTGGAGGAATCGCGGGGCTGAATGCCGCGCTGACATTGCAAGACGCTGGACTTGCCTCGACGATCTACGAGGCCGCGAGTGTAGTCGGAGGTCGTATCCACTCCAACGCGACGACCTGGGAGGACAACCAGACCAGCGAGTGGTGCGGCGAGTTCATCGATTCCGGCCACACCTGTATGCAGACCCTGGCGCAACGCTTCGGGCTGACCCTCGTCGACGAACTTGAGGCTGAACCTCCACAATCGACAGACACACTCTTCTTCTTCGAACAGTATTACGGCGTGAAGCAGGCCTTTCAGGATTTTCAGGCGATCGCCGACCGCCTGGAGGAAGATGCCAACAACCTGTTTCCGACGACGTTCGATCCGGCTACGCATCTTCCGCGCTCCGTGCATCTGGACCATATGAGCGCGTACGACTGGATTGAGAAGAACGTTCCGGGCGGGCACCGGTCGCCATTGGGTGCTTACATCGATTCGGCGTACACCAATGAATTCGGTCTCGATACAGACCGCCAGAGCGCGCTTAATGTCGTCTACGAGATGGGGTTCCAGCCGGATGCCTCGGAGTTCTCCATCTATGGAGAGTCGGACCAGCGATTCCATGTGCTCGGCGGCAACGACCAGATTCCCCTCGCCATTGCCGAGACGCTTCCCAGAGAAAGCATCCAGACCAAGTGGTGGATGGAGTCCATCGCGAAGCGACCCGATGGCACGTTTGGGCTTACCTTCTTCACACCCAACGGCGTGCGCCACATAGTTGCGGATCACGTGATCCTGACGCTTCCATTCAGCGTGCTGCGCTGGCTCGATTATCGCAGTGCGGGATTCGACAGGCTGAAGGACACCGCTATCCAGAACCTGGGGTACGGAACCAACTCCAAGCTCGTCGTGCAGTGCACAAAGCGCCTGTGGAACGAACAAGGGCCGTGGGGCATCGGAGATGGCAGCATATACACCGATCTTTTTTTTCAGAACGCATGGGACTCCTCTCGCGGCATTCCGGGAAAGGCCGGCGTGCTGGTCGCGTTCATGGGCGGCTCCGCCGGTCTATCGCTCGATGCGGCGCACACTCCCTTTGCCAGCGCAGAGACTTCGCCTGCGGTGGCGAAGTATGCCAGGCAGTTTCTGCAGGCCGCTAACCATCCCTGGCCGGGGATTGATTCTTTGTGGAATGGACGCGCTACGCTATCGACGCCGTGGAAAGCACCCAATCTGCTGGGGAGTTACTCCTGCTGGAAGGTGGGCCAGTACACTGCTTTCTCTGGGTACGAAGGCGTGCGCCAGGGCAATTGTCACTTCGCCGGTGAACACTGCTCGAATAGTTTTCAAGGATTCATGGAAGGGGGCGCCACGGAAGGGGCGCGTGCCGCTCAGGAGATTATCTCGGATCTTTCGAAGTAATCCCTGACGACGAACGAGGGCTTTCTTCTGAAAATGAAAAGGCGCCTGCAAACCTGCAGGCGCCTTTGGAATGAATGGGAGTCGAAACTTAGAAGACCAGTTTCGCTCCGAGCTGCAGGATTCGCTTGTCGCGATAGCCTGTGATGTTACCCGCCGTCGAACTGAAGCCACTGGTGCTGATCAGGCTGGCTGTGCTGATGGTGTCCGGGTTGGTGTGGTTGAAGAGGTTGAACGCCTCGCCGCGGAATTGCAGGTGTACCGCTTCCGTAATGTTCACGTTCTTGAACAGTCCGGTATCGACACGCCACCAGCCTGGTCCCTGCACAACGTTGCGTTGAGCATTGCCGCCACGAATCTGGCCGGCGGGAACAGCGCTGAAGGCGTTGATGTTGAACCAGTGAAGCCGGTTGTGGATTGGATTGCCCGGCGTACCCTGGTTCGGGTCGGCGATGCGATCAGGACGCCCACTGGAAACGCTGGAGCCTGAGACGACGCCAACGCCGGCCGGATCGAGTCCACTTGTCGTCACGTTCAACGGCAGACCGGTGTTGAAGTATCCGAGTCCCGAGACCTCCCAGCCTCCCAGAAGGTGTCCAACCAGACCATGCTGCTCGTAGAAGAACGGCAGGTCGTAGACCGCGTTGAAGTTGAACATGTGCCGGCGATCCGCAGCCGACGGGCCGTACTCGGCTCCCGGATTGCTTGAGATCTGCGGTGCACCCGTGCGGTCGGCGTTGGCATTGGTCAAGGCGTGCGACCAGGTGTAGTTGGCGGCGATAAGCGAGTTATGCTTCCACTGCTTGCGCGCCGAAGCCTGCAGCGAGTTGTAGTTGCCCATGAAGATTGGCTGGACGGAGTTGATCGCGCTGAAGCCCTTGAAGGGGCGAACGCCGTTCAACAACGTCACATTGCCGCTGGTGAGAGCCGTGCCTGGATTCGCCGCAGCCCATGCTCCTACGGGAGCCTGGTTGATGTCGACAAGTCCGAGCAGGTGAACCTGCGAGCTGCCTACATACGAAAGCTCGGCGAGAACGCCACCAGGCATCTGCTGCTGAACGCCCAGCGACCATTGCTGGTTATACGGCGTGCGGAACTTCGGTGAAGTAGCGCGAATGACCTGTGCGCTGTAGTTCGCGTTCGCGGCGATGGCGGCAGGATTATCGAAGCTGGTGTTTGTGATCGTCGGTGTGTTGACGAACGGCGGATTCTGGAAGATGTTCTGCTCGTAGATTCCGAAGAGCGAGGAGTCGTAGGCGATTCCGTAACCGCCGCGCAACGAGGTTTTGCCGTCGCCAAAGACGTCGAGAGCAAAGCCGACACGAGGAGCGAAGTTCAGATTGTCGTTTTCAGCGATCTTCGAACCGTACGGGGAGTTCTGACCGTTGATGCTTACACCATTGGTGATGGCCTGTTGCAGGGTTACGCCTGCCTTAGGAGTGGTTCCCGTGCACTTGGCTCCCGTCACGCAGATGAGGCCGTTGCTGTCGATCGCCGGAGCGTTGCTTGGGTTGTAGAGCGACGGATCGAAAGTCGTGAGCTGATGGTTTGCGTCCGTCGGCTGTCCGAAGTGAGAGTAGCGCACGCCGAGGTTCAGCGTGAGCCGTGGCGTCACCTTCCAGTCGTCCTGCGCATAGCCCTCGATCTGGTTGGCTGTAACGCTGGGAGTGACATCGTACGATGCCTGCGTGAAGGTAGAGACAAAGCCGGTGAGGAAGTTCGCCCACGCCTGTTGATAGCCCTGAGCTGTCGAACCCTTCGGCAGGTTTCCATTGGTAAATCCGAAGCTGCCTGCATTGGCTCCGGCATTGTTCTCTGTCTTGTTGTAGTGGTTGTAGGTAACGCCGAACTTCAAAGTGTGGTTGCCAAGCGTCTTCGTGACGTTCGCAAAGATGTTGTGATTATGGTTGTAGTCGCGATACGGACCATAGGTGGTTATGGTTGTGCCATTGGTGAACGTGAGGGCTGGTACGCGCGGCAGTGTCGAAGCGAAAGGCAGTGTCGGCTTGATGTCCGGTGAATTTGCATTCGCCGCAAGGCCGACTGGATCACTGAGGAGCGCGCCGTACGAGTAGGCGTATCCTCCGTCGATCAGGAATGTAGGTGTGATGACGTAGGTTGCGTGGCCGAGATAGATTCGTCCCGGAGCGTTCGTGTTGGTCGTATTGACACCGGGATAACCGCTGCCCTGGAAGAGTCCGCCGGGCTCCTGCGTCGGGATCGAGTCATTGATGAAACGGAAGAAGACGTTCAGCTTTTGTCCAAGCTGTTGATCGACACGAACGATCTGCTGATTTCCGTTGAAGAGGTTACGCTGCGGTGCCGACACAAGATTGCCTTTGTTGTCGGGCTGGCCAACGCTGGCGTAGATATCTTTCAGATAGGCCTGAGCCAGCGGGCTGGTGATTGCAACGTTCGTCGTTCCACCGTTTGTGCATGCGCCAGTTGCCTGAACCGTAGTGGCCGCAGTGCAAACCGGCTGCGTGAACTTGCCCGCTCGTTCATCGAGGGTAGGCACGCCAACCAGCGTCAACGGTTTGTAGGTGATAACCCGGCGAAGCTCCTGCGAGAAGAAGAAGTAGGTGCCATGCTTGCGACCATCGTAGATCCTGGGCAGCCAGACTGGACCGCCGATCGTGTAGCCGAAGTCGTTGTAGCGCAATGGGCCACGCGAAGTCGTCTGTTTTGTCGCGCCGGTGGGAGTCGTGGTCAGCTTGTTCAGAACATCGTTCGCATTGAAGATGTCGTTGCGAACGAATTCATAGGCGCTGCCATGGAAGTTGTTGGTTCCGGACTTGGTAATAACGTTGATCTGACCGCTCGCGCTGCGTCCAAACTCCGCCTCGTAGCTTCCGCGTAGTGTTTTGAACTCTGCAATTGCGTCCACCGAAGGATAGGTGAGCAGAGTCGAGTTGGAGCCGCGATCGACGTTGTCGGCTCCATCGACGGTCCAGGCGTTTCCGCTGGTTCGCGAACCGTTGACCGAGAAGTTCACGACGTTGGTTGCGCCGCTGGGGTTGGAGTTGCCGATGTAGATCTGGTCCGCGCCCGAGTAGGCAACGCCAGGCTGCAGGCCGACGAGCTGCTCATAGTTGCGGCTCGAAAGTACGAGTTCGCGAACCTGTGTCCCGCTGATAAGACCCGCCTGAGTCGCATTCTCGGTGTTGATGGACTGGCTGTCCGCCGTAACGACAACCTCTTGCACCGCTCCCGGGTGAAGGGTAGCGTTCATGGTCAGGGAGTCGTTAACATGGAGAACGATGCCGCTAAACACCTGATCTCCGAAACCGGAGGAGCTCACGGTTACCTTGTATCCGCCCAGGGGAAGTGTCGTCGCCGTGTAATAGCCGCTTCCGTTGGTGGAAACCTTGCGTATGACCTCGTTGCGGTCGGTGTTGAGAAGGGTTACCGTGGCACCGGCAATGGCAGCGCCACTCGCATCGGTTACGGTTCCGCTGATACTGCCCAAGACATTTTGCGCCCAGGTGGTTGGTGCGCAAAGGACCAATACTGTCAGCGCGACAAATGTCGTCACGCGACAGGCAAACTGCCTGAATCCCGTCATCACTGTTCTCCTAAAAGTTGGTGCGGTGAATCCGGGCTGTCGTCCGGTCCACTTCTTTTTCAACTGAGTTTCGACGGGTCAGCGTTAGCGCTAACTTCGTCTGAAGTTAAAATCTTATGAAAAAGAGTTGAATCGGTCCAGAAATTGTTGTCAATTCTGGTTGGTCACAGAAATCGCTACTAATCCGGCCTGGTGCAAGAGTTAGCAGGAAGTGATCAGGATTTTTCGATCTTCTTGGCTATGCAGGCACCGATCGAGAACGCCTGACAAGCCGCAGCTACGCCAAGCCGGTAGATTCGGCCTGTTCCTGCGCGTGGTAGCTGGAGCGAACGAGCGGGCCGGACTCTACATGCTTGAAGCCCATTGCCAGCGCCTCGTGTTTGAGGAAGGCGAACTCTTCGGGGGTGTAGTAGCGGGCCATCGGCAGGTGGTCGCGGGACGGGCGGAGGTACTGGCCAATGGTGAGGATGTCGACCTTGCGGTCGGCGAGATCGCGGAAGACGGAGAGCAGCTCGTGCATCTCCTCACCTAGGCCGACAATGATGCCGGTCTTGGTGACGATCTGGTCGCCCTCGCGGTCTGAGAACATCTCCGCGGCGATCTCTTTTGCGTGCTTGAGAAAGTACAGCGACTTTTCGTAGCGTCCGCCGGACTTGGCTACGCGATAGAGGCGTGGCACGGTCTCGATGTTGTGGTTCAGGATCTCGGGTCGGGCTGCGACGACCAGGCGGAGGGACTCTTCGTTGCCCTGGAAGTCGGGGGTGAGGATCTCGACGCGGCAGGCAGGAGTCTGCAGGCGGATCTCCTCGATTACTTTTACGAAAGCCTGTGCGGCTCCAATATTGTCGTCGTCGCGGTTCACGCTGGTGATGACGGCATGGTTCAGGCCGAGCTGGGAGACGGCGTACGCCACGCGGCGAGGCTCATCGAGATCGATGGGCTCGGGCTTGCCCTTGGGCACAGCGCAGAAGCCGCAGCGGCGCGTGCACAGATTGCCGAGCATCATGAAGGTTGCGGCCTTCTGGTTCCAGCACTCGCCGATGTTAGGGCAGTGCGCGCTCTCGCAGACGGTGTGGAGGTTCAGATCGCGCGCCATCTTTTTGAGCGAGTGGAAGGTCTCTCCCATAGGAGCCTTCGCCTTGAGCCAGGCCGGTTTGGGGGCAGGCTTGCGGGGCGAAAGGTCGATCTGGATGAGCTCGGATACGGGCGTCATTGCTGTTAATAGTGTACCTTTTTGGCGCGGTGGGCTATGCCAGGGCTGTAAGGCGGCAGGTGGAGACGGTTTCCGACTGGCCGAAGGGCGCGGAGCAAACGCAGGTCCCTCCAATGCGCTGCGCTCCGGTCGGGATGACACATTTGTGGTGGAGACTGACACCCTGCGGTGAGGACACCCCGCGGCAGCAGCAGGGCACCGGGATGGAGCGTTTGTACATCTGTGGCGGAACGGACTTGGTTCGTCGCTGCCGTGTTCGCTAGCCTAGCTCGCGTTCCGCCTCCACGCGGGCTTTGCGCAGGGCCTCGGTGGGGTCGCCTTCGGGGTAGAACTCCATGGCGATCATGCCCTTGTAGTTGAGCGCTTTGAGCTTGCGGTAGACGTTCGCGTAGGCCATCTCGCCCGTGCCGGGATCGCTGCGCTTGGGGACGTCGGCTATGTGTACGAGAGCGACCTGATCGAAGACCTTCTCGAGCTTCTCAATCACGTTTCCGCGAGTTCGCTGCTCGTGGTAGAAGTCGTAGAGCACGCGGATGCGCGGGCTGCCGACGGCGCGTGTAATGGTTGCGGCCTCTTCTACTCCGTCCATCCAGTAGGTGGGGTTCTCAAGGCGGTCGATGGGTTCGAGCAGGGCGTCCATGCCTTCGGCCTCAAGCACTTCAGCAGCATGTTTCAGCGTTGCGATTGAGGCGGCGCGCTGACCTTCATCGCCGACCGAGGGCAGCACCTTGCCAGACATCAGGATGAGACGTGTGCACTTCACCTGCTTTGCGGCTACGATCAGCTTTTTTAGTTCGGCGATGTAGGCGTCTCCGGTTGCAGGGTCGGCAAAGCCTAGCTTCATCCCGGTGGTGGCGTCGACGGTGATTCCGAGCGCGGCCATCTTCGCCATGTAGCGCTCGCGTTCGGCGTCGGTCCACTGCCAGAATTCGCCGATGAGCTCGATGTGTTTGAAGCCAGCCTTCGCAACGGTCTCCAGATTCTGTTCGAAGCTGGCACGTTTGCGAAGCACCCAGATCATGACAGAGAAACGGTCATCCAGTGTTGCTGACTGACCTATGGCGATTCTGGGCAGCAAGGTGGCAGACGCGAGCATTCCGACGAGGCTTCTTCGAGTGAGCATGCGATCCACTGTAACTGAGTTGTGTGTTTTGGAAGCCGAGGATGGCTTGTCGCAGCCTCGACGGAATACAGGGATTTCTCCACTCCGCGCTGCGCGCTCCGGTCGAAATGACGACGTTTGAGGGAGGCGCCGCGGCTACAGCGGGCGTTTGAATGGCCTGCTTTTGCACGAATGCCCATCTTCCGGGAGAGATGGGCATTCGTGGTTTGCTGCAGATTCAGTGCAGGTTGTCAGAACGATTCTCCGACCATCTCTTCGCTTTTGCGCCAGAGTGCTTCAGCGTGTTCGGGATCGACGGCGTAGCTGTAGACGCCGCCTTCCATAACGTTTTCCGACGGGCCGACGATCTTGGCGACGTGACAGTCTTCGCAGTAGTGCGCGCCAACTTCATCCGCTGGTGCAACTACAGCGGCCCAGACGCTGGTCGCCGAGCCCTGCGGGATCGTTTTGAACTCGAAGTCGGGCAGACCGGCCTCGCGACGCTGACGATTCAGGTTTCCGAGCAGCCCCTCAAACTGCTCCTCCGACATGTGCCTACCGAGCTCCGTGTAGATGCCTCCGGGATGGACGGCTGTCGCGCGTACGCCGCGTGCCTTGTGGCGCTTGTCGAAGCCGACGGCGAAGAGAATGTTCGCCGTCTTTGAACGGCCGTAGGCTCCGAACGGGTTGTACTCGGTCTTCTCGAAGTTGGGATCGTCGAGGTTGACGTCGGAGTAGCGATGACCTGCCGAAGACAGGTTCACCAGGCGACCGCCATCCTTGATGAGCTTTGCGATGCGGTTAACGAAGACGAAGTGGCCCAGGTGGTTGGTGCCGAACTGCGTCTCGAATCCGTCCTTGGTCTTGCCGAAGGGCGTCGCCATTACGCCGGCGTTGGCGATGATCACATCGAAGGTCTCTCCCTTTGCGTTCAGCTTGTCGGCAGCGGCGCGAACACTGGCGAGATCGGCGAGGTCGAGCTCGATCAGCTCGAAGCTGCCGCCACTTGTCTCCGCTGCTTTACGAACCTCTTCGGTCGCAGCCTCGCCCTTCTTTAGGTCGCGGACCGCCCCGACGACGGCCGCCCCGTGTGCCACGAGAGCACGAGAGGTTTCGATGCCGAGACCGGCGGATGCTCCGGTCACCAGAATGCGTTTCCCTTTGAGGTCAATGCCCTCAAGTACCTCATCCGTTGTGGACTTAGCTCCAAATACCTTTGCCATTTTGCTTCCTCTCCTGATCCCTGTCCCGTTGCCGCCGTTGACTGGAGGAGGCGGTCAGAGATAAAACGGAGATAGTCTCCGCAAAACAATAATAAACGGAGATAGTCTCCGCTTACAAGAGCCCATGCCCCAGGACCTCACTGAAACTAGTTTGAGAAAGCCGCGAGCGGATGCTCTGCGCAATCGCGAGCGAATCCTCGATGTTGCTCGTGAGGCCTTCACACGGGATGGGGCGAACGTGAGCTTGGATGACATTGCCAAGCAGACGGGTGTGGGGCCAGGAACGCTTTATCGTCACTTTCCGACTCGCGAGGCTTTGCTTGAGGCCGTCTACCGCACGGAGTTGGAGAAGCTGGCAGCTGCTGAGAAGGAGTTTGCGACCACGATGCCTCCCGTTGAAGCGCTGCGGGAGTGGATGCGGCTTTTTGTCGACTACATGGCCACGAAGCTGATCATCGTGCCGGCGCTGAACACGATGGCAGGTTGCTCTTCGAAGGTCATGGAGAGTTCGGGAGAGCTGATTCGGGGCGCAATCGACAGACTGGTGAAGCGGGCGGTCGAAAGCGGAGACATTCGCCCTGATCTCGATCCGCTGGATCTGTTGCGTGCGCTGGCTGGAGTTTCGAATGTAGCTCCGGTTCCGGAGTGGCCGGAGAGCGCGAAGCGGCTGGTAGATATCCTCATCCTGGGTTCACGGCCTGTAGGTTGAAGGACGCACCCTGGATATGCCGTTCCCTAAGACGGAAACCCTTTTAATCGAAGATGACGGTCTTGTTTCCGTAACGCAGAATGCGGCGGTCCAGGTGCCACGAGACGGCGCGAGAGAGCACGATGCGCTCGAGGTCGCGTCCCTTGGCGATGAGGTCTTCGACCTGGTCGCGGTGTGAGATGCGGGTGACGTCCTGCTCGATGATGGGCCCGTCGTCGAGCTCTTCGGTGACGTAGTGACTGGTGGCTCCGATGAGTTTCACGCCGCGTTTGTATGCCGCGTGATACGGCCGCGCTCCGATGAACGCCGGCAAAAAGGAGTGGTGCACGTTGATGACTCCCGAGGGATAGCGACGCACGAACTCCGGCGAGAGGATCTGCATATAGCGTGCAAGCACGATGAGGTCGACGCTTGCGATCTCGAGCAACGCAAACTGCTTCGCCTCGCCGTCGGCCTTATTCTCTGTCGTCAACGGAATATGGTGGAAGGGAATTCCGTAAAAGCGAGCGAGCGGCTCTCCGTTGGTGTGATTGCTGATGATGAGAGGGATCTCGCAGTCGAGCTCGCCCATCTGATGACGGTGCAACAGGTCGGCGAGGCAGTGCAGGTGCTGGGAGACGAAGATGGCGATGCGCGGCTTAATATCCGACACATAGAGCTGCGAGTCCATGTTGTACTGCTGCACAAGAGGAGCGAAGGCGCCTGAGAAGGCCTGGATATCAAACGCCTGCTCTGGTTCGCCGGTGCCCAGGGACCACTCGACGCGCATGAAGAAGAGCCCGGCGTCATGGTCGCGATGCTGGTCGGCGTGAATGATGTTGGCGCCGAAACGATAGAGTTCGCCAGAGACGGCGGCAACTAGGCCCTTCTGGTCGGGGCATGTAATCAGCAGGACGGCA
>Ga0268266_10004155_pt1 | contig 13962 bp, 8 predicted proteins | sample KBSS13metaG_FD_190356 | JGI IMG/M metagenome (GOLD analysis project Ga0268266, IMG submission 190356) | Switchgrass rhizosphere microbial communities from Kellogg Biological Station, Michigan, USA - KBS S1-3 metaG (SPAdes) (version 2) | ecosystem: Host-associated > Plants > Roots > Rhizosphere >...
AGCGACGCTGCGCCCGCTAATCCAGCTTTCATGAAGAAGCGTCGCGTTAATTCCTGGTTCATAGTATGAGCCTCACTGGCATATGATTCGTCAACCTTGTCGCGTCATCCTATGCGGCCAGCTGGTGTAAATGATGTTCATCAGCGATCTGGCGCGACCGAGCTTATTCATATCGGCTGTCTAGGGCTGCGTGGTCGCGGTGGGTTTCGTCGACTTGATCAATTCGACGGCCTTGGCGGCAAAACGTTCGCCGAGTCGGCGCCAGCCGTCTTTGCCGTAGTGTAGTCCGTTGCTCGGCCCGTTGAGGTCGTCTGTATCAAACCAAGTCGCGCGAGGCGTGTGCTCGGCCCAGTCCACCTGGGCCTTGCGGACGACATTCCAGTCGGGGCGGTTAACCGGGTCGTCATTTCCGTAGTCGCTGATGCGGCCGATGACGACGTCGATGTCCCCGCGGCCGAGGTCTTTGTGTAACTGGTCCAGCAGACCGGTCAAGGCGGCAGCGTAGACCGCGCCGTAGCCCTTGTGGTTGGCATCGGCCTCGCCCTGCATCCAGCAGAAAGTGATTGTGACAGCGGCGGGCTTGTCTTCCATGGCGGTGGTGATGGCCTCCATGAGCTGGCCATAGTGGGCGCCGTTCTTGCCGCGGATCGGAGTGGGGTCGGCGCCTTCAGGAAGTTTCCAATCCTTGTACCAGGTTCGGATGAGCTGCCCGCTGTATGCGCTGTGCACGACGATGCACTCATCGTCTGGGAAGGCGGCCTTTACCGCAGGGGTGAAGGACGCGTCGGGATCAACGCCCTTCATATTGGACTGGCCCGAGAGCACGAAGAGGCGAAGCGTCTTGGCGCCCGCCATCGCGGGCAGGAGCAGAAGGACGACGGCGACAAGGAGGGTGTTGCGTTTGTTCATAGTGTAGTTCGTTTAGTCACCTGCCGGTGCGGACTCGGTTGTGGCGGGCTTGCCCGTCGGCTGTTCCGCGGGGAGCAGCGGGAAGAGCCGTGCTGGAACGCGCGCTGTCTTCATGATCTGGTTGATGCGGGCGACAATGTCTGCGTGGTCCGCGGCGATGTTCCTGGTTTCGCCGAGATCTTGCGACAGGTCGTACAACTCGATGGGCGCGTCGGCATTCCGAGAGACGTTAAGCCGAACGCCTTTGTATTTGCCCAGACGAACGGCTTGCTTACCGCCCTGCTCGTAGAACTCCCAATACAGATATTCATGCTGCTTTTGGTCCTGCGGCCGGCCTTCAAGGGTGGGTAGGATGGAGACGCCGTCGGTATTCGCGGGAGGGGCCGCGCCGAGGAGGTCGTTGAAGGTCGCGAAGAAATCCCAATTGGCGGTGACGAGGTCACTCGTCGTGCCGGGCTTGAGCCTGTCCGGCCACCGCACGATCAGCGGGACTCGCACGCCGCCTTCATATAGATCGCGTTTTTCTCCGTGCAGCGGGCCGCTGCTTTGCAGGAACTTGGGGCTTCGACCGGCGCTGTGCGTGCCGTTGTCACTCGTGAACAGCACCAGCGTGTTCTGGTCGATCTTCATTTCACGCAACAGATCAAGCAGCCGGCCGATGTCCTTGTCCATCCGCGTGACCATCGCAGCGTAGCTCTTGTCGGGCTGCTTCCAGTCCGTGTCTGCGTACGGCTCGACGCTCGGCGGATTGAGCTTTGAGTGCGGAATCGTGGGCGTGAGGTAGAGGAAGAAGGGTTTCTGCCCCTGATCGCGCACCCATCGCATCGCGTCGTCCCAGATCACGTCGTGGCTATACTGACCTTTCGCGAGTGGAACCTTCTCGTTATTTCGCCAGAGGAATTCGGGATAGTAGTTGTGCGCGGCAAGGTGATCGAGATAGCCGAAGTGGTAGTCGAAACCCTGCTTGAGCGGATTGCCACTGGTGGGCGGGCGGCCCATGCCCCACTTGCCGATGCAGGCGGTGGCGTAGCCAGCGGCCTTTCCGCTCGCGGCGATGGTGAGCGTGCCTTCGGGCAGCGCGACATCGCCGAACGACTTGCGGTCCCATGCCGGTGCGGATTCGGGATTGGCCCGGATCGGCGTATGCCCCGTGTGCTGGCCGGTGAGCAGACAGGACCGTGACGGGGCGCACACAGCGCTGCCGGCATATGCGTCGGTAAACCGCATTCCCTCCGCAGCCATGCGATCCAGAACCGGCGTCTTGATTTTCGTCTGCCCGTAGCAACCCAAGTCGCCCCAACCCAGGTCGTCGGAAAGAATGATAATGACATTCGGCGGCTGCTTACTTTTGGGTGCCTGCCCGCGCGTCAGCGCTGGCAGCAGTCCGGCCGTCGCGCCGGCGAAGGTGAGCGCGCCTATCGACTGCAGAAATTTTCGGCGACTTGTTTCCACCGAACTGGAGCCGCATTCATGTTCATTCATGGCATTTCACTCGGCGTGCAACTAGCGGGAGAGCCACTTAGCTGCAATGAGTTCTTCACGAGGTTGAACCGCGACCGGTCGTTGTTCTGCGCTGCATTTGTGTGGGAGAATCGCCTCACTCAACTGTTTCACGACACCGTTGTCACCACGTCAGCAGAGGAGACAATGAACCGTCTCCATTTTTCCACCGTCGGATGCCGGATTTGGTTGAAGTGTAGCGATTGTAGTTGGAAGCATTTCGAAAATTGTTGTAGTCGGATGCTTCCACGTGACCATCCGTGTAAAGACCGTTTGCTTTTTCGTTGTGGGCAAGCCAAATGCTATTCACCTGGTTGTCGGTTGCCGAGCCATTGTGGTTGGCCGCGCCAATTCCTTCTGGATCCCATGTTTTTGAACCGAGCCTCCAGCGGTAGTCGTCCATTCCCGAGCTGTCGAAGAGAATTGGAAACGTCGTAGGGGTTTTAATTCGATTCAGGTGAATGGTGTAGAACACGACCGCGCTGCCCGACGGATCGGTAGCATTGAGTGTGTCGATGGCCGAGTCGTATGGGTCGTCAATGATCGCGTAAGTGCTGTGGACCCACGCGCTGCTGGGCCACATGTTGGGGCTATCCATCTCCGGGCAGCGAAAGGCGACTGGGGTGTTCGTCTTGGTGTAGTCCGTAGGTGCGGACAAGTAGACTTTGCCTGCGGCATTTCGACCGTCGAGCATGTAGTACCACGGATGCGAATTGCTACCAAAGACAGCCGACCGGCCGCTGATCGTCATCCGGTTGTCGACGGCATAAGCCGTCAAGCCAAGGCCGCACTGTCGGAGATTGCTCATGCACACAGCGGCTCGGGCCGCGGCACGAACCTTTTTTGCGACCGGAAGCAGCAACGCCACCAGCACCGAAATGATCGCAACCACGACCAGTAACTCAACAAGTGTGAACGCCCGTCGAGTCGACTTGAGCGGATTCATCGTGACCTCCAATTCGCTTCCCAACCGGCGCTGACCGCATTGTCGGAGCGGCGCCGCCGAGCGAGCATCCCGTCGGGTTCAAGTGTCAGGTACTGCGCAGTCCACTCAAAGGAGCGATTGTGCCCGTAGCTGCCGAAGCGGCACCTCGGTCTTTTCAATCCCTGGTACGGTTGACTCGCGTACCACTACTTTCAGATCAGCCGGCTGGACCAGCATCGGACCATGCCAGCCCTCACGAGGGTGCGACAGGGCCCACTCTATGCACGCGGCCAGATAGGGCGCCGGGTCCGGCTCTTCGAGCGTCGTCAGCGTTGGGGAAAGGTACTCGCAACGGTGTGAGCCGATAGTAACCAGCCCCACGTCGTGTCCAGGCCGCAGTCCGTGATCGAGCAATGCCCGCGTGGCGCCGATGGCGACCGCCTCTGTCAGGCAGAGTATGCCCGTGCACTTCAGGCCACCGTTTTCGATACGCCGCGATAACACGTTGTATGCGGCGATCAACGGATCGACCGATGCGTCGTGGGGCTCTTCGACTAGCTCGCCCTCGACGGCGTTGGCGGTCCGCCATAGCTGCCACTGCGCAATCCACTCGCGCATGACCGGGCCACTTCGCTGCGTGTTAACACAGTCGATCCGCCGGTGCCCCAGCGACGCCAGATGATCCAGCAGTTTGTGAATGAAATGCGGCGGAAACATCCGCAATGACCGGAATCCCAGATCGCTCCAGTCGCGGTTAAGCACGACGACCGGCTTGCCTGTGTTTTTCAGCGCTTGTGCAAATTCATCCGGGGCGTGAGGCGGCAACAGGAACGTCGCGTCGAACTGTTGAACAGTGCTAAGGATCGTTGGGTCATCCCAATGGACGTAGTGGACGATGCGTGAACCGAAATCGAAGCGCGACCGAAGGTTCGCCAAGGCAATATTCCAGAGTCCGGCCTCGTTCGACTCCCCTGTCGACGCTGGCGCGAGCAGCGCCACCTGCTTCTGGCCGGCACCAGGCTCAGCGGCATTGTTGACGGCAAGCCTGCCATTGGGGAGTCGATACAGTAGGCCGGCATCAAGTAGGTGCTGCGTGGCTTTGCGAACGGTCGTGTAGCTTACGCCTACTTGGGTGGCGAGTTCTCGCTCTGCGGGAACACCCTGAACGTGGTAGTCACCGCTGCGAATGCGGTTCGATATACGCTCGGCCACCGCGAGATACTTGCCTCGAAGCTTTCTCATACGCGAGCGAATATATAGCATTTTGCCTTATATTCAAGTAAAATCATATTTTTTGCAATATTTGCATCTAATCAGGTGACATCTGCATTGTGATCGTGCTAATCTTTCGCACTATTTGCGTCAAAACTGTGATGTTTCAATGTTGCGACGAGGGATTCCGTGATGATCAAGTGGGGCTGCCTTGAAGACCCCGTGAGTCGTCGTCAAGTTCTGCGTCTGGCAGTATTGGGTGCCGTGGCCGTCGCCGCCTCGAAAATCACCGCGGCTGCGCAGGACGCATCCACCCGACCGGTGCTGGGGCGACCCAACTTCTTGTGGCTCACCTGCGAAGATCTTAGTCCGATTCTCGGCTGCTATGGCGACGCCTACGCCCGCACACCGCACCTCGACGCATTCGCCAAGTCAGCCGTGCGGTTTGATCATACGTTTGCACCGGCACCGGTCTGTTCGCCGGCCCGTACCGGGCTTCTGTACGGCCGGGCGGCTGGGACCATGGGCGCCAACAACCATCGCTCGCGGCCCGTTACCGATCCGCATATTCGCGGCTACTCCGCCTATCTCCGCGACGCCGGCTATTGGACCGCCAATTGTAAAAAGACGGATTACAACACCGCCAGCGTAAAAGAGGTTGCGCAAGACTGCTGGGACAGTTCCGGCACCTGGCGCGACCGTCCGAAAGACACGACCAAGCCTTTTCTCAGCGTCATCAACTACGGCGAGACTCACGCCTCCTTCGGCATGGTCAACGCTTACGCGAGATTTCAGAAAGAGATCCAGAGCCATCTGTCGCCCGATGAAATCCACGATCCGGTCAAGGCGCCCGTTCCGCCGTGGATGCCCGATACTGAGGTGATGCGCCGCACGGTCGCCCGTTACTACGACTGCGCGACTTTGATGGATAAGCGAATCGGGACGACACTCAAGGAGCTCGAAGAGGACGGCCTGGCGGACGACACGATCGTCTTTTTCTTTTCCGACCATGGCACCGGACTGCCGCACTACAAGCAGACCGCGTTGGATACCGGCCTGCGGACTCCGCTGCTGATACATGTCCCCAGCAAATACCGTCACTTGCTAGACATCGATCCGGGCGGCAGCACCGATCGGCTGGTGAGCTTCGTCGACTTCGGCCCGTCACTAATCGCGATGGCGGGCGCAGCGGTCCCTCAAACGATGCAGGGCAGGCCGTTCATGCCACTGAACGCCACGCCGGCGCGCGACGTGGTTTTCGGCGCGCGCGATCGGCTGGACGAAACGTACGACATTCAGCGCACCATCCGTGACAAGCGCTATCGCTACCTGCGCAACTTCATGCCGCATGTGCCCCACGTGCAACAGAACAACTTCTGGCGCGGCGCCGAATCGGCCGAGGAATTGTGGGCGATGCATCGCGCCGGCAAGCTGCCACCGGCGACGGCAAGCCTGTTCGCGCCGAAGGCGGTCGAAGAGTTGTACGACCTGCAGACCGACCCGTGGGAGTCAAACAACCTGGCGGCCCACCCCGCTCACGCCACGCGGCTCGGTGAAATGCGCCGCCGGCTGATCGTGGAAATGAAAGAGATTCGTGATCTATGCATTGTCCCCGAGCCTGAACTAACCGCCCGAGGCCGAGGCCGACCGCTGACAGATCTGGACAAGGAATTGCCGATCAATGCGATTATCGACGCTGCCGACGCGGTCGGAATCACCGCAACCGCCACGCTGATCGCCAGGCTGAAGGACCCCGAGCCCATGGTGCGATGGTGGACGGTCGTGTCACTTCGGCAGAACGCGGATGACAGTGCAACGACGGCGTTGCGGTCCGCCCTGACGGACGAACACCCGCTGGTCAGCGGCGAGGCGGCGCTCGCTCTCGTCGCACGCGGCGCCCAAGGCAGCGAGGACGACATGGTCCGCCTGCTCGCCGCCGCTCCCGATGATTACGCCCAATACCTCGGCCGCATGGGCATCTACAGCGGCCCAAGAAAGAAAGTGCAGCCACTGCTGGAAAACGCGCTGGCAAAGCGAGCGGGCAAGTTCGCTCCGTTGAAGCAAGCGATCCTCGCACTTAATCAGTTGAGTGACTGAGCGGCGGCGTACGCGGCGTGAAGACGAACGTCTCTTTCACCGGCGCAATGCCACCCACGCCGCCCGAATCGCTCGCCGCTTCTGTAGCCAAAAAGCATGTTTTTCGGTTGTGGCAATACGGCGCTGAACACGTTGAACGGGAACGACGCGATCATTTCGACGTTCTGCTCCAAGCTTCCTGATACATGAATCTCAGCGAATGAGCTGCTGTAGGATCGATCCTTCCAAAAAGATACAACAAATTGGAATGGCAGACAGGGCGTTCAAACAGCCATTGCCGTTCTAAGAGCGCGGATTGTGTTCGTGCAGTGGCGTGGTACTGTTGATTCGCGAATTGATACCTCGGCGACTTCCGGTTCTAACAATAAGGGTCCTTGCCACGGATGATTTTCGTTCGCCCGCATCCACTCCATACACAACACGAGGTAGCGCTCGGCGTTCTGCGTCTGTAGAGAGGTCAGAGACGGACTCGTATATGCAGCCCGATCTCTACCGTCAAACGTGCAGACAGCAACATCGCGGCCAGGAATAAGTCCATGATCGGACAAGGCCCGCATTGCGCCCACCGCCTCCGCCTCACAGGTGCAAAACAGTGCAGAGCCATCCATTGGGGAGATTCGCATGTGACGCATCATGAGCTGGTAAGCGGCCATTATCGCTTCAGTGTGACTCGTCATGGGTTCATCGATCCGCTTTCCGCCTAGCCCACGTGACTTCCGCCATGAGTTCCATTGGGCGATGAGCGGTTCGGCCTTCGCACTACTCACTTCTACGCTCAGGCAATCAATCCGAGCGTATCCCAATGAAACCATGTGATCCAAAAGCCTGTCGAGGAATACCGGCGGGAACAATCTCACGGACGGAACACCCATGTGCGTCCAATCCCGCTCCAACGCGACAAACCGTCGACCGTCTTTTGTGAGTGCGGATAGAAACGATTTTGGAGGCGTACCAGTCGGAGATATGAAAAATCCGCCGTCAAACTGATCTATAGACGCGAGAAGCACCGGATCTTCCCAGTGGTCGTAGTAAACAAGCCGAAAAGAGCTGCTAAATCGGCTGCATACCTTTCCAATAGTATCCACCCACTTCATAGCCTCTTCGGATTCGCCAGTTCGCGCCAACACCGCGAACTGTGGCCTCACCACCAAACCACCGCGTAGCTTGCCAATGCTGACCATTGTCCGGCCTTTTCCATGTCTGCGAAGCATCCCTTTTTCAATCAGTCGGTTGATCACCTTTCGTGCGGTCGAGAAGCTAATCCCCAATTCCAAAGATAGTTCTCGCAGATGAGGAAAAGGTTGACAGCGATAGTCGCCCGCCTGAATCCGTCGAGAAACCAGGTCAAATGAAAATTGAAACTTACTCTTGGCGATATGACACCTCTTTCGACCACGGCAACAAGTGCGGCGAGAGACTTGCCCTCGCCATTGGGATGTTTCAAGTCATTCGTGCGCCTTGCGGGACGATTCCAGAACCGTGGCGTCGCACACGTTATTTATCCTGTTCCTCCGCCCTGGCAATCTTCGCTAGCTCATCAGCCATCGGAACGAACCATCCGGTATCCCAGCGGTGTTTGAAGACAAGGTCCGGCCGATATGTGTGTGGGACCTTGAGACTTGTCAGCAGGTCGTGCATGGCGATGCACTGTGGCCTCCAGAACTCGCCGACCCCGACGACCAGCCGCGTACGGCCTTTCAATTCGGCTGCGTGGTCGGCTGCGAGTTTGGTAGGCAAGAACTGCTGCATCTGTTCCGAGGTGCCCATAACCTTCGAAAGGCCCATGGGACCCCAATTTTTCGCCTTGCCATCGATCATGAACGGGGCGTCCCACGCGGCGGCGTATCCAAATACGTCTCGGTGCCGCATCAACAATGTGAACGCACCCCACCCGGACTTGCTGAAGCCGATTAGCCATCGCCCATCGGCGTGTGCTTGCGTGGGATAGGTCCGGTCAATAAACGGCACTACCGTTTCGATAAGGTAGTCCTCTTGGCGAATCTTTGGGTCAGTCGCGTGATTGCCGTACCACGGGGTAGTCGCAAAATATGGCGTCACACAGATCACACCGAGCTTGTTGGCCAACTGGGCCTTCTTGGCTTCGTCGAGGCCGTCGCCGAATTCCTTGCCATTTCCGCCAACCGGCAGAATGTAGAGGACGGGGTACTTTTTTTCAGGTTGAAGCGTGTCGGGCAAGAGAATTTGCACCACTGTTGGCCGAGACTGGAAATCCGACTCGAGTGTGACAGTGTAGTAACCAGAAACAGGGTCAAGGATCGGCTGCGTTGTAGGCTGTTGATCGGCACGAGCAATTGTGGTGCCGAGCAGAACTATCATCTGTGCCAATCTCGTTAACAATCGCGACTGCATGCGACTGAACTCCCGACTTTTGCTCCTTTTGCGATATACAAAAAAGCAATGATATCCGCATTAACTAATCTGTTGCCTAGCTGACACTGATCGTTTTCTACGCCGTCGGGCCAATAGTCCGCCTGCGCCCATCCCGAGCAGCGAAAGTGACGTCGGTTCTGGCACGGCGGAGAACTGGATCTGGATACTGCCTACGCCGCTGCCAACCGTCGAATCGTGGTTGATGAGGAACCCGTCGGACCCGCCAAACGAGGTGCTGAGAGTTAGGCCATAGCCCATAACCGCGGTGAAATCAGAGTCGTTCAGATCCGTGTCTATGTCGAACGATACCAGCGTGTAGGTGACGCCCGTCTGTGGACCGTTGACGCCGAATCCCCAGGCGCCGATGTCCATCACAAGCCCGCCAGCCGAAGTGCTTCCGGTCATTGCGCCAGTGATAATCAGGTGGTCGGAAACTGCGGAATCTGCGTTGCCCAGTTCAAACTTCATGCGGGCGCCTGCCGAGGCGTCGAGCGAGCCCATCGTCAGGTTACCCGGAGAACTCCCGGGCGAGATGACGGCCGTCGTACCAGCTGTAGTGAGCTTACCCGTGAATGATCCGCTCCCGCCGATAGTGGCGCCGGCGGCGAGCGTCACGTCACCGGTACCCAATGCGGAGCCGGACGTGTTATCCACCAGTAACCGTCCGGCGAAGATATCGGTGTTGCCGGCGTAGGTGTTGCTGTTACCGGTAATTTGCAGGGTACCGTTGCCCGTCTTGAGCAGCCCTCCGGCCGTGCTACCGCCGTTCGAGGTCGAGCTGAGAACGCCCGACAGGCGCGCGAAATCTGTGGTAACGGACGCGTTGTCGACGACATTGATTTCACGTCGGAGACCACCCAAGCCCAGTCCGTTCTGGAAATCCACCATGCTGTCGGCGGTGTTCGAGCCGAACATGAGTGCTTTACCGTCGCGAATGAAATTGGTTATGCCCCATGCCAAACTCGCCGTTCCGTTGTTGATCTGAATGGTGAAATTTCCACCCCGCGCCGAGAAACCGGCACCATTTCCGGCCTCGTAAGCAACAAGCTCACCGAAACGAAGTCCGCCGCCGGACGTGCTCAGACTACGAGTGAGCGTGCCATTGCTCTGGAGAACGCCGCCGGAAAGGTAAAGCCCCGACGTGCTGGGCAATGAGACGCCGTCAATGGCTTCGAGCACACCTTCTCGGATCCTCGTCGGCGAAGAGTACACGTTCGTCCCGCTCATAATGACGGTTCCCGACCCCATCTTGGTGACCGAGCCGGACGACGCGCCGCCGCTGACGGAGTTGACGGAGAGCGTCAGAATTCCAGTTCCGTACTGGTAGAGGAGGAAGTCGGTGCTTGGTATGCCAAGCGCGCCGTTGGTGATGGTGAAATCGCTCGAGCCCGTCATCAAGATCGCTTGTGCCCCGGTGGCGTTAAACAACGCCTTGCCGCCCAGGTCCAACGTGTGAGGTCCCGAACTGCCGGCCCGGATGTCGAGCGTATTGATCGCTTGCGTCGAATTGGACCCCGACAGGGTCAGGTTGCCTGACGCAGCCGCATCAAGGTAGTAGTTGGTGTTGCCGTCCAGATTCGTGGCAGCGACGCCCGATGTCAGCTGAGTCGCTCCCGTATATTTGATGACGTTGCCACTACTGACCGTCGCAAATCCGTACCCGCCGGAGTCTTTGACGGTCACGGTACCGGCTAAAATCAGAGAGTTATTGAGGGTCGGAGTCGCCGTCACGGCCATTGCCGAGTTGGCGGATGACAGATCGATCAGCATCGTGCCGCTATTCGTGCGAGTGAAGTTACCCGTCGTCAGCGTCGTGCCGGCCCCGCCATTGGAGTCGACAATAATGGTCGAGTGCCCGCCATCATAGGTGACATTCCCCATCGATTGAGCTGACGTGCCGCTTGTATTTCCACGCACTGTCAGGGTTCCACCGGCCATCGTTGGGAGCATGGTCGAGCTCCAACGGGAGGTACCCGTTCCGGTCATATCAAGGATGGTGTTGCCGCCGTCCATTCTCACGATCGGCGCTGTTGACGTATTTAAACCGGTAATCCGGACGGTGCCTGAATCGACCGTCAATCCTGATGTGCCCGCGAAGTTATTGCCTAACCCCGAGAGTAAAAGCGTGCTTAGACTGTCGCTGTTGTAGATAACTAATCCACCGCCAGCTGAAGCGGTGATGTTGCCACTGACGATTAAATTCCCGGCACCACTGTAAGTGATGCTTCTGGCCGCGTTGTCGATCACCTGGTTGCCCGACAGGGTAAGGTTTCCGACCGTGATATTATTCGTAATGACGCGACTCGCGCCGTTAACGGAATACGCGGCGCTCAATTCTAAACTGTTGGTTCCTGCAAAAGCCGTCCCGGTTGTCGTGGTGAACGAATTTACAATCGCGTTGCTGCCGCTCAAATCGGTACTGGCAGTCGTGGTCATGCTTCCGAATGAGATTGTGCCGCCGATGCCCAACGCAGTCTTATTTCCGAGAACGACAGTGCCAGCGCTAAGGGTCGACGCGCCTGTGTAGGTGTTTGCGCCAGAAAGGATGGTCGTTCCTGCACCCGACTTACTGAGCGTGGCGCCTGTACCAGCCAAGACGGCAGTGGCAGTCGATGTTCCGCTGGGATTGCTGAACGTGAAGGACGTGCCGGTAAGTTGACTGGTCGCGCCACCTAGGATCGATCCACTTCCAGAGACGGTCACAGTCGTTGCCGTCTGGGTGGTTGAGTTGAGGTTGAGCGTTCCATCGATAACAGAAAGAAAGCCGCCGCCACCCATCGCGCCGTTGGCCGTCAAATTCAACGTGCCCGTGGTGACGGTGGTTCCACCTGCATAAGTGTTGCTGTTTGAAAGCGTCTGCTGACCACTGCCGGTCAGCGCGATGTTTAGCCCAACCCGAGTGGCGGTGGCAGGGCTGATGTTTCCACTGAATGAATAGATCCCGCTTCCCCCGAGCGTCAGAACACGCACGTTCGCGCCCGTATTGGTCACATTGCCGGCAGTGAAGCCGGTGATGTCGTTCAATCCGGCGATCGTTACGCTATTCTGGCTCAGATCAAACGTCGCGCCCGCGTTGATGGACACCGTATTGACTGAACTCAGTGCCGTCACACTGCCCATCTTGAGGCTGCCGGAGCTAATCTTGACGCTGCCCGTGAAGCCCGAGTTGTTGCCACCCAAGGTTACGTTGGTCGCCGCCGGCGTGGCGGAGGTGATCGTGATGTCTTTTGAACCGGCCAGGGCAGCGCCTACAACGCCGCCGTTTAAATTCACCGTGCCTGTTCCGGACGAGGCGATTGTCAAATTGCCGTTCAGAGTGACCAGCCCGGAGAAGACCGATGCGCTGCTCCCGTTATTGCCGAGCGTGCGTGCCCCCGGGCCGGATTGCACGATAATCGGCACGGTGATATTGCCGGCCAAGCCGAGGAGCGCCGCATCTGCGCTGCTGCCGGTTTCGCCGATGTAAGTGGTACCTGCACCCAAGCCCAATGTACTGCTGGAATACACGGTGCCCGCATTAATCGCGACGTTCCCCGAGAAGGTGTTATTTCCGCCTAGCACCAGCGTGGATGCCGCGCCGTTCTGAATCACGCCCAGAACACTCGAGGTGATGTTGCCGCTGATCACCACCGATTGATTTCCGCTGCCGGAGCTGATCACGTACCCCGTATTGCTCACGTTGCCGCTGAGGGCGATATTTCCACCGGTCAGATTCGAACCGACGCTCGCGGTGAGGTTGCCGGTTCCGCTCACGTCCGAAGAAATGGTAAGCGCCTTGGTACCTGCCGTATTAAGTAGTGTTGTTCCGCCCGCGTTGACCGCCAGTCCGCCGCCGCTGATGGTAAGGGCCGACGTCGTGCTGTTCTGGTTGATCGACGTCACACTCCCGCTAACGCCACCGGTGATGGTGGTGGTGTTCGTGCCGTTGCCGTTGTTGGTGATATTGCCCGAAATATCGACCATTGAGGCGATCGTCACCGTGCCCGTCGAGTTGCTCGAAAGCGTAAGGTTGCGCGTTCCGCCGGTGCTGGTAATGCCACCGGTAATATTGAGCGTGCCCGGCGTGGCAACGATCGTCAGACTGTCGTTGATGATGATCGGCGCGGAAATGGTATCAGCCGCGGTGCCGAATGCCTTGGAAATGACTGCGCCAGCACCATTGTTATTCAGCGTTAAAAAGGAGCCGCCCGACTGAGCGAGCGTGTACGATTGGAAGGAGGATGTGGGGTCACCGATATTTAGCGTTCCTAACGTGCGATTCCCGTCGAGCGTAACGGTCTTGCCACTCGTCGCCAGGTTAAAAGTGAGATTCCCGATGGCGCCGACGCCGTCCGGAATGCTATTACCCAGCCAGTTGCCGGCAGTGCTCCACGTGCCGTTGGCGTTCACATTCCACGTGCCGTCTGTTGCCTGGGCGGATTGCGGCGCCCACTGGGCAAATGCGCTCGCTGCAGCAGTGGCAACAAATATGGTGAGTATTTTCCGTTTCCGCTTCCGATTCCGCTGAATTTCGTCCTTCGCTATGCCGCCAGAAACCTGTTTGCCCGTGCTGACGTTCGAATGCATCTTCACTCCTCCGCGGACGGCATAAAGCCGCCCTGATCTCCGTGCCCCGTTCATCTTTACTACTGATCAATTGATCCGTCTGGTTTCACCCGCGCAATTCCGCGATCGAGATATACTCTCATGCGTGAGTAAATATATAGCATTTTGCCTCAAGTTCAACTAAATTTATATTTTCTGCCCTGTTTTCATTAAATTACGCAATATTTGCCTTGTTTATTAGCGATCTGCGGCACTATTTGGTCCGGCGTGTGATGATTCCCTAGTACGTGAGTGATTTCGTGATGACCTCGCCGTCGGATGGAACCTGAGCCACGCTCACAAGGCTCCGTAGGGAGAAACCACGGGGCCTCAAAATTACGGGA
>Ga0268266_10004157_pt1 | contig 13958 bp, 15 predicted proteins | sample KBSS13metaG_FD_190356 | JGI IMG/M metagenome (GOLD analysis project Ga0268266, IMG submission 190356) | Switchgrass rhizosphere microbial communities from Kellogg Biological Station, Michigan, USA - KBS S1-3 metaG (SPAdes) (version 2) | ecosystem: Host-associated > Plants > Roots > Rhizosphere...
GGCGGTGCGTGGGCGAAAGCTCTCGTTCGGCATTCGCCTGCATGTGATCGTGCGCGAGACCAATGCGGAAGCCTGGAAGGCGGCGGATGAATTGATCCAGCACGTTACCGACGAGACGGTGGCCTCGGCGCAGAAGATATTCTCGCGGATGGATTCTGTCGGCCAGCAGCGCATGGCGCAACTGCATGGCGGCCGCCGCGACAAACTCGAGATCAGCCCCAATCTCTGGGCCGGCGTCGGCCTGGTGCGCGGCGGCGCGGGCACCGCACTGGTTGGCGACGCCGAAACCGTCGCGGCGCGGATCAGGGAATACCAGGATGTCGGCATCGATACCTTCATCATGTCGGGCTACCCGCATCTGGAGGAAGCCTATCGCTTTGCCGAGCTGGTATTTCCGCTGCTGTCGCTCGACAAGAGCAGCAACGTGACGCCGATCCGCGTCAACACCGGTCCGTTTGGCGAGACCATAGGCAATGAATACCGTCCGCAGAAAGAGGCATCGCAATCATGAGTCTGATCGACAGCCTCCCGCGCGTCGGCGCGCCGAAACTGCCGCGGATCGACGGCCTGATTCCCTGGATCGTGCCGCTCGCAATCATTCTGGTGTGGCAGCTTGCCTGCGTTACCGGCTTCGTATCCGCACGCGTGCTGCCGGCGCCGAGTGACGTCGCGCTGGCGGGATGGAAGCTCCTGCTGTCGGGCGAACTCCTCCGCAACATCTGGGTCAGTTTCTGGCGCGCCAGCGTCGGCTTCCTGATCGGAGGCGGCATCGGCTTCACGCTCGGCCTTGCCAACGGGCTGTCGCAGCTTTCAAGCAAGCTGACCGACACCACACTGCAGATGATACGCAATATTCCGCATCTGGCGTTGATCCCGCTCGTCATCCTATGGTTCGGAATCGATGAATCGGCAAAACTGTTCCTGGTCGCGCTCGGCGTGTTCTTCCCGATCTACCTGAACACACTGCATGGCATCCGCACCGTCGATCCACAATTGATCGAGATGGGGCGCATCTACGGCATGACCAACGGCGAATTGTTCCGCCGGGTGATTTTTCCCGGTGCGTTGCCGTCGATCTTCGTCGGCCTGCGCTTTGCGCTCGGCATCATGTGGCTGACCTTGATCGTCGCCGAGACCATCGCCGCCTCGTCGGGCCTCGGTTACATGGCGATGCAGGCGCGCGAATTCATGCTGATCGACGTCGTGGTGCTGTCGATCCTGATCTACGCCTTGCTCGGCAAGCTCGCCGACAGCGCATCGCGGGCTCTGGAACGGCTGACGCTGTCCTGGCATCCGGCTTTCCAGAAACATTGAGGACAAGAAATGCAAGAGGCCCTTCGTTTTCTTTCTCCCGACGCCGAGCCGGTGGGTAGCACTGACTTCGTCGAACAGGCGCGGCTGCTTCGGCGTGGCTCGGAGGCGTCCTCGCGCGGGCTCTCGCTGACCATCCGGGGCCTGCGCAAATCCTTCGGTGACAATGAGGTGCTGCGCGGCATCGACCTGCACATCCCCGCCGGCCAGTCGGTTGCGATCGTCGGCCGCAGCGGCTGCGGCAAGAGTACATTGCTGCGGTTGATCGCAGGCCTTGAGACCATTACCGCCGGCACGATCAGCCTCGGCGAGGACGCGCGCCCGGAGGATGTGCGGGTCATGTTCCAGGAGCCGCGGCTGCTGCCTTGGGCAAGAGTGCTGTCGAACGTCGAAGTCGGACTCGGACGCGAGCGAAATTCGCCCGATGCACAGGCCCGCGCCGAGAAGGCGCTGGCCGAGGTCGGCCTCACGGAAAAGCGGTCGCAGTGGCCGGCGGTCCTGTCGGGTGGACAGAAGCAGCGCGTGGCCCTCGCCCGCGCGCTGGTCAGCCAGCCGCGCGTGCTGGCCTTCGACGAGCCGCTCGGCGCGCTGGATGCGTTGACGCGTATTTCGATGCAGCGGCTGCTCGAACGGGTCTGGCACGACCAGGGCTTCACCGCGATCCTGGTGACGCACGACGTCGCCGAGGCCGTGGCGCTGGCCGACCGAGTGCTCGTGATCGAGGATGGTCGCATCGCCGAGGATTTCAGCGTCGATGTTCCGCGCCCGAGGCGGCGCGGTTCGGCCGAACTGGCGGCACTGGAAGGCGCGATATTGAAGAATTTGCTGGAAGGCACGGAAGATACTTCCGACCTGTGAGGTCCCCATGAACTCCATTGTCCGTTCCGTGTCGATCGATACCGAGGTCACTTCCAGCGACTTTCGCAGTGCGATGCGTCAGCTGACGGGTGGCGTCAGCGTGATCACCGCGGGCAGGGGCCGCGATATTTCGGGCATGACCGTCACTTCGGTGTCGTCGCTCTCGGTCGATCCGCCGGCTTTGATCGTCAGCATCAACCGGGAAGCCTCTTCCTGGCCGCTGGTGAAGCGTTATGGCTTCTTCGGCGTCAATATCCTGGCGTCAGACCAGATCGATATCGCCGAGCGGTTCACCGGCAAGGGTGGTCTGAAGGGCGCCGACCGCTTTGCCGGCGCCAGGTGGATGACGCGCGCCTCTGGCGTGCCGCTGCTCTCGGACGCCCTGGCGGCGATCGATTGCGAGGTCGAGGACATCGTCGAGCGGCATTCACATGCGATCGTCATCGGCCGCGTGCTTGACGTTGCGGTGTCCGCACGCACCGCGGCGCTGGCCTATTGGCAGGGACGCTATGTCGCCATCGATCAGGATGAGGACGCGGCGAAGCTCGCCGAAGTCAGCGTTCCGGCGCCGCGCACTGCCCGAAAGTTCTGACCGAAGGGCCGTCCGGTTGCCGGGCTGGCTTTTTCGCTGCGGTCGATCTAAACCCGGCGAATGAAGCGGCTGGCAACCTGGATATTTTACGGCGTCGGCGCGATCGCAATCGGCTATCTCGCGCTATACGCCTATGCGGTTTTCACCGGGCGCGATCTGCAGCCCGGCGATCCCATTCGCATTTTCCGCAAACCTGACGCGCCGAGCTATTCCTCGCTTTCGCAATGACGGCGAGCGCCTTTGCTAACCCGCTGCGAAAAACCGCTGCTGCTCGCCGGAACCCGCCGGCGTAATCGGGATGCCGCCGTCGGCATATTCGTTCAGCTTGTTGCGCAGCGTGCGGATCGAGATGCCGAGAATATTGGCGGCATGGGTCCGGTTACCGAGGCAGTGTTTCAACGTCTCCAGGATCAGGTCGCGCTCGACGTCCGCGACAGTGCGGCCGACCAGGGCGCGGGTGACCTGCTCGGCGGCAAAGGTGGCGTGCGCCACCGCGGGCGCCGTCTTGGCGAGGTCGAGACGGTCGCCGTCGGGCGTCAGAATGGCTTCGGGGCCGATCTCGTCGCCCTGCGCCATCAGCACCGAGCGGTGGATGGTGTTTTCCAGTTCGCGGACGTTGCCTTGCCAGCGGTTCGATGTCAGCACGCGCCGCGCTTCAGCCGAGATCGGGCGCAGCGCCACGCCATTGGCATCGGCGTATTTCTTGGCGAAATGCTGCGCCAGTTCGAGAATGTCGGCCGGGCGGTCACGCAGCGCCGGGATCTTCAGGTTGACGACGTTGAGGCGGAACAGCAGGTCCTCGCGGAAGGTGCCTTCGCGCACGGCTTCGGAAAGGTTGCGGTTCGAGGTGGCGATGATGCGGATATCGACCGGTACCGGCTTGGTGCCGCCGACGCGGTCGATCACGCGTTCCTGGATGGCGCGCAGCAGTTTGGATTGCAGGCGAACGTCCATTTCGGAAATTTCGTCGAGCAGCAGCGTACCGCCCGTGGCCTCTTCGAACTTGCCGATACGGCGCGCGACGGCGCCGGTGAAGGCTCCCTTCTCATGGCCGAACAATTCGGATTCCAGAAGGTGCTCGGGGATCGCCGCGCAATTGATCGAGATGAACGGCCGCTTGGCGCGCGTCGAGCGCGAGTGGACGTAGCGGGCCAGCACTTCCTTGCCGGTGCCGGATTCGCCGGTAATCATCACCGAAGCGTCGGAGCCTGCGATCTGCTGCGCCAGCTTGATGACCTTGCCCATGGCTTCGTCGCGATAAACGAGATCGCGTGAATCGTTGGCGACGGCGGCGAGCACCGCGGCGATCAGTTCGGGATCCGGCGGCAGCGGGATGTATTCCTTGGCGCCGGCGTGGATCGCGGCAACCGCTGCGCGGGCGTCGTTGGAGATTCCGCAGGCGACGATCGGCACGTGTATGTGCTCAGCTTCCAGCCGCATCACCAGGTCGCGGATGTCGAGGGCGACGTCGACCAGCAGCAGGTCGGCACCCTTGCCGCCGCGCAGCACGGCCATTGCCTGTTCGATCGCCTCGGCATGGGTCACCGAAGCCCCGTTTGCCATCGCGATCTTGGTGGCGGTCGTGAGCTGGCCCTTCAGTGTGCCAACGATGAGAAGCCGCATGTCTATCTCCTGTCCGTCTGTTCGCGCCCTTCGAGGCGCGCATCGCCAAAATTGTTAGCTGCGTTCCGCCTTGATGATTTCCGTCATGGTTACGCCGAGCTTGTCTTCCACCAGCACGACCTCGCCACGCGCCACCAGGCGGTTGTTGACGTAGATGTCGATGGCTTCACCGACCCGGCGGTCGAGTTCGAGCACGGTGCCGGGGCCGAGCTTCAGGAGCTCGCCGACATCCATCTTGGAGCGGCCGAGCACGGCCGAGACCTGCACCGGCACGTCGAACACGGCCTCGAGATCGGCCGCGATGCGCGAGGACTGTTCGTCCTCGTTGTAGGCCAGATCGTCGACCGGCGGTGCGTCCGCGGCGTTGAGATCGGGAAGCGGTACCTGTGCGTCGGTGTCACTCATGTTCAGTCCTCATGGCCCTCACATTTCGGCCGGATCGCGGGACGCCAGATAGCGCCCGACGAGTTCGCTGATCTTCGCTTCGATAGCCGCGCGTTCCAGCACCACGCCGCCGTCGGCCCATTCGATCCGGCAGTCGCCGTTCGCAATGCCGGGCTCGGCCAGGATCACCAGCCGTCCCTCGAAGCCGTTTTGCGCGGCCTGCCGTTCGATGTTCGCACGGGCGGCCTCGTAGAGCTGGTCGTTGATGCGAACGACGAGATGCGGGGTGGCAACCAGATGCGAGAAGCAGTCTCTGACCAGCGCCATGATCTCGCCGAGCGGCTCGCGGGCCACCAGTTCGCTGCAAAGCTTGCGCGCCACCGCGACGGCGACATCGACGGCCTCGGTCTCCATCCTGCTTTCGATGCCGGAGAAGCGCGCGGCGATGCCGCGGATGCCGATGCCGATCTCTTCCAGCGCCAGGGCCGAGCGGCGATCGCTCTCGACCCTGGCTTCGCGCTGGGCCGCCTCGTAGCCGGCGCGGTAGGCGCGTGCCTCGGCCTCCGCGATCTTCTGCGCGATTTCTGCGGCGGTTGCCGCACGCTCGCGCGCCTTGTCTGGCGCCGCGAAGTCCGTGTCGAACAGGAATTTTGCTGGTGCCGCCATCAATACACCAGCTCGTCGTCGGCGCGGTTCTTGGTCAGGGTGATTTCACCCTTGGCGGCCATGTCCTTGGCGAGATTGACGAGCAGCGCCTGCGCCTCGTCGACGTCGCGCAGCCGTACCGGGCCCATCGCGGCCATGTCGTCCATCAGCATCTTGCCGGCGCGCGACGACATGTTGCCGAGGAAGAAGGCGCGCACCTCCTCATTGGCGCTCTTCAGCGCAATGCCGAGCTTGTCCTTGTCGACGTTGCGCATCAGCGTCTGGGCCGAGGCGGAATCGAGCTTGATCAGGTCATCGAACGTGAACATCAACGCCTTGATGCGCTCGGCGGATTCGCGGTTTTCCTCTTCAAGCGAGGTGATGAAGCGGGTTTCGGTCTGGCGGTCGAAATTGTTGAAGATTTCGGCCATCACCTCGTGGGCATCGCGACGGCGCGTCTGCGACAGGTTGGACATGAACTCGGTGCGCAGCGTCTGCTCGACGCGCTCGATGACTTCCTTCTGCACGGCTTCCATCTTCAACATGCGGCCGACGACGTCGAGGGCGAGATCCTCGGGCAGGATCGCCAGCACGCGGGCGGCATGTTCCGGCTTCAGCTTCGACAGCACCACCGCGATCGTCTGCGGGTATTCGTTCTTGAGGTAGTTGGCGAGCACTTCTTCCTGCACGTTGGAGAGCTTCTCCCACATGTTGCGGCCGGCCGGACCGCGAATTTCGTCCATGATGCCGGTGACGCGGTCGGAGGGCAGATATTGCTGCAGCAGCCGCTCGGTGGCGTCGAAGGTGCCCATCAGCGCGCCGGATGCGGACATCCGCGAGACGAATTCGAGCATCAGGTCTTCCACCACGTCGGCCTCGATGGTGCCGAGCGTCGACATGTGGATCGACAGTTCGCGTACCTCGTCGTCGTCGAGCTGCGCCCAGACCTTGCCGCCATATTGCTCACCCAGCGCCAGCATCAGGATGGCGGCGCGCTTCGGACCGCTCAGCGGCTTGCTCTTCGGCCGCCCGCTTTGACGGCTCGCCAGCGCCGAGATGACGGTCGTGATGTCGTTGGTGTTCGAGGTTTGCGGTACGGCGGCCATGTCAGCTCTCGGCAGGTTCGCTCAGCCATTGGCGAACAATGGAGGCGGTCTCGTTCGGATTGCGTTCGGCCAGTTCGCCGACCCGGTGCACGGCTTGGGCGTGAACCTGGCCCTGGACCTGAGCGACGTCGATCAGCTGGGAGGCCGCGCTGGTGCCGGGAATCAGGGCCTGGCCAGACGCTCCTTCCTGGGTGCCGTCGGTCAAAGCAGGCACCGGTTCAGCCAACGCGGGAATGACTTCGGAAGCCAGGATGCGCTTGACCAGCGGGCGGATCACCATGAACAGCACCACGAGGCCGAGCAGCATCATGACGCCGAGTTCGATGACGTACATGACGTCATCCTTGGTGAACTGCAGCATGCCAAGCAGGCCGGTAGGCTCCGCAACCGGAGGCACCGTCGGCGCTTCGGCGAAGCGGAGGTTGACCACCTCGACCTGATCGCCGCGCTTCTGGTCGAAGCCGATCGCCGAGCGGACCAGGGTGGCGATGCGGTCGAGCTCTTCCTTGCCGCGCTCCTGGTAGACCATTTCGCCTTTTTCATTCTTGGTGTAGGCGCCGTCGACCAGCACTGCGACCGAGATCCGGTTGACCCGTCCAGCCTCGGTGACCTCGGTCTTGGTGGTGCGGGAAATCTCGTAATTGTTGGTTTCTTCGCTCTTCTTGCTCTGGTCGCGGGCCGCCGGCCCGGAGGTGTTGGCCTGGTTGCCGGGCAGTTCGTTGTTGACGGTCACTTGGCCGTTGCTATCGGCGGTCAGGGAAGATTCCTCGCGGGTCTGGCTGGAGCGCAGCACGCGGCCTTCCGGATCAAACTTGTCCGAGGTCTGGGTCACCTTGTTGTAGTCGAAGTCGGCAGTGAGCTGGACGCGGGCGCGGCCCTGGCCGACCACCGAGGAGACGATCGCCTCGACTTCATTCCGTATGCGCTTCTCGAAGGCGGTGCGGCGCTCGTCGCCGACGGCGATCTCCGGATCCTTACTGGCGCCGTCGGCCAGCAACCGGCCGGCTTCGTCGACGATCGACACCCGCTGTGGCTTCAGCCCGTTGACGGCGGAGGCGACGACGTGGCGGATGGCGCGGATTTGCTGGGGCTCGAGGGTGCCGCGCACCCGCACCACGATCGACGCCGACGGCTCCGGCGCTTCGCGCGCGAACAACGGCCGTTCCGGCAGCACCAGATGGACGCGGGCCGCCTGGATGCGGTCGATGGCGCGGATGGTCCGGGCGAGTTCGCCCTCCAGCGCGCGCAAATGGTTGATGTTCTGGACGAAGCTGGTGGTGCCGAGCGCGTCGGATTTGTCGAAGATCTCGTAGCCGACGCCGCCGCCCTTGGGCAGGTTGCTTTCCGCGAGCTTCATCCGCAGCCGCGTAACCTTGTCCTTCGGCACCATGATGACCGCGCCTTCGTTGCGCAGTTCGAACGGAATCGCCTGGCGCTCCAGATCCTTGATGATGCTGGAGGAGTCTTCATAGGAGAGGTCGGTGAATAGGGTGGTCATCTGCGGCGTCGTGACGCGCATGATGACGAAAGCGAAGAAGCCGATCAGCGCCGTCGTGACCGCGACCATCGCCATCAGCCGTGACGCGCCGAGGCCTTTCAGGAAAGCAACGAGACTTTGCACCAACCGCCCCCAGGGATTCGGCCCGAGGGACCGACTGGGCAATTATTGCCTAGGGGATGGTTTCCATATGGTTAACAACCGTTAAAGCCGCCGCGAATAGTTCCGGCATGAAAAAAACCGGCTTCGCGAAACGAAGCCGGTTTTCATCAAATCTTTCGGTTTGGGAGAGCTTACTGCCGATATTGCTGGATGCGGGTGGTCCGCAAGCCTGCCAGGCCATGCTGATCGATGGAAAACTGCCAGGACAGGAATTCGTCGACCGTTAGCGTATAGCGGCTGCAGGCTTCCTCGAGGGAGAGCAGGCCTCCGCGGACCGCTGCAACGACTTCGGCCTTGCGGCGGATGACCCACCGTTTGGTTCCCGGCGCGGGCAGGTCGGCAATTGTTAACGGGCTGCCGTCAGGCCCGATGACGTATTTTACCCTCGGGCGATGGGGTTCTGTCATGGCGTACTCACAAACTCTCAACCACTGAACTCACGGTAGTAAATCTACGCCCTTCGGCTTAAAATTTGCCTAAGCCCACGGCTTCAATACGAATCTCCTTGAAAATAATGGAAAATTGCATCGGCCCGGGTTCCCCGCGACGCTTTTGCGTACAATCAGGGATTGCCAGGCTGGGACCAGAGGGTCAAACGACGCGAACGGGTGGGCGCTAGGTGGTGGAGCCTGTGGTGGTCGAGGTGGCCGGGCGGACCACGCGCTTGATCTTGTCGGTGGTGTAGCTGGTGCCGCCGATCGACAGCAGCGGCGGAGAGGAAGTCAGATCGACCGAGTCCACGATACCCTGGACCTCGGTGGAGATCGCGACGTTGTTGCCCGAACTGTCCTTGCCGGTCGCGGTCAAGGTGTAAGTGCCGGCCGGCCACTGCACGCCGTCATTGCCCTTGCCGTCCCAGACGAAGCTGGAGCCGCCCTGTTTCAGATTGTAGTTACCGGAATATGCCGTCTGTCCCGCGGCATTCGTGATCGTGATCGTTGCAGTCGTATCCTTCTCGGACTGAAAATTCCAGGTCGCGGACTTGTCGAACTGCGCCTTGCTGCCGTCGACGGCGACGGTGTTCCCGACATAGACCAGCGCCTGCGTCGCCTGTGCGCTCTTTTCGATGTCCACCAGCGACTTCAACTGTTCGTTCGACTTGAGCTGCTGCTCGATGCCGGCAAACTGCACAAGCTGCTGGGTGAACTGGTTGGTGTCGAGCGGATCCATCGGATTCTGGTGCTGAAGCTGCGTTGTCAGCAGCGTCAGGAAGGTCTGGAAATTATCCGCGATTCCCGTTGTCGCCGTCGACGCGGTGTTGTTGCTGGTGGCGGTGCCGGTGCCGGGCGCTGAGACGACCGTCGTCGGCATGGTTGCATCGACTGCCATGGTGATCTCCCTTAAATCCTGATGTCGACGCCGCCGCTCGCGCCGAGCATGCGGCCATAGGTGCGGCCGGCGACGACGGCCGGCACGCTGTCTTCCTCGCTGACGACGATACGATGCGCGTTCGGGTTTGACTGGCTGCCATCGTTCTGGCCCTGCGAGGATTGATCGCGCAGGCTGAACTGCAGGCCGGCATTGCCGGTCGAGAGTCCGGCATTGTCGAGTGCGCGCTGCAGCTGATTGGCGTCCTGACGCAGCATCGACAGCGTCTCGGGTCGTTCGACGGTCAGGTGCGACGTTACCTGGCCGTGACGGTCGACATCGATGCGAACGTCGATGCGGCCAAGTTCGGCAGGATCGAGCCTGATTTCGAAGCTGGTCTTGCCGCTCTTGGCAGAGGCGGCGATTTCCATCGCGAGTCCGCTGACCGGTACCGGCGCGCTTGCGGAGGCGGTGGCGGTGAGCTGGGTCGCCGCAGCCGACGTCGTGCCAGCTGCGCCCGGGTGCTGCGCCTGGATCGCGCCGGCGGCCTGCAGGCCGTTGCCAGAGGAATTGACAGATGTCGGGCCGATATCTGCGGCGGCAAGATGCGCGTGGGCGTTGGCGGCCGGCGGTGCAATCGCATTGCCTGACGCGTCGGCCTTCACGGCGTCGACGATGCCATTCTCGGATTTCGGCTTGCCTGCGGCTTCGGTCGCGGGGGTGACGGCGGGCACAGCGGTGTCCGCTGCCGGCGCCGCGGTGGTGGTATCGGTGCCATCAGTGGTGCCGGCCTGCTCGACGGCCGTCGTCGCGCCTTTCCGGGCGACATCGGAGTTCTTGAGCTGGGCGGTTGCCTTGGTGGTGGCGGGCGTTGCCACGGCCACTGAAGCGGCTTGAGTCATGCCGGTTGTGATGGATGGATCGGTGGAAACCTCGGCGCTGACGGCCTGACCGGCCGCAGCTTGTGCGCCGGTCTTCGCGTTGCCGTCGGCCTGGGCGGCGTTCGCGGTTGCCGGCTTGGTTGCGGCGCTTTCAGTGGGGGCCGTCTCGGCGGCGAGCGAGGCGGAGGCGGCGATCGCTGCGGCTGCGATGGCAAGCGGGGCGGCCGCCTTGTCGGCTGCTTGTGTCGCGGAAGCTGTCACCGCAGGTGCGGTAGCGGCAGGGATCGCGGCGGCAATGGCGTCGGCTGTCACCGCCGTCGTCCCAGCCTGCGCCGTTTCAGATTGATCGGCTGCCGCGGAAGCGTCGCTGGAAGCGCCTTTCGCCGTCTCGTCGGATTTCGCGCCATCGGACTTCGGCGCGTCGGACTTCGATTTTGCGCGGCGGGTCGTCGCGGCCTTGGTGTCGGTGTCGGTCTTGGTATCAGCGTCCGCGTTGGCATCGACGCTACCGTCGTCACGTGCGTTGTCGCTGCGTGCCTTGGCATTGCGATCATTCGAATCGTTGCGCGCAGCCCTGTCGGCCCTGTCCGACGCGGCGGTATCGTTACGCGACCGGTTGTCGGACGCGGCTTGCGCATCGTCGGAGCGGCGCGACGCGGGCGGGGTGTCCGGCGCGCGATTGTCGTTGCGGCTGGCAGCCGTATTGCTGTCGACGAGCGTCGCGAAGCTGTCGCTTCGGCCGGATGGTTCGGAATCCGGCCGGGCGGATCTCGCCGCCGCGTTCTGAAAAGATGCGTTTGCCAATACTTCTGACGTGACACTAACCACGGGCGACCCTCGCTTTAGCTCTCGGCTACCATTCAGCAAGGACCGGGCCACTCGTTAGAAAATAGAATATATATTATATTTCAATTGGTTAGTCGATAAGCCGAGGGGCGGCCGGGGCCTCGGCGCGGCCCCCTTTTCTGCCCGGCGGCAAGATTTGCCGTCTTGGACCCTGTCCAAAATGGCGACCGGCTGATTGCCTAGCGGGAATACGGCCTATATTAAAGAGCAGCGTCCGATCCGGCCCGGTATGGCCGAATGAGATGATAAGGCCTTATAATAAAAAGGCTTTTTAACCCTGGCCGTGAGTCGCGCAGCGCGCTCGCGATTGAAGTCGATGACCCCTGGCATGCGAAACAGTCTGGATCTCGAAGGCCGTCCGCAGGATACGCGGATCGTTGTCGCCATGTCCGGCGGCGTCGATTCGTCGGTGACGGCTGCCTTGCTGAAGTCCGAAGGCTACGACGTAGTCGGGATCACGCTGCAGCTTTACGACCATGGCGCCGCCACCCACCGCAAGGGCGCCTGCTGCGCCGGGCGTGACATCCACGACGCCCGCAACGTGGCCGAGCGGATCGGCATTCCGCATTACGTGCTCGACTATGAAAGCCGCTTCCGTGAATCCGTGATCGACAATTTTGCCGACAGCTACGCGCTCGGTGAAACGCCGGTGCCCTGCATCGAGTGCAACCGATCGATCAAGTTTCGCGATCTCCTGGCAACCGCGCGCGAACTCGGCGCGCAGGCGCTCGCGACCGGACATTATGTCGCCTCGCGCCGTCTTGCCGACGGATCGCGCGCCCTGGTGTGTGCTGCGGACGCCGATCGCGATCAGAGTTATTTCCTGTTCGCGACCACGCGCGAGCAGCTCGACTATCTGCGCTTTCCGCTTGGCGACATGACCAAGCCGCAGGCGCGCGAACTGGCGCGGCGCTTCGGCCTCGAAGTCGCCGACAAGCAGGACAGCCAGGATATCTGCTTCGTGCCGACCGGGCGCTACACCGACATTATCGGCCGCCTGAAGCCGGGCGCGATCGAGCCCGGCGACATCGTCGATCTCGATGGCCGTGCCATCGGCCGGCACCAGGGCATCATTCATTTCACCGTCGGCCAGCGCAAGGGACTGGGGATCGCTTCCGGCGCGCCGCTTTATGTCGTCAAGCTCGATGCCGCCAGCCGCCGCGTCGTGGTGGGACCGCGCGAGGCGCTGCGGATGGATCGCATCCGGCTGCGCGACGTCAACTGGATCGGCGACGACGCGCTCGAGCGCGTCATCGGCGACGGCATCGAAATGTTCGTGCGCGTACGATCGACGCGCGCGCCGCAGCCGGCCTGGTTGCGTGCGGTCGATGGCGAATACGAGGTCGAACTCGTTGCCGGCGAAGAGGGCGTGTCGCCCGGCCAGGCCTGCGTATTCTACGATGCGCCTGCCGGACAGGCGCGCGTGCTTGGTGGTGGGTTCATCAAGAGCGCGACCGCGCGGCACGCGGCGAGGGCAGGGCGACAGGAAACGCCTGCACCGCTTGCCGAGGTGATGCGCACTTAAAGAAAAAAAATCGGGGCAGAGGGAATGGCTGGGGACATCGACCGCGAAGGGGTCGAAAAGGCTTATGGGCGCTGGGCGCCGGTCTACGATCTCGTTTTCGGCAAGGTGTTCGACGAGGGACGCCGATCAACCATTGCGGAAGCCGACAAGATCGGCGGACGCGTTCTCGACGTCGGCGTCGGCACCGGGCTGTCGCTGTCTGAATATTCGCGCAACACGAAATTATGCGGTGTCGATATTTCCGAACCGATGCTGCGGCGGGCGCTGAAGCGCGTGCGCGAATTCGGCCTGACCAATGTCGAAACGCTTGCCGTGATGGACGCCAAGAACCTCGCGTTCCCCGACTCATTTTTCGATGCGGTGGTGGCGCAGTATGTCATCACGGCGGTGCCGGATCCGGAACGCACGCTGGATGATTTCATCCGCGTCCTGAAACCCGGTGGCGAGCTCATTCTGGTCAATCATATCGGGGCCGAGAGCGGCCCGCGGCGCGTGTTCGAACTGGCGTTCGCGCCATTGGCGCGGCGGCTGGGCTGGCGGCCGGAATTTCCGTGGGAGCGCCTGACCAACTGGGCCGCCAAACATGGCGGGGTTACCCTGACCGAGCGGCGGCCGATGCCGCCGATGGGACACTTTTCGCTGATCCGTTTTCGGAAATCGTGAAACGCACCGCGTTTCGGGCGAGTGGGCGCCATTTGCGTCAAGAAAACGCGTCAGACAAAAATGCGACCATCTGATCGCGGAACCTCCGCCAGCGCAGGTCGTTTCCCCTGCATGGCAATGAAACGCACCCTTCTGATCTCGTGTGTGATGATGGTGATCGCTGACGTGGCGGCTGCGCAGGCGCCGCCAAGCCCGGCCACGCCGCCGGCCAAGACCGCACCGCCGTCACCCGAACGCGCAGCCAATTGCGCCCCGATGCAACAGAAGCCGAATTCCGGCACGGCGGTTCCAGACGGGACAACCACCGGCCAGCGGGCCGAGCAACTCGGCGACAAGCTGGCGCGCTCGGACGGCGTACTGTGTCCGCCGGCCGGCGTCGATCCCGAAATGCACGCGCCGGCGCCGGACGCCGGCAAAACGCCTGTGATACCGCCACCCGGCAGCCCCGGCGGCGACCCGACAATCCGGCCGAAATAGCGCCATTTTGCAGATGCTTGTCCGGATCGCTGGCTTTGCTTGACAGGTCCGCGAGCCACTCCTTATATGCCGCGCGTTC